>Ga0105044_10002145_pt1 | contig 26808 bp, 18 predicted proteins | sample MAT01_FD_78092 | JGI IMG/M metagenome (GOLD analysis project Ga0105044, IMG submission 78092) | Freshwater microbial communities from Lake Fryxell liftoff mats and glacier meltwater in Antarctica - MAT-01 | ecosystem: Environmental > Aquatic > Freshwater > Ice > Liftoff microbial mat | place... | reverse complement strand
TTGGTCTTGTGCGCCTTGACCCAGTCGATCCTGGCCTGGTCGATGCCGTCGGGATCGTGGATGAATCCGTGCGAGTCCGACAGCGTCAGAACCTTGCCGCCCAGCTGTACGATCTTTTCAGCCGCATGGGTGGCGACATTGCCAGAGCCCGAGATCACGGCGGTCTTGCCCGCCACTTCCTGGCCGATGTGACCGAGCATTTCCTTGAGGAAATACACGGCCCCGTAGCCGGTCGCTTCGGTGCGGATCAGGCTGCCGCCGTAGGACAGGCCCTTGCCGGTCAGGACCCCCGTGAACTGGTTGGTGATCCGCTTGTACTGGCCGAACATATAGCCGATCTCGCGGCCCCCAACCCCGATGTCGCCGGCCGGCACGTCGATGTCGGCGCCGACGTGGCGATAGAGCTCGGTCATGAACGACTGGCAGAACCGCATCACCTCGTGATCCGACTTGCCCTTGGGGTTGAAGTTCGACCCGCCCTTGCCGCCGCCCATGGGCAGGCCGGTCAGGCTGTTCTTGAAGGTCTGTTCAAAGGCGAGGAATTTGAGCACGCTCTCGGTCACGCTGGGGTGGAAGCGTATGCCGCCCTTGTAGGGTCCGATGGCGTTGTTGTTCTGCACCCGCCAGCCGCGCTGGACGCGGATATTGCCCTTGTCGTCCTCCCAGCAGACCCGGAAGCTGATCACCCGATCCGGCTCGGCGATGCGCCGCAGGATTTGGTAGTGGTGGTACTCTTCCTTGTCCCGGATGAAGTCGAAGATGTCCTCGGCGACTTCCTGAACGGCCTGGACGAACTCGTCCTGACCGGGATTGCGCTTGCGCACACCGTCAATGAAGCGCGGAAGATCGACGTGGTCGGCTACGGCCATCAGGCCCTCCTCCGTTTGTCAGATGGTACGCGCCCCGCAGGATTGACTGATTGGACCGCTTGGGGACTGGATCGGATCCTGCGGGAGGCCGATCTTGCAGTCCAGGGTCGGTTCGACGGTCTGCGCCGGATCGCCCGCACCGCCCTCGCCGAAATAGGCTGCATCGCCCGAATCCACGCCGGCGGACAGGACGTCGGCCGGACCGGAATCCGTGTTCGCCGTCGGTGCCCCCCGCAACAGGGAGTTCAAGCGGAGCGACGCTTCGTCGGATAGCTGGAACGGACCGAAAGCGCCGCCCTGCCAGACGAACATCGACATCCCGGGGCGTTCCAGGACGTGGGTCGCGCCGTCGCCCGTGACGTCAACCGCGCCCGGTGTGTCCAGACCGGAACCCCGGGGCCCGGGACCTCTCAGCACGATCAGGGTGGCGTCGTCCGGCGAACCGGTGAATGGCGGCATACCCGGCTGGTCGCCCAGCACGGCCAAGGCGTCCGGGCCGACCACCGTCTCCACGATGGTGCCACGCACGCCGATGGAGGCGACGGGCGTGCGGACGGCGTCTTGCCGAGCTCCGCCCCGACCCGAAGCGAAGCGGAAGGCACCGCGCGCCACCGAAGCCGACGCACCGCCGGCGCTCCGTCGGGCGTCGAACACGAAGCGGTCGATCGTGACGCGCGCATTCGAGCCGACCGTGAACACCGTGCGATCGCGCAGCAGAACCTGCAACTGGCTCTGCGCGCCGGTGACGATGGCGTCGCCGATCCGAACATCGGCGCGCAAGGCCGCGGGCCTGAGCGCCGCTTCTCCGGCCGGCTGGGTGCGGACCGAGTTGCGGAGGGCGGCGTTCACGCCCACGGAGTCCTGGGCTTGGGTTGACGTCGCGACCGTGCCGGCGGTGAGAGCGACAACGGCGGCGACTGTGCGGATCAGGGTCATGTCCATTCTCCTAGTTTGCGCCGCCGAAGCGCCACGCCAGACGCAGTTCCGCGCCCCAGCTGTCATAATCGGCCAACGGGGCCTCGGATTCGCGACTGCCGTAAGTCACGGCGGCCTCGACGTTAAGGTCTTCCCGCCAGTCGCCCGTGCCGCCGGCCTGGGTAAAGGCGCTGAGGGGTGCACCGACCGCCAGTCGCGCCCAGCTACGTACGTCTTCCCGCGTCGATGAGCCGAAGCCGAGGAAGAACGGATCGGGTGCGTCATATTCCAGGAACTGGGTCCCCGCCGCGAGCGTCAGATACTGTCCCCGGCGGGTGCTGGTGTCGAAATAGGCCTGCACCCCAGGGCCCGAATAGCCGAAGGGTTCGTAGTCTGCCTGCTTGTCCTGCCAGCCGAGCGACACGCCGACACTGGACCGACCGCTGATGCGGTGGCTGATCCCCAGCTTGACGTCATAGCGCCAGCCGTCACGGTCGCCATCGATCAGCAACAGGGCAGCGGCCGCGTCAACGGCCGGTTCGTCGAAGGCCTGGTTCACGGCTTCACCGGAAAGCGAAAGGGTGGTTGCGTTGGTCAGCCGCCAGCTGGCCTGGCCGCGGACCCCTGCTTCCACGAGATACGGCTCGTCGAGCAACTCGATGGCTCGCACCACGACACCGGCGTTCCAGCCGTTCAGACGCCCCAGATAGGAAAAGCCGAGTTCGGCCTCGCCGCGACGGATGTCACCGTCGGCGCCATCGAACGTCGACTTGTCGGAGGCACCGACACCGCCGTAAATCGAATGCCCCGGAGCACCGGCGAGGTCGTGGGCAACATTGAGCCGCGCCGAGATCACAGTGGACGATCCCTCCTCGTCCAACGCCGGCGCCAGTATCGGGTCGAACTGGGTCGACAGGGCTCCGGCCGCGTCTTCCTCGTAGGTCACGGCGACCGAAAGGCTGCCCCCGACGCGGGTCGTTGAGCGACCACGGGCGATCTTCTCGCGATATTTCGTTGCCTCCGCGCGCTGCAACGGAGTCAGGGTGACGGGTTCCAGCAGATCCAGTTGGTCGCGCGCGCCCTGCAGATCCTCAAGCCGGTACAGGACGACGGCGTAAAGGAGGCGCGCGCCGTGGCGGTTGGGATCGGCGATCAACACCCGCTCCAACGCGGCTGCGGCACCAAGCAGGTCGCCCTCGCCCACGGCGTTTCGCGCGAAGGCCAGGTTGACATCGGGATCGTCCGGCGCGGCCAGAACCGCCTCGAAATCCTGCGCCGCCGCCGGCAAGGCTACGCCGCCGAACAGGCCGACGACCGTCGCAAGAAGGGTGGCCCGAAGAGCCCGGACCCGGACATTGCCGTGCGAATGACGATTCATGTGTGTCCCCCGACTATCTCAACAGTCCACACGACGCCTGACTCGCCTGGATCGATATCCAAACTAACACCGTTCAATCGAAAGCGCCTATGCTAAAGTCATCCGGGGACAAGGGAACGAGACGGGGGCGATGGGGGCGGAGCCTGAAACAGGGCGATTCAGACGGATGGGCTCGCGCCTCGCGCGCTCCAGCCTTTCGCTCACCCGCTATATAACAACCGCCGGACCGGGTGTGACCGTCGTCCTGCTTCTGCTCATCCTCCACCTGTTTCAACCGCCATTCCTGGCCCGCGTCAGCAATCTGGTCTTCGACGGCTATCAACAGGCCTATCCGAGGCCCTACCAGGATGCCGCCGTCCGGATTGTCGACATCGACGACGAGACCATTCGGCGTCTGGGGCAATGGCCCTGGCCCCGGACCGATGTGGCGCGGCTGACGGATCGGTTGGGTGAGGCCGGTGTCGCCGCCATCGCGTTCGATATCGTCTTCTCCGAGCCGGACCGGACATCCCCTGCCCGGGCGGTCGAAATCCTGCGCCAGAACCCCGCGGCCCGTGGCGACTATTCCGAGATCGCGTCCCTGACCGATCACGACGAACTTCTCGGTCAGGCCATGGGCCGCGCGCCCACCGTGACTGGCTTCTTCCTGACCAACGAAGTCAACCAGGTCCGGGCCTTCGAACATGCGGGCGTCGCCGTTTCGGGCACGCCGCCGCTGGACGCCCTGCCGATCTTCTACGGCGCTATCGCCCCGCTGCCGGTGATCGGAACTCGAGCGTCAGGCGCCGGCTTCGTGAGCATTCTGGGTGATCGCGACGGCATCATCCGTTCCGCCCCCATGCTGTCGAACATCGACGGCCATATCGTCCCCTCGCTCTCGCTTGAAACCCTCCGCGTCGCCCAGGGGGCCGGTGCGATCCTGGTCCGGAGCAGCGACGGCAGCGGCGAACTCGGTGCCGGCGAAATACCCAGCGTCGTCGCGGTGAAGGTCGGCGCGCTTGAGGCACCGACAACCTACAACGGCGAACTCTGGATGCACTACACCGCCGACCATCCGGAACGGATCGTCCCCGCCTGGCGCATCCTCGAAGGCGACCTGTCCGAGGCGGAAATGCAGGCCTTGTTTGAAGGCCACATCGTCTTCGTCGGCGCCGGTGCGCAGGGGCTTCGAGACCTCGTATCGACGCCCATTCGTGAAAAGGAACTGGGCGTGGTGGTTCACGCCCAAGCTGCCGAACAGATGATCCTGGGCAAGTTTCTGATCCGGCCCGACTGGGCTCTCGGCGCGGAGCGAATTCTGCTGGTTGTACTGGGTCTGGTGATCGCCCTGTCGGCACCGGGTCTGGGCGCTTTGCGTAGCGGCCTGCTGGCCTTGCTGGCCCTGGCCGGCGTGATCGCCGGCTCGTGGTTCGCCTTTCGCAATGGCGGCATCCTTCTGGAGCCGACCTTTCCGGCTCTGGGCGTGGTGGCGGTCTATATCGGGATCACCGGCGTGTCCTTCTATCGCGAGGAGCGCGCGCGCAGCCACATCCACAATGCCTTCGACCGCTATCTGTCGCCCGAACTGGTCGACCGCATCGCCCGTGACCCCGGACAGCTCGAACTGGGCGGTGAAGTCCGGCAGATGACCGTCCTGTTCAGCGACGTGCGCGGCTTCTCGCGAATCTCCGAGCGCTACGGACCGCAGGAGTTGATCGGCTTTCTGATCAATCTGCTGACGCCGATGACCGACGTCCTGCTGGCCCGCAAGGCGACGATCGACAAATACATCGGCGACGCGGTGCTGGCGTTCTGGAATGCGCCGCTTGATGACCCGGATCACGAGCGGAATGCGGCCCTGGCGGCTCTGGAGATGATCGATACGCTCAATCGCCTGAACGCCGACGCGGCCCGCACCTCCGACAGCGCCTGGCCGGGAGAGGTCGCCATCGGCATCGGCCTGAACACCGGCCCCTGCTGCGTCGGCAATATGGGCTCGCGTCAACGCCTGAGTTATTCGCTCATCGGCGACACCGTGAACTTGGCCTCGCGCCTGGAGGGGCTGACCAAATTCTATGGCGTGAAGATCCTGATCGGGGAAACCATGGCCCAACGCCTGCCGGACTTCGCCCTGATCGAGGTGGATCGCGTGCGGGTGGTCGGCCGCGAAGCTCCGGAGCATGTGTTTGCCTTGCTGGGATCGCCAGACATGGCCTCGACCCCGGCCTTCATGGACTTGCGCAGTGGTATCAAGCGGATGATGACCGCCTATCGCGCCGCGCATTGGGACGCCGCCCAGGCCGAGTTGGATGCTCTTGGCCATGACGAGACCCTGCAAGGACTGGCCGGCACGGTCGCGCTTTATGCGAAACGGGTCGCTGACTATCGGTTGGACCCTCCACCCGAGAACTGGGACGGGGTCCATTCAGCCACGGAGAAGTGAGATGTTGATCGCCCAGATCACCGACCTACACCTCGGCTTCAGCAAGGGTGGGGGCTTCGAGGACAATGCCCGTCGGCTGCGCCGGACCATCGAGGCGGTCAAAGCCCTGAACCCTCTCCCCGACATCGTCCTCGCCACGGGTGATCTGTCGGACCATGGAGACCTGCCATCCTACAGGCGACTGAAACGCTATTTTTCTCGCCTGCCGATGCCGGTCTTTTGCCTGATGGGCAATCACGACAAGCGCGACGCGTTCCTGCAGATCTTCCCCGGGACGCCGGTCGCCGACGGCTTCATCCACTATGCGATCGAAGAGTTCCCTCTGCGTATTCTGGCGCTGGACACCCTTGAGAACGGGCGGCACGGCGGCGGCTTCTGCGACGTCCGCGCGGCGTGGCTGGCGGCGCGGCTGGCCGAGGCCCCGGACCGTCCCACCCTGATCGCCCTGCACCACCCACCTTTCGACACCGGCATCGAATGGATGAACATCGGTCCCGACGAAGCCTGGTCGAAACGTCTCGCGGAGGTGCTGTCGAACCATGCCAACATCGTTGGCTTGATCTGCGGCCACGTGCACCGCCAGATCGTTTCGACCTTTGCGGGAACCACCGTCCGCGTCTGCCCCTCAACCCAGCCCCAGGTCTCGCTGGACCTCGGCACCATGGATCTCGACCATCCGGACGGCCGCCCGATGATCGTCGCCGGTCCTCCCGCCTTTGGCGTGCATCGCTGGAACGGAAAGACCCTGGTCAGCCACTACACCGACGCCGATGAGCAGCTGAAGCACAAGGTGCTGGCCAGATACACCGCCAAGATGCAGCGGTTCATGCGTCACCTGGCCGAGGAGCGGGGCGTGCTTCCGCGGTCGCACTGAAGTCAGCGGGCCGCCAGCCAGTCGTCCATGTTCGGTCGGTCGGTGACCCGGTAGACCTCGCCGCGATAGTCGAGGAACAGCCGCTCCATTTCGCCGCGATTGAACGGGCGTGATCCCAGCCGCCCGAACACGGCCATCTGGGAGCCGGTCTCGTCCACGGCCCGGTCACGGTCCAGGCCCTTGGACAGCGCCAGCGCCGGCGATGGCGTCCGCGCCCAGGCGATCAGTTCGGGCCGGGGCTCGGGCGAGAAGCCGTAGAAATTCCGCTGACTGGCCGGGCTGGTCAGCTGCAGCACCTTCAGTCCGTTGCGACCGTCGGCGACATAGGCGAACAGAGAGGCATTGGTCGAGGCCACGACCACGTCCTCGGCGTCGTTCAGCGTCCCGTCGAACGTGACCCGCTGGTGCAGTCGCGGGCTGCGTGGGTTGATCACATCGACGATGACCAGTCCCTCGCCCTTGGCCGCGACATAGGCATAGGTCCGCGCGACATAGACCCGGCGCGCGTCGGCGAACGGCACGACCGCGCCCTCGATGACGCGGGGATCGTCCAGCCTGGTCACGTCCAGTACGCGCAGGCCCTGGGCGTCGGTGACGAACAGATAGCGGAACTGCATGGCCGTGGCCCGGACATCGTCCAGCGGAACCGTCTTGACGTGCTTGGGACGCAGCGGGTCGTCCAGATCGACCACCACCAGACCCGCGCTCGCGGCGATATAGGCGATGTGTCCGGCAAGGGTGATGTGACGCGCGCCGTTCAGCACGCCGCCGGGATTCCAGGTCGCTGCCCGGCGCAGGTTATTGTTGCGCGGATCGCCGTCGGCCAGGGTGTCGACATTCACCAGGATCAGTCCATCCCGCGCGTCCGTGACGACGGCGTAGCTGTAGAGCGGGTGGAAGGCCTGCTCCTGGTTCATAGTTCGCATCGCCTCGGTATTGCGGGTCGGCGCGATGGGCTGGTTGGTCGGCAAGGCCATGCAGGTCGCGTTGCTTGAGGCGACGTGGGTATCGTTGCCCAGCGGCGAGAATGGCGCGGTGATGATCCGATCCGACACGCCCTTGTTGCCGATCGAGGCCACGTCATAGACCCGGAACCCGCCCCGGCCCTCGGCGACGAACATGTATTCACCACGCAGCTGCAGACAGCGCGCCTGGCCGCCCGTCCTCTGGACGGTGTTCGTGATTTCCTCGACCGATCGCGTGTCACCGCTGCCCCCGGCCTCCAGGTCGAACGCCTCGCCTCGCGTCCAGTTGACCAGTTCGCGGCCGTTGCGTTCGACGTGCTGGGCGAAGAAGTCGGGATAGGCGTAGCGCTGCAGATAGGAGCCGAACACCGCTTGGGGCTCGTCCCATTCGGTCACCCGGACCGCCTCGATGCCGCCCTCCAGACCCAGCCACGCGTGCATGCCGATGAAGTTGACCGAGTTGGTGCCGAGCGTCAGCAACTGCGCCATGATGGCGTTGTTGTCCTCCTTCTCCGACACGTGGCAGTCACTGCAGGTCTTGGTCTCTGTCCGGCGCACCGTGTGCGGGAAATGCGGCGCGAAGGCCTGGCTGGAAAAGCCCACGGACGAGATCGGCGGCTGCTGAACGTAGATCCGTTCGCGATTGATGTTGGTCGAAGACAGAATCAGCGCCGACGAGGAGCGGACCGGCGCGATGACGCCGCCACGCGTGGTCTGGTGGCGGCCCAGCTGGAACATGTCGTCGCGCGCGACCTGCGGATTGTAGGTGGCATAGTTGCGCGTCGTGCCGCCCTCGGCCCTGTGGCTCTTGGCCTGCCAGTTTGCCTCCACCGGGAGATGACAGCCGCCGCACGACGGCGTCCATGACGTATGGCAGGTGTAGCAGGCCATCTCATCGTCGTTGTGGGCGAGATCGGTGGTCTCGACGCCGGGGCCCCACGAAAAGGCCTGCTGACCGGCCCGCGACCTCGACATCAGCTTGGCCCGTGCCGCCGCCGGGTTGAACTCGGGACTGGAACGGTCGACCGAGTCGCGCACCAGATCGACCTCCCACTCCAGGGTCGGATCGACGATCGAGCGCTGGATCAGCACCCGGCGATTGTCACGCTCGATCCATTCGAAGCGACGCTGACCGTCGGCGTTGCGCAGCAGGCTCAGATCGGTGCCCTCCGGCGGCGCCGCCGGACCCGAAGTGCGCAGGGTCGGATAGGCACGGGACGAACCGTGGCAGTCCTTGCAGTCGATCTCGACCGCCGCAGCCACCTCGCCCATGATCAGGCCCGAGCCATGATTGTCCTGCGAGAAATGGCAGTCGGCGCACTGCAGGCCCTTCTCGGCGTGGATGTCCATCATATGGACCGTCTTGCCCGGGTTGGTGCCCGGCGGCACGAACTGCCCCTCGCCTTCCCGACGCCAGCGCTCGGGGTCATCCGGCGAGACGATGCCACCGTCGGCGTCCAGCAGATTGCCCTCGCGGTCGCGCTTGAACACGCCGCGAAAATTCCACCCATGGCCGTGATAGTCGGCGAACTGGGTGTCCTGCAGCGTCGGGTTCAGGTCATTGACCGCGCGCAGGAAGTCAAGATCGGCCCAGTTGCCGCGCGGCGCGGCACCCTCGGGGTTGCGGTCCAGAACCTCGCGCATTTCCGCGGCGGTCGGATAGCGCTGCTGCTCCGGCCACATCGTCGGGGCGTCGGACTCATAGTCCCACATGGTATAGCCGAGGTAGCTGTTCAGGAACATGTTCGGCTGGTGCATGTGACAGTTCATGCACTGCGACGTCGGGATGGCGCGGGTAAAGGCGTGCCGGATCGGGTGGCCCTATTCCTCGCGGTCGATGGTCGGATCGACAGTCGCCGTCTGCCCGTCGCGACCGTGCTGCGAATAGCCAAGACTGTGCCGGGGTTCGCGGTCGTTGGCGTAGACGACGTGGCAGGACGAACAGCCCGAGGAGCGATAGTCGCCCGGCTGGTCATTGGTGCCCATGAACCAGGTGTAGGGATCGTTCAGCCGCGTCTTGTGGATGTTCAGAATCGGCACGGCGATGCGCAGGCCGGTGCCCGGTCCACGCGAAGACTGGCGGAAGTCGGGCCGCCCGGGCTCCTCCAGCCGCTGGATCTGGCCCGTCGGGCTGGGCAGGCCGACCTCTGGGAATTGGGTGGCGATATTTCGCCCGCCACGCTCGAACACCCGGAAGATGTCGCCCGGCGGCGTAACCTGCCAGGTCGGGATCGGATAGAGGGTGCCGATCGCACCGCGGGCGGCTTCCATCTCGGTCACCGTGCCCGGCGGGAAACCAGGCGACAGCAGCCGAGCCGGCTGTCCATCGGGCGTGTAAGCCTCACCGATGATGTAGTTCTTGAAGGGCAGGATTCCGTTGTTGTAGGAGGCACCGCCGAAGAACATGGCCCCTGTCGCCATCAGCGACCGCTCCGCCTTCTCGATCAGGTCGATGTGACAGCTGCCGCAGGCCTGCCTCGCCACCCGGTAGTCGCCGGGATTGACGAAGCGGATGAACTCCGGTGCCTCGCGGTTCAGCAAGGTATAGGTCCGCTCCGGATTGGCAGAACTGGGGAAATGCCAGCTCTTCGGATAGCGCGGCAGCACATGGGCCCGGTCGCGGACGGCGGTGTATTCAGGCGTCCCCTTGCCGAAGCCTGTCGGCGCGGCGGCCGAGGCGTCGCCGCCATGGCAGTCGACACAGCCCAGCACCACCGCCGGCGAAGCGTGCATGCTGGGAGCATCGACCGGGCTGTGACAGCTGATGCAGCCGGCGCTCTTCGCTGCGGCCTGATCCGGCGTCTGGCCGCGCGGCGCGGCGGGGGTGGCGACATACTGGCGCGCGACCGGGACCTCGTAGTCGTCGGCGACACCGGACATCGGCCAAGCGAGGGCGAGCATGAGCAAGCCCATCACCCTGATCGCCAACCGTTTGCCCGCCCGCTCCTTCATTCGCCCCTCAGAAACTCAGAACAATGTTCATTAGAACAGAATAGAACCGGTCGTCCTGATTGTTCGCCACAAACAGGTCGCCGAATCCGTTTCCCGGTTCGAACACCGCCGCCGACGCCCGCAGCACCACATTCTGCGTCATCAGAGGTCGCCAGATCGTTGACACCGAAATATCCAGACCCAGTTCCTTGGGGATGGACCCTTCCTGACGCAGCGCCTGGACCACCGCCGTATCGGCGAACCACAGGTGATTGACGTTGGCGCTGACCCTCAACTCCGGCGTCAAATCCAGATCGGTCCCGAAACCGACCAGTATCGTCCCCGGATTGTTGAAGTTGGACTGCCCCTCCTCCTTGGAGGATCGCAGCGAGTTCAGCACGCCGTTGCGGCCGTTGACGCCGATGGCCCGTCCGCCGCCGGCGAAAGGGATGGACTGGCGGATCCAGTAACTGGTGTCGGCCCCGGCGAACTGCGGGTTCTCGAAGATGGCGTCGAAGCCTTCCTCGACATCGTCATAGGGGTCCGGGTCACCGGAAGCGTAGAGAGCCGAGGCCCGGAACCGCATCCAGTCGACATCGATCGACGGCTCTGCGGCCAGAAACCAGGCGCGGATGTCGGCGGGCTGGCCGGTAAAGATGCTGTTGCGGTCCTCGCCCAGCGCCGCATAGGCCGAGGCGGTCAGGTTCAGCCAGCCGATCCGCCCGTCGGTGCTGTAGCCCAGATAGGCGACGTCATAGTCCCGGCCGCGCAAATCGCCGATCAGCGCCGGACGCGCCGGGAAGCCGTTGTCGTCGATGTGGATATCGCCCGCCTCGCGGTTGCGATTGTAGACGACCGTCCATTGCGACGTCAGGCCGGGAACCGGCAGGTCCTGCCGGTACAGATTGGCCACCCAAATCTGGTCGTCGCGGATCGACTGGGTGATGTCGTTCAGGCCGGAGTTGGTGTCCTTCTCCAGACGGGTGAACAGACCGAGATTGTATTGGTAGCGGTTGTTGTCTCGCGTGCCGAACAGCCGGACGCCCAACTGGTTGTCCTGGAACAGGAAGCCCCGGAAATCCGAAGTGAAGGGCTGGATGCCGACGCGAACCGAGTCGAAGTCGTACCGCTCCGACACATTGCGCAGGTGGTAGTCGAAGAAGGCTTCCTGGACGCCGAGGAAATAGTCCTGGCGTTCCGGGTTCGACGACGGCTGCACCGACAGGATCCGCCGTTCCGGCACATCGACATCGCTGTAGTTGAAGGCGAGGGCCAGGCGGACCTCGAAATCCGGCGGCTTGAACGCCGTCGATCCCTCGATCAGCGACACCGCCGCGAGAAAGGTCTGCGACAGGATCAGGCTGTTGGAGCGTCCGAACACATCCAGGCTGCCAGGGTTCTGCGTGGTCTGCACGCCCACCGGCAGCGGCAGGGAGCGCGGCTCGATCACCGTGTCCGACACTGCGGCGACGACAACGAAGAGGCTCTCGTGACCCGGCAGCGGCCGGTCGCCCTTCAGGGTGTTCTGATTATAGGGGTCGAACCAGCGCTCGTTGACGCCGATGGTCTCGACCAGTCGCCAGCGGTCCGGGATCGGCAGGTGATCGGCGGGAAAGGCCTCCGGCGGTGGCGCGCGCACGGCCCCCGGATTGTCCTGGGTGACCGGATCCGGAAAGGTCTCGATCCGACCCGGCCGGCGCCGGACGACCGGGGCCTCAGGGTCTTGGGCGGCCTCGGGTTCGCCCGCCGGCGGCGGGGCCTGCGCGACTGCGGTCGAAGCCGCCATGCAACCCAGGCTGGCGACGAGCATGGCTGGCCAGCTGACCGACCTCACGGCGCACTGCACACATTCTGTTGCGAGGAATCCAGGAAGGGCGCGAACGGGCAGCTGACGTAGCGCAGCCGGGTCGAACGCCCCGCCTGGGTTACCAGGATCTGGTCCGACCGGATGGCGGCGGGGGCCTGGCTGATCCCGCCCACTCGCAGCGCGGCGTTCTGAAGGCCGAGGAAGGAGATCATGTCGTCCTGGTCGATGCCGTCGCCGGACACCCCGATCGCGCCGATCAGCTGGTTGCCGCGATAGATGGGCACGCCGCCGGGAAATATCTGCAGACCGTTCTGCAGCCGGTTCTGACCAGGCGCGGCGTCCGGCAGGGCGCTGCACCTTGTGGCCGTATCGGGTCCGCCGCCGTTCACGAACGCCAGGTGCTGACCCAGGTTCGACAGCACGAGGGCGGTCTGAAGCCCGGTCGAAAACGGGCTCCACAGGCTGATCGGACGCGACAGCGGTCCGTTCGGCGTGACGATCTCGCCGTCCGGGAAATAAGGACGCGACAGATTGCCGGTGCCGCGAACGCTGAACGCGGTCTGGCCGGTGAGCGCGGTGGGCATCGACAGAAAGGTCCGCGTGTCGCCGACAAAGGCCCTGACATCGGCAGAGGGATCGCCGCCCAGGTCCGACGCCGCGAACGGACCGGACAGGAAATTGGCCGTGCGCGCCTTCTGGACCGCCACGTCGATGCCGAACAGGGGCGCGTCCGGCGAGCGGACAATGCCCAGAGGGACGCCATTTGTATCGACAACCGCGATCGAGACCTGGGCCCGGCTGTCGAGTGGGCGGCGGATCTGTGCCCGGGCCCGGCTCATGATGGTGAAGGCCTCTTCCAGCAAGGCCCGCGTCTCGGCCACGCTCAACGGCGTGGTCACACTCCCGGCATCGCTGCCGGCTCGGATCGGGAAACGCGGCGTGCCGCTGCCGTCGGTCAGGATGAAGGCGTCGACATTGTTGAACTCGCCCGGCGTCGCGGCGCGGATGCCGGAGGCTTCGGAGCCATAGGCCTGTCCGGCCATCGCCGCGCCGCCCGCGTAATAGCCGGCCACCGGGGTGAAGACTCCGGTGCCGACCGGCAGCGTACTCAGCGCCGGCGCCGTGGACGGGTTGCTCATGAGGGCGGCACCGGTGGCGTCGCTGTAGCGAAGCGTGGTTCCGTCGACCGTGACCCGTTCGGCGCGAATCTCCACCGCAGGCTCCAGCCCCGTGCCACCGGCCAGGGCGATGATCTCCTCGACGTCCGCGTCGACGTCCAGAACATTGGTGTCGAAGCCATAGTCGCCCTCAGCGACCACGCCGACGCCACCGACGAGGACTCCGTTCTTGTAAAGCGGAAACCCACCCGGATCGGCCGACAGGCCCAGGGGCGAACGCTTGGGTCCGATCCGGGCCGACGGGCCGCCGCCCGCAACGAAGCGGCGCGAGATGTCGGAACAGGGCAACTGGCTGATCTGGACGCCGAACAGCGGACCGCTCTCCAGCCCAACCGTCGAGGGCGCCGGCGGGAAATGCTGCTGCACGATCATGCTGGCGGTGCGGCTGGAGAAGGCGTTGCCGCCCGATGACAGATAGGCCCCGGTCACGGCCTTGGCGATCGCCGCCGCAGCGGCCGGGGCGACCACGCCCTGGAGGTCGACGTCGACCGTGGCACCGGGGCGCAGGGTGACGCTCGCCGGCGCGCCGGTCATCGAATAGATGGCCAGGACATTGCCGACCCGGTCGGTGACCGCGATCACCGACGGTCGGGCTCGCGCCCTTGCCTCACCGACTGCGCGGGCCAGCACGGCCTCGACGTCGGCGACTGACAGGGATTCGGCGGCGGGTACAGAGTAGAGGGCCGCGCTTCCACCGCCGCCCCCGCCACCGCCACCGCCCCCTCCGCCACCGGCGGGACTACCTCCGCCGCCACCGCAGCCGGCCAGCGCCAGTCCGGCCGCCGCGCCGAGGATCAGCAAGGCTCGCCGGACCATCAGCGCAGCCTTTGCACGGAGGTGGCTATCCCGCGCATCGCCCGCCGGAAGTCCTGTGGCCGAAAGCGGTTGGGGTCACGGACGGCGGCATAGGCACGATCGATCTGGGGCCGTATGGCCCGAACCGCCGCCCCGTCGACCTGACCCTGGGCCACCAGGGCGTTCAGCAGGGTGTCGACGGCCATGACCGCCTGGGTGCCACCGGAATAGTCCGTATATCGGGGCGACAGGGCGTCGCCGAGCACATCTTCAAGGATGGAAAGGGTGTCGGCCCGGCTGAACGGGCTGGCGGCAAAGCTGCGCGACAGCTGGCGCGAGGTTTCCGCCAGACGCGCGGCCGCCGTGATCGCTCCGGCGCGATCCGAGCCGAGGGCCTGGTGGAAGGCACGGGAATCGGCCCGGAACCGCTCTGCCACCGCCGCTGGCGCCGTGCGCGCCGCAGCTGAGAGCATCAACATATTCTCATCGTTGAACGGCGGGGTGCCGACCGGGATCGGCCGCTCGGGATTGGTTTCGACCAGCAGCGGTGCCCCCGGCTCGTCCGAAATCGGGCGGTGGCAGCTGTGACAGTCGAAGAAGTAGAGCTCCGGAAAGACCCCGTTCTGGCTCCGCCCGGTCTCGCCATAGACCGTCAGGATGCGTTCCAGAGCGATGGCCTGACCGATCGCCCAGGTCCGCGCCGAATCCATGGTCGCCTTGCGCTGGACATAATCGGCATCGACGTCGTGATGCTGCTGGAAGGCCGTGAACAGCTCAAGCTCGAATGACAGCCGCGGATGACCGGCGCTCATCATGGCGTGGGTCACGAACTGGTTGGGTTTGTCGCTGCCCCAGTGGCAGTCGAGACAGACGTTGGCGCGAACGACCGGGTCTTCCAGCGCCGTCATGCCCCGCGCCACATTGGCGGCGTGGCTGACATCGACCGTGTAGTGGCTGGCCAGCCAGCCCTGCGAGGGACCATGGCAGCTTTCGCAGCCGACGCCGTCCGATATCTGGAACCTCGCGCCCCGTCCGCCCGGCGTGGATTCGGCGTGGCACCCCAGACAAGAGGGCGCATTCTGGGCCGGGCCCAGTCCCAGCCGGTTGGCGATGGCCTGCGCCCGCGGATAGGTCAGGGTGCGCCATGCCCGGCTGTGTGATCCGCCCGAACCGCTGGGATCCTGCCAACTCACCAGCTCGTTCTGCCGGACCACCGCCCCGGTCGGCGCCTGACGACCGTGACAGGTCGATCCCGCGCAGGAGGCGACACCTTCGTTCACACCGGTCGCCGTGGCGGACGCCTGTGTGGGCAAGGCGAAACCGATCACGACGCAGACCGCGACGAAAAGAAGCCCAACCGCCCACACGATCGTCGGGGAGACGCCATCCGCTTTGATCGGACTTGAAGTCACGACACCGTCCCCTCCCCCGTCGACCGCGCGTTCGCGACGGCTGACCAAACGACGTTAGCACCAATTCTATCGGGCTGTCAGCCGCAGTCGGACGCAAGAAGCATGCCTCTCCTTGGCCGGTCGTCACAGCAGACTCCCCTGCAGGCGTTCAGTCCTCGGGGGTCCAGCGCTGGATCAGCGTCCGCGCCGGTCGGCCCGGCTGCGCCTCGATCAGGGCAGTCCGCACCGCCTGGGTCCCACCGTAATCGACGTCGATTCGAACCGTGAAATACTCGGTCCGGACGGTGACCTGTTCGCGCCCTTCCGGCGGCGGCCCGAAACCTGCCAGAGCGGGCTGCCGCCAGAAGGCGGCGGCGTTGGGCCAGCCCGCTTTTGGTCTGGCGGCGAGAGCCGCACGCGCCCTTGGCAGGCCAAGGTCTCCCGCCGAGAGCATGACCAGCAGCGGCGCATCGGCCTCGGTCAGGGTATTGACGTTGATCGGCGACCGGTCCGTAGGCAGCGCACAGAGGTGGGGCCGCAGCCGACGATAGGCGTCATCGTCCACCCCGAGGATGGCACGCAGCTCTGAGACCTCCGCCAGGGGGACACCAGCCGTGCGATAGGGCTCGGCCAGTCCGGCGTAAGCCCCGTCCTCCGCGCCCTGCGGCTTGGCGACCGCGTCCGTGTCGATCCAGTCGACCAGGCTGTCGACGATGGTCCCCATCCGGCCATCCTCGATCCCGACCACCTGCCCGAGACGTTTGAGCTGGGTCTCGCCGGCCGCCCGGGCAGCGAAGCGGTCGCCGGTCCAGGTGACCACACTGTTCAGATTGAAACAGGCCTGGCCGTCGCGCACGATCGCCCTTAGCTGCCCGCCCTCGATCGGCAGTTCGATGGCACGGCCGTTCCAGTCCGGCTGAAGCGGGGTCCGGTCGGGGTTCGCGACCGTCAGCTGCGCGATGCGGAGCCGGACGAGCGTTTCGGCGCCGTCGGCGTACCACTGTGCCTGGGCGTGGGTTTCGGCGTTCACCGTCCGCCGCACCGAAAAGCGCACATCGTCCAGCACCGCCACCGCCACGACCGACATCACCGCGACCAGCAGGAGCACAGTCAACAGCGCCATGCCTTGGCGGGTCCGGCGGTCCATCCTCATCGGCCGCTGCCGATCAGGAATAGTTGGGTCACCGGTCCATAGCCCTCGACGGTCATCGTCAGGCGAGCGGCGTCAGGCAACGGCCGCGCCAGACCCGACGTCGGCACCGAGGTCTCCAGCCCGTCGCGGACGAAGGTCAGCGTCACATCTGACACTCCCGCCATCAGCACCTGTGGTGCCCCGGGACGCGAACCGTCCAGATGGGCGGACACCCGGCGTTCCAACTGCCCGTCGGTCACCCGGTACTCAACCCGCTGCAGCGAGGACCGTGCCGCACGGCCCGCGTTGCTCCAGCCCGACCGGGTCACCGTCAGGATCGGATCGCCCGCCCCCGTGGCCCCGGCCAGGGCCGAGGCGCGAGGCTCGCCGTTGCGGTCACGTGTCCGCCGCGTGGTGGCCTGCCCCAGGTCCGCCTTCAGCATGGCCCGGGTCCGCTGCAGCGACGCCACCCGGTCCGTCGCCGCCTTGACCGCGTACCGGTTGTCGATCGACATCGACAACACCGTCGTCCCCGCCGCCGAGATCACCGCGAACAGGACCAGTGCTATCAGGACCTCGACCAGGGTAAAGCCGGCGCGGGTCACGGGCGCCGCCCCCTGAAGAGGGTGCGATCCGCTGCCCGGCCCTCGGCGTCGTCGACGAGGATGACGATCCGCGTGATGTCCGGGTCGTCGGTCTCCGTCACGGTCCGGATCCAACGCCAGTTGCGACCGGCCAGATCAACCTGACCCGATGACGCGCCCCGGGGCGGTTCCGCCGCGATCATCGCCTCGACAGCCAGGTTCTCGGCGACGATTCCGCCGAGCGTCCGCGTCTCGACCCGGGCCGCCGACCGGGTGTTCTCACCCGACAGGTTGAGAAGCGCCAGGGCCGCGAGGCTGAATACCGCCAGAGCGACCAGCGTCTCGACCAGGGTGAAACCGCGCCGCGCCGGATCAGCCATCGCCGCCGCCCGGCTCTTTGGCCTGCGGCAGGCGGGCACCGATGTGGTCGATGCCCAGGCCGGAGGCGATCTCGACCTGTCGATGCCGTTCGGCATAGGTCCGACGCTGTTCGTCGCTGCGCGCGTCATGACAGTGACCGCAGGCGACTCCCTCGACGTAGTGGGGCGACGCGCGGTCCTCTCGGCCCAACGGCATCCGGCATCCCCGGCATAGCGAATGGGTCCCGGGCGTCAGGCCGTGACCGACGGCCACCCGCTCGTCGAACACGAAACACTCCCCCTGCCACAGGCTCTCTTGCTGCGGCGTGGTCTCCAGATAGCGCAGGATACCGCCCTCCAGATGGTGGACGTCCCGGACGCCCTGCGCCTTGAGAAAGGCCGTCGCCTTCTCGCAGCGAATCCCGCCGGTGCAATACATCGCCACCCGTGGCGGGGTCGGCCGGTCCAGCAGCGCGCGGCCCTCGGCGGCGAACCAGGCGGGGAAATCGCGAAACGACCGGGTGTTGGGCTGGACCGCCCCCTCGAAGGTTCCGATCGCCCCCTCGTAGTCGTTGCGGGTGTCGATCACGACGGTGCCGGGATCGGAGATCAGGGCGTTCCAGTCCTGCGGCGAGACATAGAGGCCCGCGTCGCGAACCGGGTCCAGTCCCGGTTGGCCCATGGTGACGATCTCGGGCTTGATGCGGACCTTGAGGCGACGGAACGGCAGGGTCGCCGCCTCGGACCGTTTGACCTCCAGCGCCGCGAAGCCGGGCAGGGCGCGGATACCGTCCAGCACCGCTTCAATCGCGGCCGGCGACCCGGCGATGGTGCCGTTGATCCCCTCGCGAGCGATCAGCAAGGTGCCGCGCACGGCCTCGCCGCACAAAGCCTCAAGCCGGGACCGCACCTGCGGGGCATCGACGACCGGCGCGAACCGGTACAGCGCCGCGACGCGGACGGGTAACGGAATCGCCCTTGCTTCAGACCGGGTCACACTCATGCCGACAGGGATGAACCCGGCGGGGCCGCTCCGTCTAGTGCCGAACGTGAACGTAGGTGCCGGGGGCCGCGTCTCCAGCCTTCAGCCTGCCCGACCCCACCTCACGCGCGGGAACCGTGTCGTCGCCCGCCGCAGCGTCCAGCCAGCCCTGCCATTCCGGCCACCATGAGCCGGACTTCTTCTCCGCCCCGGCCAGCCAGGCCTCGGCGTCCTGCGGCGCGGCGTCGTTCGTCCAGTAGCCGTGCTTGTTGGCTGAGGGCGGGTTGATCATGCCGGCGTTGTGGCCTGAGCCCCCCAGCAGAAACCGTGTCGGTCCGCCGAAATGGCTGCGGCCGCCATACGTTGGCTTCCAGGCCGAGACGTGATCGTCCTTCAGCGCCACGATCATCACCGGGGTCTGGATCGCCGACAGGTCCAGCCCCACCCCGTCGATGACAATGCCGCCCGCGTCCTTGAGCCGGTTCTGGCGCAGGATCTGGCCGCCGTATTCCTTCAGCATCCGCGCCGGAATGCGCGCTCCGTCGTCGAACCACCACAACAGGTCCGAGGCGCGCACCTCGTCGCCCAGCAGATAGTGGTTCACCACCGACGACCAGATCAGGTCATTGGCCCGTACCGTCGAGAACAGCTTGGTCAGGTCGTGCGCCTCGACATAGCCCTTCTCGTCCAGATAGCTCTCAAAGGCCTTTCGGTCCGCCTCGCCGGTAAACACCGACCATTCGCCCATGTCGCTGAAATCGACCAGAGCCGCGATCAGGGTGGCCGAGGCAACCCGCTCGCCGCGCCCCGTCCCGGCTAGCCAAGCCAGCGTCATCGCCGACAAGGTGCCGCCCAGGCAGTAGGAGACCAGGTCGACATCGGCCTCGCCCGTCGCCAGTTCGATGGCGTCCATAGCGGCCACCACCCCGTCCTTCACATAGGCCTCCAGGCCCGTGTCGGCGTGGGTCTCGTCCGGATTGGCCCAGGAGATGACGAACACCGTGTGACCCTGATCGACCAGCCACTTCAGATAGCTCGACTTGGGCGACAGGTCGAAGAGGTAGTATTTGTTGACCAGCGGCGGCACGAACAGCAGGGGCCGGCGATAGACGCTGTCCGTCGTCGGCGCGTACTGGATCAGCTCCATCAGGTCGTTCCTGAACACGACCGCGCCCGGCGTGGCAGCGATGTTGACGCCCAGTTCGAAATCATTGGGCGCGCGCCGGGTGACCAGACCCTGACCCTTGCCGACGTCCTCGAGCAGGTTGGAAAGCCCGGTCATCAGGCTCAGGCCGCCACTCTCAATGGTGCGGCGCGCGACCTCGGGATTGGTGTGGGCGAAATTGGCCGGCGACATGGCGTTGGTCAGCTGGCGGGCAAGGAAGTCGACCTGCGTCCGGGTCCGCTCATCGACCGGCGCGGCGGCGATGAAGTCCTGAAGCTGGCGCGCGGCCAAAAGGTAGGACTGTTTGATATAGTCGTAGACGGGTTCTTCGCTCCAGGCCGCCCCCGAGAAGCGGCGGTCGCCCTTGGCGGGGGCGGCGACCGGTTCAACGGTCTGGCCCATGGCGCGCTCGCCCATGGTCCGCCACAGGGCGGTCCAGTCGTTCCACCCCTTGGCCTGGGCCTCGAACAGGGCGGCGGGCTGCATCATCACCGCAGCGTTGAACTCGGTCATCGCCCGCAACATCGTGGTCGGGTCGTACGGCAGTGTGGCCGGCGCGGCGGCCTGGGCCAGCGTCGTCTGCATCGCGGCGGAAGCGTTGCGCGCCAGCGTGGTCAGGGCCTCGGCCACCACCGAGGGGTCCGGCAATCCGGCGAACGCCGGAATCTCGGCCTCCATTGCCTCCGCAGCCTGGGTCGGGGAAGGCGTTTGCTGGGCCATGCGGAAGGTTCCGTTCAGAGGGCGACGAGGACGTCGACGGCCACGCAATCACGGGGCGCGACGAACAGCAACGCGAGCGCGCGGTCGGGGTTCAGCGCCGACCACACCGGGCAGGGCTCGCCGGCGGCGTCGATCAGGGCCGACGTCGGCGTCGGGCGGCTGGCGGGATAGTGGGCGGCGTCGAAGGGCATGGCGATCTCTGCAAGCGAGTGGCGTTCGATGACGGTCGTATGCCATGGCTTTTTTGTTCTGTAGATGCCAGACTTTGAACAATCACTGTGCATATTTGCACAAGGCGAGCATGGCCGACTTCAACTGGAACGACCTAAGCGCCTTTCTGGCGGTCGCCCGCACGGGACGGCTGACCACAGCGGCGGCGCGGATCGGCATGGACCACACCACCGTGGGGCGCCGCATCGCCGCGCTCGAGGCCGGCCTCGGCGCACGCCTGTTCGATCGCAGTCCCCAAGGCTATGCCCTGACCTCGCACGGCGAGCGATTGTTGCCGACCGCCGAGCGGATCGAGAGCCTGACCCTTCAGGCCGCCCACGAATTGGGCGAGGCCGATCAGGCACTGAGCGGAACGGTCCGGATCGGCGCGCCCGAGGGCTTCGGCAGCTATGTCATCGCGCCGCTGATGGCGCGGCTCGCCGACCGCCACCCTGATCTGCAGATCCAATTGGTGGCCATCTCCGGCGTGCTCAGCCTGTCCAAGCGCGAGGCGGACATCGCTGTCACTCTCAGCGCGCCGCGCGAGGGCCGTCTGGTGTCGCGCAAACTGACCGACTACGGCCTCAGCCTGTACGCGGCGCCCTCCTATCTGGACCCGCGCCCGGCGATCCTGACGCGCGCCGACATGGGCCGGCATCGCTTCATCGGCTATATCGGCGACCTGCTCTACGCACCCGAGCTGGACTATATGCAGGCCCCCGACGTCGACATCCACGTCAGCCTGCAGAGTTCAAACCTGATCGCCCAGCTTCAGGCCACATTGGCGGGGGCCGGTCTGTGCGTCCTGCCGGACTTCATTGCCGCGCGCGAGCCCGGCCTGCGGCGCGTATTGCCCGACGCCGTGCATCTGGACCGCAGCCTGTGGCTGGTGACCCACGCCGACCTCAAATCCCTGGCCCGCATCCGCGCCGTTACGGCCGTGATCGTCGAGGCGGTCAAGGCAGACCGCGCCATGTTCACCGGCGGCTGACCCCGCCCGCCGTTATGACCAGCTGTAGGCCGTTTTCGTCTGGGTGAAGAAGTCCGCCGCCGCGAAACCCTGCTCACGCGCGCCATAGCTGGACGACCTCGAGCCCCCGAACGGCACGTGATAGTCGACCCCCGCGGTCGGCAGATTGACCATTACCATCCCCGACCGCGACCGGCGTTGAAAGTCCCGCGCGTGCTTCAGGGACGCGGTGACGATGCCCGCTGACAGGCCGAACTCGCTGCCGTTGGCGATCTCCAGCGCCGCCTCATAGTCCTTGACCCGCAGCGTGGAGGCGACCGGGCCGAACACCTCCTCGGTATTGATCCGCATTCCCGGCCCGGTGTCGGAAATCAGCGTCGGCTGGACGTACCAGCCGGGCTTGTCCAGCGTCAGTCGTTCGCCACCCGTGACCACCCGGCCGCCCTCGCTCCGCGCTATGTCGATATAGCGATAAGAGTTTTCCATCTGATCCTCGGACACCGCCGGTCCCATCTGGGTCGCTGGATCGAGGGCGTCGCCCACGCGCAGCGCCGCGACGCGTTCGGCCAGGGCCGCGACGAAACGGTCATGGATGCCGTCCTGCACGATCAGCCGGCTGGAGGCCGTGCAGCGCTGCCCTGTCGCGAAGAAGGACCCATCCAGCGCGATCTGCACCGCCCGGTCCAGATCCGCGTCGTCCAGCACGATCAGCGGGTTCTTTCCGCCCATCTCCAGCTGCACCCGCGCCTGCCGCTTGACCGCGCCGAACGCGACCCCGGCCCCCACGCCCTGCGAGCCGGTAAAGCTGATCCCGGCGACGTCGGGGTGATCGACGATCGCCTGTCCTACCCGTCCCCGGCCGATCACAAGATTCAGCACGCCCTTGGGCAGGCCCGCCTCGTGCAATATGGCAACCAGAGCCTCGGCGGTCGCCGGCGTCGGACCGGCCGGCTTCATCACCACCGTATTGCCGAAGGCAAGCGCCGGAGCCGCCTTCCAGGCCGGGATGGCGATGGGGAAGTTCCACGGCGTGATCAGCCCATAGACGCCGACCGCCTGACGATAGGTCTGAATCTCCACGCCCGGCCGCACCGAGGCCAGGTTCTGGCCGTGCAGACGCAGCGCCTCGCCCGCGAAATATTTCAGGATGCGGCCGGCCCGGACGGTCTCGCCGATCCCCTCGGCCAGGGTCTTGCCCTCCTCGCGCGACAGCAGCCGCCCCAGCGCCTCGCGCCGTTCCATCACCAGGGTCCCGGCCCGGTCGAGAATGTCGGAGCGCACTTCGGGCGAGGCCTCGGACCACGCCGGAAAGGCCGCCTTGGCGGCCGCCACAGCCGCGTTGACCTCTACGTCTGCGCCGTCGGGCGTGCGGGCCACGACCTCTCGCGTATCGGACGGATTCAGGCTCTGCGTCGGCCGGTCGGCGGCGACCTTTTCGCCGTCGATCCAGTGGCACAGGTCGAGCGTCTCGGTCATCGGCATCCTCGTCATCGCTCCGGACGGCAAGCGGCTACCCGATTGTCTGATGCGCTGATAGCGGATTCCCGATCGCGGCGCTCGCCCCGGCGACGCCATCTCACGACTCGACGCCCCGTCGTATTTGTTTTAAGCCTAAACTATGTCGTCGAACTCCCCGATCCGAAGCGTCGCCGTCATGGGTGCCGGGCCCGGCGGCCTGTATCTCGCCATCTCGCTGAAACTGCGCGATTCGTCGCTGGACGTGGTGGTACACGAGCGCAACCAGGCCGACGACACCTTCGGCTGGGGCGTCGTCTTCTCCGACCAGACCCTTGCCAATCTGAAGGCCAACGATCCCGAAACCGCGGCGACCATCGAGGCTGCCTTCGTGCATTGGGATGACATCGACGTCCATATCCACGGTCAGTGCATCCGCTCCGGCGGGCACGGTTTCGCCGGCATCGGACGCCAGCGGCTGCTGACCATCCTGCATGAACGGGCCCGGTCCCTCGGCGTCGACCTGCGCTTCCAGAGCGAGGTCGCCGATCCCGCCGCTCTGGATGCCGACATCGTCGTGGCCGCCGACGGCCTGAACAGCCGGGTCCGCAACGGCCGCCCCGAAGTGTTCGGCGTCGACGTTGACGTGCGGACCAACAAATACATCTGGCTGGGCACGCACCAGACCTTCGAGGCCTTCACCTTCGCCTTCGTCGAGACGCCGCAAGGCTGGATCTGGGCCCACGCCTATCAGTTCGAACCCGGAGCCTCGACCTTCATCGTCGAATGCGCGGAGGCGACCTGGCGCGGTCTGGGCTTCGATCAAATGGATCAGGACCAGACTTGCCGCGCGGCCGAGACCCTGTTCGCCGACTGGCTGGGCAGTCATGCCCTGCTGAGTAACGCCAAACACCTGCGCGGCTCGGCCTGGCTGAATTTCCCGCGCGTGGCCTGTTCGAACTGGCGCGACGGCAAGGTGGTGCTGCTCGGCGACGCCGCCCACACGGCGCACTTCTCCATCGGATCGGGCACCAAACTGGCCTTCGAAGACGCCATCCGCCTCGCCGAGGCCCTGACGGACGACGGCGACCTCGACTCTGCCCTCGCCGCCTATGAGGCCGAGCGCCGGGTCGAGGTGCTGAAGCTGCAGAGCGCCGCGCGCAACTCCACCGAATGGTTCGAGACAGTCGACCGCTACACCGGCCTCGATCCGATCCAGTTCACCTACAGCCTGCTGACCCGCAGCCAGCGTGTCAGCCACGAAAACCTGCGCCTGCGCGACAGGGCGTTCCTGACCGGCGTCGAGCGCTGGTTCGCCGACGCCGCCGGCGCGCCGCCGTCCAAGGCCCCGCCCCCGCCCATGTTCGCGCCACTGCGCCTGCGCGGCCTGACCCTGCCCAACCGGGTCGTGGTGTCGCCCATGTGCATGTATTCGGCCGAGGACGGACAGGTCAGCGACTTCCATCTGGTCCACCTCGGCTCCCGCGCACTGGGCGGTGCCGGTCTGGTCTTCACCGAGATGACCGACGTCTCGGCAGATGCCCGCATCACCCCGGGATGCGCCGGACTGTACCGGCCCGAACACCGCGACGGCTGGAAGCGGATCGTCGATTTCGTGCATGCCCAAGGCTCCCGCATCGCCATTCAGCTGGCCCATGCCGGCCGCAAGGGTTCGGTCGAACGGCCCTGGGGTCCCCGCGCCGACCAGCCCCTGCTGGAAGGTGGCTGGGCCCTGATCGCTCCTTCGCCTGTCGCCTGGTCCGACGGCGACCAGACCCCGCGCGAGATGATCCGGGAAGACATGGATCGTGTCCGCGACGATTTTGTCCGCGCCGTGGGCTGGGCGGTCGAGGCCGACTTCGACATGGTCGAGCTGCACTGCGCCCACGGTTATCTGCTGTCCTCCTTCCTGACCCCGGTGTCGAACCGGCGCGCTGACGAGTTCGGGGGTTCCGTCGAAAACCGGCTGCGATTCCCGCTGGAGGTCTTCGCCGCCATGCGCGCCGCCTGGCCGGAGGAGCGCCCGATGTCGGTGCGTCTGTCGGCCAGCGACTGGGTCGATGAGGGACTGACCCCCGAAGACTCTGTGGTCATCGCCCGCGCCTTCGCCGATGCCGGTTGCGACCTGATCGACGTCTCGGCCGGCTCGACCACGCCGGACGCCCAGCCGGTCTACGGCCGCATGTTCCAGACCCCGCTCAGCGACCGCATCCGCAATGAGGCGGACGTGCTCACCATGGCGGTCGGCAACATCTATGAGACCGACCACGTCAACAGCATCCTCGCCGCCGGCCGCGCCGATCTGTGCGCCCTCGCCCGCCCCCATCTGGCGGATCCCAACTGGAGCCTGCGCGCCGCCGCCGAACTGGGCTGGCGCGGCATACAGCCGCCGGTCCAGTACCTCGCCGGCTTCGGCCAACTGGCACGCAATCTGGAACGCCAGCAGCAGGCGGGGCCGGTATGACGTTTGAGGGCCAGCATGCGGTCGTGACCGGCGCGGGCTCCGGCATTGGCCGGGCCTCAGCGGAGCGGCTGGCCGAGGCCGGCTGCCAGGTGACCCTGATCGGCCGCCATGTCGCCCGTCTGAACGAGACCGCCGACCGCATCGGCGCCCTGGCCTTCGCCGCTCCCGCCGACGTCACCGACCCCGACGCCTTCGCCGCCGCCATCGAAGCGGGACGCGACCGGTTCGGGCCTATCGACATCCTGGTCAACAACGCCGGGGCCGCCACCTCGGCCCCTTTCCTCCAGACCGACGCCGAGGCCCTGCGCGCCATGCTGGCCCTCAATCTGGAAGCGCCGGCAGAGGCCGCGCGGCTGGTGCTACCCGGCATGCTGACCCGCCGCCGCGGCCGCATCGTCAACGTCGCCTCGACTGCGGGCCTGAAGGGCTACGCCTACGTCTCTGCCTACGTCGCGGCCAAACACGGTCTCGTCGGCCTGACCAAGGCCCTGGCACTCGAGGTCGCCACGAAGGGCGTCACGGTCAACGCCGTCTGCCCCGGCTTCACCGACACCGATCTGGTCGCCCGTTCGGTCGAGGCGATCGTCGGCAAGACCGGCCGCAGCGAGGACGAGGCCCGGGCCGCCCTCGCCGCTTCCAACCCGCAAGGGCGGCTGATCACCCCTGACGAGGTCGCCGCCACCATCGTGTGGCTTTGCGGCGACGCGGCCTCGGGCGTCAACGGTGCCGCCATCCCGGTGGCCGGAGGCGAGCTGTGAACCCCGCCCTGACGACACTGCCAGACCGGTTGGGCGGCGCGCCCGACGGCAAGCGGTCGCTGCGCCTGTGGCTGCGACTGCTGACCTGCTCCACCCGCATCGAACAGACCGTGTCCCAACGGCTGCGCGACGATTTTGGCTCCACCCTTCCCCGGTTCGACATGCTGTCGGCGCTGGACCGCGCGGGCGAGGCCGGCCTGACCAAGGGCGAGGCTGCCGGAATGTTGATGGTATCCAACGGCAACGTCACGGGCCTCGCCGCCCGGCTCAAGGCCGACGGCCTGATCGAAGCCATGGCTGGTGCCGACCGGCGGGTGCAGCGCGTGCGCCTGACCCCGGTCGGCCAGATCCGTTTCGCCCTCATGGCTCTGGCTCACGAACGCTGGATCGAGGCCCTGTTCGCCGATCTGACTGCGGCCGAGGCTGACGCCCTGACCCGCCTGCTGGAGCGCACCAAGCGGTCGCTCCATGCGACTACACACGA
>Ga0105044_10002143_pt1 | contig 26819 bp, 18 predicted proteins | sample MAT01_FD_78092 | JGI IMG/M metagenome (GOLD analysis project Ga0105044, IMG submission 78092) | Freshwater microbial communities from Lake Fryxell liftoff mats and glacier meltwater in Antarctica - MAT-01 | ecosystem: Environmental > Aquatic > Freshwater > Ice > Liftoff microbial mat | place... | reverse complement strand
AGCACCGAGAACATGGCGCGGCTCGACGACATCCGCGCGCGCATCGGAAAGCTCGCCGATCCGCGCGGCGTCGATGCGGGCGAGCTCGACCGGATCGTGAAGGACACGCCCGCGATCGCGTGGCTCGCGTACAGCATCCACGGTGACGAGACGTCGGGCACGGATGCGTCGGTCGCGGTCGCGTACCACCTCGCGGCGGGGACGAGCGCGGGCGTCACGGACATCCTGCGCGATGTCGTCGTCGTCATCGATCCGTGCCAGAACCCCGACGGGCGCGAGCGTGTGCTCGCGATGTTCGAGCAGTCGAGCGGTTACGTCCCCGACCTCGACACGAGGAGCATGCGCCGCGGACGCTGGCCGTACGGGCGCGAGAACCACTACTTGTTCGACATGAACCGCGACTGGCTGTGGGGCACGCAGCCGGAGACGCGCGCGCGCTGGAAGGCGATCCACGCCTGGCACCCGCAACTGCTCGTCGATGCGCACGAGATGGGCTCGCAGGACACATTTCTCTTCTATCCCGCGACGGATCCGCTCACGCCGCACTTTCCCGCGTTCACGCGGACTTGGTGGCAGCGCTACGGCGAAGATCAAGCGGCGGCGTTCGACGCGCACGGCTGGAGCTACTACACGCGGGAGTGGGCCGACTCGTGGTATCCGGGCTACACGGACTCGTGGGCGACTTTCCAGGGCGCGTGCGGGATCCTCTACGAGCAAGCGCGCTACTCGGGCGGCTCGATACTGCGCCGCTCGGGCGAGGTCGCGACGTACCGCGAGGCCGTGATGCGCCAGGCCGTCGGCAGCATCGCGAACGTGACGACGCTGGCGAAGAACCGCGAGGCCGTCTTGCGCGACTACCTGACCGAGAAGCAGCGCAACGTCGCGGCCGACACGGAGGGCAACGATCGCGTGTTCGTGATCGTGCGCGGGCGTGAAGCCTTGCGCGAGGAGCACCTCGTCGACTCGCTCTTGCAGCAGGGCGTCGAAGTGTTCCTAAACGACGAGGCGTTCCAAGTCGCGGACGCCGAGGGCGTGCACGGCACGACCGTCGCGCGCGAGATCCCGGCGAACTCGTTCGTCGTGCCCGCGCGCCAGCCGTTGGCGCCGCTCGTGAAGGCCGCGCTGGCGTTCGATCCGCGCTACGACCAGGCGTCGCTCGAGCGCGAGCGCAAGGAACTCGAGCGCAAGGGTCGATCGAAGGCCTACGACGTGACGGGCTGGTCGCCGGCGCACGCGTACGACCTGGATGCGCTGTGGTGCGCGACGCCGGGCGTCGAGTTGAGTCCTTACGGCGAGCTCGATCGGGTCGTGCGCGGCGGAGGCGTCGCGATCCTTCCGGGCGACCCTGCGCGCGTGTACGGCTGGGTCGTCGACGGCGGGCCCGACGCGTCCGTCGCGTTCGCGGCGCGCGCGCTGGAAGCCGGGCTCGCCGTGCAGATCTCGGATGAGCCGTTTCGCGCCGGTGGTCGCGAGTTCGCGCGCGGATCGCTGCTCGTGCGCCGCGTCGAGAACGGAGCCGACGTGCACGAGCTCGTCGCGCGCGCGGCGGCCGAGTCCGACGTCCACGTCCTGCCGGTCACTTCGGCGCGCAGCCGCGACGAAGGCCCTGACCTCGGCGGCCAGCACTTCGATCTGCTCGCGCGCCCGCGCGTCGCGTTGCTCTCGAACGCGCCCGTGTCCTCGGATTACTTCGGTCACGCGTGGCATGCGCTCGACGTGCTCTACGGCGTCCCGGTGTCGCTGATCGACGCGCAGAACTTCGGCTACGCCGACATGCGCCGCTACAACGTGCTCGTCGTGCCCGACGGCGGCGGATCCGTGCTGAGCGATCACGCCGAGGACTTGCGCACTTGGGTGCGCGCCGGCGGAACGCTGATCGCGCTCGGCGGCGACGCGGCGAGCGCGCTGGCCGACGAGAAGATGGGCCTGTCTTCCGTGCGCCGGCGCTCGGACGTGCTCGACGACCTCGGCCCCTACCGCCGCGCCGTGCAGCGCGAGCGCGAGGCCGGCAAGACCACGATCGACCTCGAGGCGCTGTGGGATGGCAAACCGGTGCAGGCCGTCGAACCCGCGCCGGACGAGGCGAAGGACCTGAAAGGCGACGAAGCGAAAGAACTCGATCGCTGGGCGTCGACGTACTCGCCACAAGGCGTGATCTTGCGCGGCGAAGTGAACCCGGACGCGTGGATCACGGCGGGCTGTCGCGAGGAGTTGCCCGTCTTCTTCGAGGGCGCGAACGTCCTCATGTCGCGCCCTCCGACGCGGACGGCTGTGCGGCTCGCGGCTCCGGAGCGCGTGCGGCATTCGGGACTCTTGTGGCCCGAAGCGCGCGCGCGCATCGCCGACTCCGCGTGGCTCACGGTCGAGCGCCAGGGCGCGGGTCAGGTGATTCTCTTCGCATCGTCTCCCGTCTTTCGCGGCTGGTTCCGCGGCACTGCGCGCATCTTCGCGAATGCGGTGGTGTACGGACCGGGTCTCGGCACCGATCAGCCGGCGCCACGCTAGCAGCGTGAGCGACGTGCGCTCGATCGTCGCGACAGGCGGCGGAGCCGACGGGCGTCGACTCGACAGATCGTGCGCTCGCGCTCGTTCAGCGCACTCGCAGGCGAGACGCACACGTCTGCGCGAAGACCGGAGAGCGCGTGGAGGAATCGCACATGCGCGCTCCGAGGTTCCCGTGGCGGCGCTTCCGCTGCGCGTCGCCCTTGAACCCCACACGGACCCTGAGCGGACGATCACTCAGGCCTTGCAGACAAGAGCGGACGCGGTCGAGTACGGTACGAGGTTCGGAGACAAGCTATGCATGCACCTCGACACGCCTCTATCGCCGGCTGGTGGCTCGCCCTCACGCTCGGATCGCTCCTCGCCCTGACCTCCGTCGCCTCCGGGCAAGTCCAGGCGGCCGAGCCGAAACCGTCGGATCCTGCCGCCGCGGAGGCGCCTGCGCCCCAGGAGGAAATCCCGGAGGACACGTGGAATCGCGGCACGCCGCGCGGCGCGCTGCGGAGCTTCCTCGATTCCGCGCGCGCAGGAAACTGGGACGACGCAGCGGAGGTCCTCGACCTCTCCACGATCCCCGAAACAGATCGCGGCGAGCGTGGCCCGACTCTTTCGCGCCGACTCAAATTCCTCTTGGACCACGAGGAGTGGATCGATCTCGACACGATCAGCGACGACCCCAGGGGCAGACTCGACGACGGGCTGCCGGAAACGATCGAGTCCGTCGCTGGCCTGGCGCGCGTCCAGGGCTCGACGAACATGTTGATGGAGCGCGGTCCGCGCGCGGACGGAGAACTCGTCTGGCGCTTCGCTCCCGCGACCGTCGCACGCATTCCGTCACTCTACGCACAGTTCGGCCCGCCCGAGTTGGTGGAGAGCCTCCCACAGGTCCTGCGCGACAAGCAGTTCCTCGAGGCCGCGCTGTGGCAGTGGATCGGCCTGATGCTGCTGATCGTCGCGGCGTGGCTCGTGGCCTGGATGTTCTCGGGTCTCGTCGTGCGCATCGCCCGACCGCTGACGCTGAAGACGGACACGGATCTGGACGATCGGATCCTGGCGCTGGTGGTCGGTCCGGTGCGCTTGCTGATGTCGGTCGGCGTGTTCAACGCGGGACTGCACCTGCTGCTGCTCTCGGTTACGGCCAGCGGTTTCGCGCGCGAGGCCAGCAAGTTCCTGGTCATCGCCGGCGTCGCCTGGTTCGTCCTGCGCGTGATCGACCTGTTCGCCACGCTCAGCAAGGAGCGGTTCACCAAGCGCGGGCAGGCCGGCGCCGCCCACCTCGTGCCGCTGGGAGCGCGCGCGGTCAAGGTCGCCGTGATCCTGATGACCTTCCTGGCGACCCTGGACACGTTCGGGTTCGACGTCACCGCCATCATCGCGGGCCTTGGCGTCGGCGGCCTGGCGGTCGCGCTCGCCGCGCAGAAAACCGTCGAGAACGTCTTCGGCGGCGTCTCCGTGCTGGTCGATCAGCCCGTCCGCCCGGGCGATTTCTGCAAGTTCGGCGACCAGGTCGGCACCGTCGAGGACATCGGCCTGCGCTCGACGCGCATCCGCACGCTCGACCGCACCGTCGTGGCCGTTCCGAACGCCGAGTTCTCGACGATGAAGCTCGAGAACTACGCCGAGCGCGATCGCATCCGTCTCATCACGACTCTCGGACTGCGCTACGAAACGACGCCGGATCAGCTGCGTCACGTCATCGCTGGCTTGCGCGGCATCCTTCTGGCGCACCCCAAGGTTTTGCCCGATCCGCTGCGCGTCCGCCTGGTCGGATTCGGCGCCTACTCGATCGACCTCGAGATGTTCGCGTACGTGAACACGAAGGACTTCAACGAGTTCTTGGCCGTGCGCGAGGACATCTTCCTGCGGGTGATGGACGTGATCGCCGCGAGCGGAAGCGGGTTCGCATTCCCCTCCAGCACCACGTACTTCACGCGCGACACCGGGCTGGACGAGACCAAACGGACGGCCGCCGAAGCCGAAGTGCAAAAGCTCCGCGCCGAGGGCCGGCTGATGTTCCCCGACTCGGATCCCGAGCAGGTGAAGTCGATCAGCGGCTCACTGGACTGGCCGCCGAAGGGATCGGTGACGTCCGGAGTCAGGTGAGTTCGTGCGTGGATTGCGTACGGAGTCAGGTGAGTTCGTGCAGGGTTCGCCCGCCGAATCGAGGGCAGCGCTTCGCCGTCGGGCGAACCCTGCACGAACTCACCTGACTCCGTACGCAGAATCGAAGGCAGCGCTTCGCCGTCGGGCGAACCCTGCACGAACTCACCTGACTCCGTACGCAATCCACGCACGAACTCACCTGACTCCGGACGCGGCGTGATCGGCCATGACGTTTGCCACACACGCCGTCAGCCGCTTGCCCGTCGCGAGGTGCAGGAACTCGTTCGGACCGTGCGCGTTGCTGTGCGGCCCCAGCACGCCCGTGATGCAGAACTGCGCCTTCGGGAACTTCTTCCCGAGCATCCCCATGAACGGGATGGTGCCGCCCTCGCCCATGTAAGCCGCGGGCTTGCCGAAGTGCTTCTTGCTGGCAGCGGCGAGCGAGTCCTCGAGCCAGGGCGCGAGCTCAGGCGCATTCCAGCCCTCGCTGGCCTTGTCCGCATCGAAGCGCACCTTGGCGCCGTACGGCGGATTCTTCTCGAGCACTTTCTTCAGCCGCTTCGCCGCCTCCTGCGGGTCTAGAGTCGGCGGGATGCGCAGCGAGATCTTCACCGCGGTCAGCGGGCGCAGGACGTTCCCGGCCGCGTCGATGTCGGGCAGTCCGCGCGCGCCGGTGATCGCGAGCGCCGGTCGCCACGTCCGGTTGAGCATCAGCTCGACGAGGTCCTTCGAGATCGGCTTCGCGCCCTCCTGCCAGGGAAACTTGGCGTACACGTCCTTCTTCAGGACCTTGGCGGTCGCCTTGACTTGCTGCTGGCGCTGCTTCGGGATCTTCACCCACAGATCCTTGGGCAGGATCTTGCCCGTGTCCTCGTCCTCGAGGCGCGACAAGACCTGGCGCATCACGCGGAACGTCGAGGGCACGATGCCGCTCGCGTCTCCCGAGTGCACGCCCTCGCGCAACGTCTCCACCACGAGGTTTCCGCCGATGAGACCGCGCAGGCTGGTCGTGCTCCACAGACGGTCGTAGTCGCCGCAGCCCGAGTCGAGGCACACGACGAGCGACACGTCGCCGATGCGCGGCGCCAGGTGGTCGATGTAGGCCGGAAGGTCGTAGCTGCCGCTCTCCTCGCAAGCCTCGATGATCACGACGCAGCGCGCGTGCGGGATCTTCTCGCGGCGCAGCGCTTCGACCGCCGTCAGCGACGCGAACGCCGCGTAGCCGTCGTCGGCGCCGCCGCGGCCGTAGAGCTTGCCGTCGCGCAGCACCGGTTCCCACGGACCGAGCCCGGCGTTCCACCCGGCGAACTCGGGCTGCTTGTCGAGGTGACCGTAGAGCATCACGGTCTCCTTCGTCGCCGCCGTGCCCGGGATCTCGATCAGGATCACCGGCGTCCGGTCCTTCCCGTCGTCGCCCTTCAGGCGGATGACCTCGACTTGCATCCCTTCGATCGTGCGCGCGCGGCACCAAGCCTCGATCAGCTTCACGGCGCGATCCATGTGCCCGTGCTCGCGCCACTGTGGGTCGAACGCCGGAGACTTGTTCGGGATCCGGATGTACTCCTGCAAGGCCGGGACGATCGAACGATCCCAGGTGCTGTCGACGAAATCGGACAATCCGCGCAGATCCATGTGCTCCTCCGTGTTGGGCCGTCGGAGCTTAGCCGCGCCGCGCGCAATGCGCGATCGATCCGCGCGCGATCCGGAGCGTCAGGCCGAGGAATCGAGCGTGACGGTCGGCCGTCGGCGCAACAGACGCAGCGCGAGCCACACGCCGAGCGCGAGCACGGCCCCGACGACGACCACGGGTGCCACGAGGGACAGGAACGAGGTCGCCGAAGCTCCGGCCAGCTCCGCCGTCGCGACCACCGGGTTCGCGACTCCGAAGGTGAGCATCCCCGAGGCTCCGCGCGCCACGACCGTCGCGGTCTGGACCAGCGCCGCTGCTCCGCCGCCGGCGACCGCGGCCAGTGTCCACCGGATCCAGGGATCCACATCCGTCACGAAGCTCGCCGTGACGAGCGTGCCGGCCACGACAGCGGCCGGGCTGGCAATCGTGTCGAGCAGGTGGTCGAGACCGGGGACGTAGTAGGCGGCGATCTCGAACACCGTCGCCACCGAGAGCGCGACCAACGCCGGGGTCGAACCCAGCCACTGGAAGCCGTCGGCCGCGCTCAGTGCCCCCGAACGGATCGCGATGGCCGCGACGAGCATCGGGACGAACACGCGGAAGCCGCACGCGGCCGACAGGCCGATGCCGACCAGGACGCCGAGAAGGGTCTGGAATTCGCTGTGCAAGGAGGATCCTCTTCCGACGCGGGGGTCCGCCCCCGGCGTCGCCACATCTTACGCCTCGTCGTCGCGGAGATTCTCAGGAGCGCCGCGCCGCGGCACAGATCGCCTCGAGCGACGCGAGCTCGCAGGCGACCGCGTCCGTGGCGACCCCATCGCGCACCGCGCTCTCGAGAAGAGCGGCCTGCCGCGTGATCTCGGGGAAGCCGTAGCTGCCCGCGGCGCCTTTCAAGCGGTGCGCGAGCATCGACAGCTCCTCGTGGTCCTCGGACGCGAGCGCCGCGCGCATCGCGCCCATGTCCCGTCCCAGGTCCTCGACGAAGCTCCGCACGAGCTCCACGAGGCCCGCATCGTGATCCGCCTCGACCGTCCGATCCGATCTCGTCGCCATGGTTGGTTCCTCTTTCGTGCCGGCTCGCCGCCAGCGGCCCACCTTCTCCAAGAGCACCGCGCGACGAACGGGTTTCGCGCAGTAGTCGTCACATCCGGCTGCCAGACAGCGCTCGCGGTCGGGCGCCATCGCGTTGGCCGTGAGCGCCACGATCGGGCGCTCGTATCCGGCCGCGCGCAGTCGCCGCGTCGCTTCGTAGCCGTCGAGCCGCGGCATCTGCATGTCCATGAGCACGGCATCGAACGGGCGGCCGTGCGCGTGAGCGGCGAGCGCGAGGTGCACAGCCTCCTCGCCGTCGATGGCCAGCGAAACGTTCGCGCCCGCGCTCGTCAGCAGGTGGCGCAGCAAGCGCTGGTTGTCCTCACCGTCTTCCGCGAGCAGGAGCCGCATGCCGTCCAAGCTCGTCGCCGGGAAGCGCTTGACGTGAGCCGACGCGGGTACGAGCGAGTCCTCGCCGACGAGCGGTCCCGTGAGTGGTCCGGCGTCGACGTGGAACGAGAACACGCTGCCGCGGCCGGGTTGGCTCGAGACATGGATCGCGCCACCGAGGCCGGCGACCAGGTGACTGCAGATCGAAAGTCCCAGCCCCGTGCCGCCGAATCGGCGCGTGGTCGACGAATCCCCTTGGACGAACGGGCGGAAGAGTCGCGTCATCGTGCGCTCGTCCATCCCAACGCCGGTGTCCTCGATGTCGAAGCCGAGCTTGCCGTTCCGGCCTTCGACCGCGGGCTCCTCGTATCCGACGCGAACGAGGATCCGTCCGCGATCCGTGAACTTGATCGCGTTCCCGACGAGGTTGAACAGGACCTGCTCCACGCGCAGAGGATCGGTACGGATCGATTCCGGCGCGGGACCCGCCCACTCGATCAAGAACTCGAGGCCCTTGCCCTGTGCACGCGGCGCCATCGCTTCGCGCATGTCGGCGACGATCCCGTACGGGGAGCACGCGACGAACTCGAGCGCGAGCTTGCCGGCCTCGATCTTCGACAAGTCGAGGATGTCGCTCACGAGCTGCGACAAGTGCTCGCCGTTCCGGCGGATCGTCGCGACCGCGTCCGCGCGATCCGCGTCCGAGAGATCCTCCTCGAGGAGCCGCTCCGAGAACCCGAGGATCGAGGTCATCGGCGTGCGGATCTCGTGGCTCATGTTGGCCAGGAACGAGCTCTTGGTCCGGTTCGCCGACTCGGCCGCCTCGCGCGCGGAGCGAGCGTCGCGCTCGGCTCCACGGGCCTCGGCGATCGCCGTTTCGAGCGCGCGATTCGTGTCCGACAGCGTGCGCGTCCGTTCCTCTACGCGAGCCTCGAGCGTGCGGTTGGCCGTTCGGAGCTCAGCCGTGCGCTGTTGCAGTTCGCGCATGCTCTGGACGAGTCGCACGAGCAGCAGACCGGTGATCAGGTAGAGGCACAACCGATACACACCGGCGTCGTCGAGCCGGTCGCTGAACGATCTCCCGTACTCCGCGACCAAGGCGTCGCACGACCGTGACAGCTCGGCGGCTTCGATCGCGGCCCGCTCCACGTCGAGATCCTGATTCAGGTAGTCGGACCTTCGCGCGCGATCCCAATCGCCCCGAGTCGCAGCGTCGATCCGCTCCGCGCTGGCTTCCGCGCGCACCTCGTCTTGGAGCAGCGCGGCGAGCGCCGCGTAGCGCTCGACGTGCCCGCGCGATGCACGCAGTACGTCCATGTAGTCGGAGAGCGCGGAACCGACATCGGCGTGACGATCCAAGTCGACGTGGGCCGGCAGGGACGCGACCGCGGACTCGAGGCGGACGAACGCGGGCACGATCCTTTGCGGTCGCGCTCCCGAGCTCGAGCGAGCATCATGCAGCAGTTCGTCGAGCTCGGTCTGCTTCTCGCGCAGATCGAGGAAGCCCGACATCGCGCGCTCGTGATCGTCGCCATCGACGCCGCTCGCCCCGATCACGAGGGTGACGACGAGCACCAACCAGGCGACGACGTAGGCGATCAGGCGAGGCTTCTGCACAGCGGGTCCCACGGAGGGTCACGCGCTCGCGGAAATGCAACGACGCGACGTGCGGACCGTGTTGCGGCCCGCGGCCTTCGCCGCGTAAACGGCCTCGTCCGCGGCCTTCAGCAGTTGGTGGACCGTCGACGTGCTCTCCCCACGAGTCGACAGACCGATGCTGATCGTGACGCGCCCCTCGAAGTCGCGCGACTTGACCGTGTTGGCCTCGACCGCACTACGCAAGCGCTCCGCGCACATCGCGGCGCCGTGCACATCGCTGTTCACGTTGATGACCAGGAATTCCTCGCCGCCGAGACGGCACACGATGTCGGCGCGGCGCGTGCGAGCGCGCAACATCGAAGCCGTGGAACGCAGGACGTCGTCACCGACGTCGTGACCGTGGCGGTCGTTGATCGCCTTGAAGTGGTCGATGTCGACGACGAGCACCGCGAGCGGCCGCTCGAGGCGGACCGCATCGGCCCACTCCTGCTCCAGCCGCTTCATCGCATAGCGTCGGTTGGGCAACTCGGTCAGGACGTCCGTGTGCGCCGCCGCGTGCAACTTGCGGGTGATGAGGCCCATCTCGGCCACTTGCGCCGAACGTCTGTCGCGATCGGCGCGGACTTGCCGCTGGAGATAGACCATCCGGTGACCCGCCGCCACGCGCGCCATGAGGACGCGCTCGTTGTAGGGCTTGGCCACGAAGTCGTCGGCGCCCGCGTCGAACGCGGCGACGACCTGCTCTTCCTCGTCGCGTGCCGTGAGCACGATCCCGTACAGCTGTCGGCCGATCTCCGAAGCCCTCAGCGCGCGCAAGAGCTCGCCGCCGTTCATGCCCGGCATCCGCCAGTCGGTGACGAGGATCTGCGGCGCTTCCTCGTGCACGAGCCGCAGCGCGGTCGCGGCGTCCGGCGCCGTGGTGACGCGGTATCCGCCGGCTTTCAGGTGGTGTTCGAGCAGGCGCAGGACGCGCGGGTCGTCGTCGACCGCGAGGACGTGCAGGTCCGCGGGAGCGAGCACGATCAGGGCCTCGTCTTCCTCGTGCGCCGCGGCGGGCACGGAAGAGAGGGCGTACGGCGAGCTCTGCGCACCGCGATCCTCCAGAGGCTCGGCCGCGAGCTCCTCCTCGCCCAACGTGGCGGTCGGCAGTCGCAGCAGTTCGCATGTCGAGCGCCAGATCGGCGTGACGCGTGCGCACAGCGCAACGAGCCGATCGCGTCCGATCAAACCGCCGCCCACGGGCGCGAGCAGATCGAGCCAGCCCTCGCCGAGCGCGCCCTGCGTGCCGACTCCCTCGAGCAGCCGGTGCGCGACGAGCGATGCGGAACGGAGCACTTGAGCGAGCGGTTCGCTGGCCGGGTCCTCGAGTCCGGGTCCGCGCCTGGGCAGACCGAGGGAGAGGACCGCGCCCGCGAAGGACTCAGGGAGCCCCCACTCCGTGAACATGGCCGCGCTGACTTCCCAATGCTGGATGTCGAACTGGCGCAGTTCCTCGACCAGCAATTGTTCCGGCGATCGACCGCGCGCTTCCGAGAGGATGCGTTCGTACGTCTCGGCGTGAACGGTAGCGAGCGCGAGCATGCCGATCCGCGCCAGGAGAGCGCAGGTGAACGCATCGCCCGGATCGACGTCGCGCTGCTCGTGCGCGATCGCCTCCGCCGCCGCCGCGCACGCGATCGCGTGCGACCAGTAGGCATCGTGGTCGAAGTGACCGCACGCGCCCGCGCGCCCGGCGGGCAAGAGCGAGAAGCCGAGCGCCGCGCTGCGCAACGAGCTCGCTCCGAGGCCGTTGACGGCGCGCTCGATGCTGCCGATCACCGGATTCCCGGCTGGACGGGCGATGTTCGCGAGTCGCAGGACCTTGCTCGTGAGCGCGGGGTCGCAGCGCATCACGCCGACGAGGTCGACGACGGGTGCATCATCACGCTGCGTCATGCGCAAGATCGCCAAGCCCACGCCCGAAGACGACGGCAGGGTCGCGCAGTAGCGCAGTTCTTCGAACCGCTTCTGGATCATGCCCCGAGCCTCATGCCGATTGCGCCAGGGCGCCGAGTTCGGAGATCGAGACGACGCGGTTGCGGCCGGCCGTTTTCGCGCCGTACACGGCATGATCGGAGGCTTTGATCAGCGCGTCCTGGTTCGCCATCTCCGGCGTCCGCTGCGCGACGCCGACGCTGATCGTGACGCTGCCTTGGAAGCCGAGCCCTGTGACCACGTGCCGCTCGATCGCCGCGCGCAAGCGCTCGCCCGCGACGCGTGCTTGCTCCTCGTTCGTGTTGGCGCACACGACGAAGAACTCCTCGCCGCCGAGGCGGGCGACCTCTTCACCTTGCCGCGTGTTGGCGCGGAGGACGATGGCGACTTCCTTCAGCACGAGGTCCCCCACGTCGTGTCCGTAGGTGTCGTTGACCTTCTTGAAGTGGTCGATGTCGATGAGGATCGCCGAGAGGGGCCGGCCCGTGTTCGTGCTCGTCGCCTCCCACTCGGTGTCGAGGCGCGCCATCGCGTAGCGCCGATTCGGGAGGTCCGTCAGCGCATCCGTGTGCGCCGCATTGCGCAGCTTGCGCGTCAGGAGACCCATCTCCGCGACTTGCTTCATGACGACCCGTCGATTCGCTTCGACGCGTTCTTGCAGCTCGATGACGCGCTGCCCGCCCTTCAGCCGTGCCAGCAGGATCTTCGGGTTGAACGGCTTGGTGACGTAGTCGTCGACGCCGGCGTCGAAGGCCTCGACGATGCGGTCTTCCTCGCCGCGACCCGTCAAGAGCAGGAAGAAAACGCTGCGGCCGAGCTCGCTGCGGCGCAACGCCTTGCACAGGTCGATGCCGTCCATCTCGGGCATCATCCAGTCGGCGATCACGGCGTGCGGGTGGACTTCCAGCGCGATGCGCAGGGCATCGCTACCGTTCACCGCCGTGATGACTTCGTGTCCGGCTTTGCGCAGCGAGCGCTCGAGGATCTTCAACGACGAGGGTTCGTCGTCGACGGCCAGGATGCGCAGCCCCTTCAGCGGCCCGGTCGATCCGGTTTCGAGCGCACGAATGACTTCCTCGTCGGCCGGGATCTCGCCGGCGCGGCGATGGACGGAATCGAGACTCGGCACGCTCGGCGCGGCGATGCCGAGCAGTCCGTGCCAGGCGGACCACTCGTGTCCGACGCGCTCGAACAGCGCGCTGTACGCCGGCCGATCCATCTCCATGATCTCGCGCATCACGTCGAGGCCACTCGACATGCGCGCCCAGTCGATCGCGCTGCGCAGCGGATCCCCGCAGAGTGCGTCGGCGAGCAGCGATGCCTGACCCTGGATCCGCGACAGCCCCACCGATTCGTTCTCGTCGGGGTCGAAGCCCGCCTCGCTGGAGGTCGACGGTCCGACGGATTGCACGAGGTTGCCGGGCATGCCCCAGACCGCGAGCGTCTCGGCCCCGAAACCTTGCACGAGACCGAGCGTGAACGCTTCCGTGGGAGCACCCACGTGGAGTTGACGGCAGATCGCGCGGGCGGCGAAAGCCTGGGCCAGCGGACGAGACCAGCGCGAGGCTCCCTCGTCGGATCGGCACTCGGTCTTGCAGAAGTCGACCGCGATCGCCAGCGCGCGCACGGACGGAGCGCCGACGCGCAGGATCGCTTCCTCGATCGTGGTGGCGGGCATCGAACCGCCGTCCGCGCCGACGAGGCTCAAGACGAGTTCGGCGGTCAGCGCATCCGTGCGGATCGCGGCCGCCAGCTCGACCGGTGCGCTGTCGCGGGTCGGGTCGACCGCGGCGACCAGCGCGGCGCAACCGGTGAGGCGCGAAGGGCGTTTCGGGTTCGTGGTGGGCGTGGGCTTCATCGGAACGGGATGGATAGCCTTCAGCCCTGGATGGAACGGAGCGCGTGGGCGGCTTCGGTCCAGGCTCTGTTCGATTCGGGAATGAGCTCGGCGATGCCGTCGCTCTTTTGCTGGCGCGCGATCTCCTCGATGCGCTTGCACACCGTCGAGAGCTGCATGGCGCCCACGTTGGCGCTGGCCGACTTCAACGAGTGCGCGGCACGCTCGAGCAACTTGATGTCGCCGCGCGCGAGCCCCTGCTGGATCTCGAGGATGCGCGTCGGAGCGTCCTCGAGAAACATCCCGATGACCTCGAGCAGGAGGCCGGGGTCGTCGTCACCGCCGAGTTCGCGGAGCCCGTCGATGACCTCCATGTCGAGGACGCTCGAGGGACCTGCGCCGGCGTGGTTGGAACTGTTCACGTGTACGTCCTTCGGTGAGGAAACACGCGAGACCCGGGTGAGGACGCCGGGGCGGCGCCCCGCGAGGGACTCGGTGTGTGGACTTCATCGGCGCCAGGGCACACGAACCTTCTGCCGAATACCGAAACGTGAGGCGGGCGCCCGGACTCCTGTCCAGACACCCGCCTCTCGATCGGAAGAAATTTCCCTCAGGAACCCGCGCCGACGATCTCGTCGGCAAGAGCTTCCATGCCGTACACGAGGCGCAGCGATTCGATCATGGCGCGCGAGTCCACCGAGACCGCCCGGTTGTACGTCTCGTCGTAGATCAGATTGCCCACGAGGCTCTCGATGTTGCCGTCGAAGATGAGCCCGACGACCTCGCCCGCGCGGTTGATCGTCGGCGAACCGGAGTTCCCGCCGATGATGTCGCACGCCGCCACGAAGTTGAACGGCGTGTTCAGGTTCAGCTTCGACTTGGCCGCCATCCACGACTTCGGGACCTCGAAGGGATAGGCGTTCCCGCGCTCTTCCGCGCGCTCGTACAACCCGGCGAAGTTCGTGAACGGCGCGATCTGCTCGCCGCCGTGCGGCCAGCCCTTCACGGCCCCGTACGAGAGCCGCAGCGTGAACGTCGCGTCCGGATACTGGTCCTCGCCGTACTTGGCGAACTTCGCGGCCGCGATCTTGGCGTAGGCGGCTTTCTCGCGCGCATCGACCTCTTCCTCGTAGCGCTTGCGCAGCGCGCGGCCCTCGTCGTCGAGGCTGCGAACGAGCTGGATGAGCGGATCCGCCGAAGCCGTGATCGCGTCCTTGCCGCCGGCCGTGACCTTGCGGCGCACGGCGACGTCGGCCAGGCCCGAACCGCGGATCAGCTCTTCAGCGCGCTGTCGCGGCGACTTGCCGGCGAGCGCCTTGATGACGGTCGGATCCTTGCCGCCGAGCAGCTCGGTCATGAGCTGAAGTCCGGCCGCCAGCTTCTCGATCTCGAGGTCGACGTAGACGGGCGCGGGCGAGTAGAGCCCGAGCTCGAACGACTTCTTGGCCGAATCGCGGTACTCGCGCAGGCGCTCGCCATCCGGCTTCGCGGACTCGTCGGCCAGGCGCACGAGGTCCTTCGCGACGCCGACCATCGTTCCGCCGAGAGCCAGGCCCGTGCCGCCGAGTGCCGTGAGCCGCAACGTGAGCTCCGCGTGCACGCGCTTGGCCGCCTCGACCTGCCCCCACGCATCACCCCACTGCTTCTCCCACTCGGGGTTCTCGGCGACGGCCTTGCGCAGCTCCGTCTCCGACCGCTGCTTCTGCGCCATCAAGCCCGGATCCTGCAGACCCGCCAGGATCCCGGTGCGCGCCTTGCGCGAGTTCTGGACGCCGAAGTAGTCGCCCTCGGCGATCCGCCGGAACTCTTCGCTGCGGCCCGAGAACGTCGCCAACTGCACTTCGCGGCGCCACAAGCTGCGCATCTGCAGCGGATACTGCACGTCGCGCATGAACTCGAGGTGCGCGTGCGTGTTCAAGCGCTCCGTGCGTCCCGGGTGACCGGTCACGAAGACGAGCTCGCCGTCCGTCGCGCCGTTGCGGCTCCACTTCAGGTAGTGCTCGGCCACGAGCGGCTTCCCATCCTCGTAGATGCGGAAGAAGCACATGTCGAGGCAGTAGCGCGGGAACTCGAAGTTGTCCGGGTCGCCGCCGAAGAACGCGATGTCCTTCTCGGGCGCCATGACGAGGCGCACGTCGTCGTAGCGCTTGTAGCGGTACAGGTGGTAGCGACCGCCCTGGTAGAGCGTCACGACCTCGCTCTTCATCCCCGTGGACTTGAGCGACTCGTCCTCGATCAGGCTGAGCTCCTTGCGGCGCGCGGAGTTTTGATCCGCGAGCGACGCCGTCGAGGGCGCGGCCTTGTTCACCCGCTCGGTGACGTCCTCGATCGACCACAGGACGTTGATCTCCATGTCGGGACACATCAGCTCCTCGGCGTGCGATCGCGCGTAGAAGCCGTCCTTGAGATAGTCCTTGTCGGCCGTCGACAGCTTCTCGATCACGTCGGAGCCGACGTGGTGATTCGTCATCACGAGCCCGTGCGGGCTGACGATCGAGCCCGAGCCGCCCGTGCTGATGCGCACGCACGATTTCTGCACGCGCTCCAGCCACGCGGAGGTCAGCTCGAAGCCGTACTTCGCCTGGATCTGCTTCGTCGGCGGCTTGTTGAAGAGCCACATGCCTTCGTCGGCCTGGCTCGCGGTGCTGAGGAGGGTGAGCGCGGCGACGGCCGCGATGGACAAGGGGGGAATCATGTTCATGGGTCCTTCCGGCGCGGCAACAGCGGCGCGCGACCGTGCAGGATACGGGGGCGACCGCCGTACGGTGTCAGGTGAGTTCGTGCAGGGTTCGCCCCTGGGTCGTCGGCAGCGCATCGCGCGTCGGGCGAACCCTGCACGAACTCACCTGACACCGTACGGCGCGCAATCCTTCCGCAGAGACGCGTGCGGAGGCTCCGACACCGTCGAGTAGAGTGCGCCCTTCCGGAGATTTCCCCATGCGCAACCTCGCCGTCCCTTTGATCGCTGCCCTCATCGCCCTCGCCGCCTTGCCTGCTTGCCGCAGCTCTCCGGCGGGCGGTGACGGCTTCCGCACGGTCGCGCAGGGCTACCAGACGGGCATCGTCGGCGTCGAAGCGCGCGCGGCGCGCACGGAAGCCGACTGGCGCAAGATGTGGGACGAGCACACGAGCACGCAGATCCCTCGCCCGGCCGCGCCGCGCATCGACTTCGCCAAGGAGATGGTGGTCGGCGTCTTCGCCGGCGAGAAACCGACCGGCGGTTACGGCATCGAAGTCGTCGCCGCGGACTTCAACGGCACGAACCTCGTGCTGGCGGTGCGGGAGACGAACCCGAGCGAGGACGCGATCGTCCCGATGGTCGTGACGCGCCCCTACCACATGATCGCGACGCCGATCACGAACGCGGCGATCCGGCTCGAGCGGCGCGCGGAGGATTCGCGCGAAACACGCAGCCCCTGAGAGCTCGATGAGCGCGTGAAGCCATCGAGCCTGCGCGCTCTCGGATTCTCGGGACGCGGCGTCCGCGCCGCGTCACGCCGTAATGATCGCTCTACGGTCGTTCGGATCCGTGTGCCGCCGCGCGCGGCGTCGCCAGGAGTTCGCCGGGCACCGGCATCGGGCGCGGAAGTCGCGGGAAACCCCGGAAGGCCGACAGCGACGGTCCGATCCCCTGCGGCGCGACGACGAAGTCGACGCCCGTGACGGACCCGCTCACCACGACGAGCGTCGGGTCGTTCAAGGTCGGATAGAGGCCGCAATACGTGTCCGTCTCGTCGCAGATGCGGCCGTTCGCGTTGTCGTCCGAACCGCAGGCTATGACGTACTGGCCGGGCGGCAGCAGCTCGCCGTCGTTCGTCGAGAGTTGGTCGAGCACGTAGTCGAAGCCGACCTGGGACGGATTGACGACCGTCTCGGCCACGGTGACGGCGGGCTCGACGGAGAAGTCGACCGCAATCACGTACAGGTCGATGTCGGGAAAGACGGGCGTCATGACCTCGACCGTGACGGGCACGACGATGGCGCCCACGTCGGTGGTGATCGTGATCGCCGCCGTGTAGGTCCCGTCCACCGCGAGAGTCGGATTCGATCGGTCGATCGTGACCGTCAAACTGCCGATGTCGATGTCCGAACTGGCACCGCCATTCGTGGTCGTGAGGAAGGCCTGGTTGTCGGTGACGGTCAGCACGTCGACCTGCATCCCGCCGAGGTTCAAGAGCGCGAGCTGCAGCTGCGACGCATCCGGTCCGAAGTTCAATGCGGTCGGGTTCACGGCGAAGACCGGCGTGCCCGACGTGCCGGTGCCGGCCTCTTGGACCGCGCTCAAGGCGTTGATCAGCCCGAAGCCGAAGAAGTTGTCGCGCCCCGGAGCTCCCAGGTCGGTCGCGGTGCTGGTGAGATCGAGCTCGATCTCCGCCGGCGTGAGAATCGGCTGCACGACCTTCATCAGCGCGGCGAGGCCCGCCGCGTGCGGGCAAGCCATCGAGGTGCCCTGGTAGAAAACGAAGATCGGACCGCCCGTGCCCTCGTCCACGAGCGTCGAGAGAACGCCGTCGACGTACTCGTCCTGACCGGGCCCGGTGCCCGGATTCGTGTTCACCGACGTGTCGCCGCCGGGCGCGCACAGGTCCACCGAAGCGTGGAAGTTCGAATACGGAGCGCGGGCCGAGTTCTGGTCCACGGCCGCGACCGAGATCACGTCGGTGTACGCGGCCGGGTACGAGGGCGTCCCCGAGTTCTCGTTGCCCGCCGCGGCAAAAACCGTCACGCCGCGATTGCGCGCGGCCGTGACCGCGGTCTGCAGGGTCTGATTGAAGCCCGGACCACCGAGGCTCAGGTTGATGATCTCGACCTGGTTGGTGAGCGTCGGGATGCCGCTGTTCGTCAGGCCCGCCGCGTAGCGAACCGCGCGCGCGATGTCGGCGTCGGTTCCGCCGCCTTGGCCGAGCACGCGCAGGTGCACGACCTTCACGCGGCTCACAGCTGTCGGGTTGCCGACCGGAACGCTGCCGACGCCCGCGACGCCGGACGCGTTGTTCGACACCGCGGCGATCGTTCCTGCCACGTGCGTGCCGTGGAAGCTCGACGAACCGAGTCCTTCGCTGTCGCCTACGTCGAACGCATCGGGGTCGGGCCCATTGCCATCACCCGCGGTCGACGCGCTCGTGATGAAGTCGTACTCGAAGCCGGTCGTCAGCGTGTTCGCATCGAGATCGGGATGCGGACGCCGGCCGGTGTCGATGACCGCGACGACGACGTCGCCCTCGGGTCCGGGAGGACCCGTGATGAACGCGCGCACTTCGCCCCAAGCTTCCGGCAGACGGATCTGCGGGTAGTGCCATTGCAGGCTGCCGAACGTGTCATTCGGCGTGAACGGCGTCGTGCCGCCGTAAGCCTTCCGGAGGCGGTTCAGCTCGGCGTACTCGACGCGCGGGCTCGCTGCGAGCGAGCGCGCGAGCGCGACCGTCGTGCGCGCGCGCAACGCATCGTCCGCGATCAGCTCGAGGTCGGCGGCCACCTGCAGCACGTCGGGACCGACTTCGCCGGTGCGCGCGAGACCGCGGCGCGCGAGATCGTCGCTCACGTCCAGGCCGGCGCGCGGCTTCACGAGCACGTCGCCCAACGCGATGTCCGTCAGCGCGCGCCCGTAGAGCACGTCGCCCGTCGCGAGGCCGAACGCGGCGCGCTCGCGCTCGCTGGCGAGCAAGCGATCGGGAGGCATGCGCAACGCATCCTTCTGCGTGCGCGGCAGCGCCTCGATCGTCGCCCCCGAGCCCGCCAGCGTCTCGATCGCGATGCGTTCGAGCGGCTCGAGATGGAGCACGAGCGTCGCGTCGCGGCCCAGAGTTCCCCCGCCGGTCGCGGCGTCGCCGTCACGGTTCACCGTGAGCACGCGCACGGTCGCGCCCTCGCTCGCCCCCGTCCCGACGATGCGCAGATCGAGCGCTTCGGCGACGGTCAGCTCGTAGCGTTCCGCGGTCTCCGCCCCGATGCGCACGGAATCACCGGTGGCCAGCGCGCCGATCCAGCCCGCGTGCACGATGGTCTCCGGCGACGCGCTCGCGCGCAGAGTGAGCTCGTAGTCGCCCGATCCTTGCGCGCCGCGCACGACGAGGTCGAACGGACCGCCGGCCGTGAACGCGACCGCGCTGCGCTCGTCGCCGCGCGCGACGACGCCCATCGCGAGCGGGTCGTACACCGCGAGCTCGACGCGCCGCCCCGTCACGGACTCGAAGCGCAGCTCGGCTTCGACGCGGACGCGCGACGTCGCGACGAACGCGAAGCCGTCGAAGCCCTCGCCTTCGCCGATCGAGCCGCGGATCGTGAGCGCGCGTCCGGGCGCGAGCTCGCCGATCGGCTGCGGCTCGTCGACAGAGTCGTTCGGCTCGACTTCGGTCAGCGGCGCCGCCGCGGGCACGAAGAACAGCGTGCCCGAGATCGATCCTCCGCCTCCGCCGCTGCCCGTGCCGGGGAGGTTCCCGTTCCCGCTGCAGGAGGCGCACTTCAGAGCGAGCGCGAGACCGAAGGCGGAGATTGCGTGAGCGTGGCGAGGCAGTGATTGGCGCATGGCGGATCGACGGAGCTGAAACCGGCGGGGATCCGGACGTCGCGTGCGCCCAGGGAACCACGCTCAACGGTGATCCTAGTGGGTTGAACCCCCGAGCTGCGCTGGAAAAGGATCCTCCTGAAATCTGCGCTGCTCACACGCGCGGTCTCCGCGCCGACTGGTCCGCACCGATGTCTCCGCGCCCCTGGGCGCGCAGATCAGCTCTCGGCCACTCGTTCTCGGCCGGGGAAGGAGCAGGGTGCAAGGCTCCCGTTACGCACCCGAGTCGGCATGCAACTCAAGACATCGTCCAAGAATTCCCTACTTCGACTTCGCCAGTTGATCCGCAGCACGCTCATAGCACTCGGCGATGGTTGCACGCTGAGCATCCGTCAGTGCACGGCGCTGCGCTGCCTCGATTCGTGATGCAGGGCTGCCGTCCCCTTCCCAATGCAGCATGTCTAGCATCTCCACCAGGACTGGGTGCTCTGACCTCCGAAAGGTGTACTCTCGGCTATCATTGTATGACACGTACACATCCGGAATAGAATCCGAGTGGCGCATTGGCTCGCCATGACCATCCCTAAAGTCGCCGACGGCATCTTTCAGGGCGTAGACCGAGTGGAGATGCAATACGTGAGCGGAATGCCACTCTGTTTTCGAGTCTCCGTCGCCCGAGCGTAGAAATCTCTCATGCATACGCATGAGCGCTCCTAGTTTCTTTTCTGCTCGGCCACCCGAAGTGCTGGTGTCGGGCACAAGACTCACCGGTGACTCCAAGCCAGTATCCGCTCTAGTAGGCTCGTCCTCGAGCAAATGATCTGGACTCGAGGACCGGCGACCCAACTCGAAAGGAGTGTCAATCTGACCGTGAAAGTGCGCAGGCACCGCCCCGGACGACAAGCCTGAATCTGTCTGTGCACCCTTGCGCGAAATCCACGCGAAGAGCACGACGGTGCCCAAGCAACAGATCCCGATCGCAGCAACGATTTTGTAAGCGGCGTTCAAGACGATTGAACTCCACAGTCTTTATGGGAGAGAACATTCATGGGTCGCAGATGCAATAAAGCTGAACGGTGATTCCACCAGAACCTCCAGATCCGGTGAACACGCCCGGATCGGGATCGTCACAGTCGGACTTGACGCGCACCCACCCGTTACCGGGGCCAATCCCGTTGCTACCACCGTTGTCGGTGTGTGTCGAGTAGATGCCAAATATGCTGTCAGGGTCAAAGGTCCAGGTGATACTCGAGGAGCAAGGCGAGCAATTTGTGCAGTTCGCCCTGCCCCTGCCGTAGACCAGCGGACCGAACGTCGCGGTCCAATCAGGCCCGACTGCCGCTATGACCGTGCTAGGGTCACACGTTTTTGGGCAGAAGTCTTCGGGCGGCCCCTGCAGACCCAATACCAGAGGAGCTGCGACCAGAGCCAGGCAGGACCGCATCATGACTTGCTCTCCTTTTGAGGATTATGAGGACCTTCGGCGTCGATCGTAACAGAGGGACGCCGTATTGGCAGAACGAAGGCGTTGCGATGTCTACCGAAATCGGGATACCAGTCAAGCGCGAGGACACGAGGACACGAGGACACGAGGACACGAGGACACGAGGACAACGCAAGCCCATCCAGGGCATCGAGTTACGCAAAGCAACAGAACTGGTCCCGGTGCGTGTTCTTGGCGCGAGCTAGACCGTGTCTGGATCAAACCCGAGGATCCTCCGCGTGTGCGCGACGAGTGCATCCTCGACCTCCACGCTCGTCACGGGTCGCGCGACGTGGTCCGCGAGCCGCGTCATCACGTCGGGATCGAGCCCGCAGGGCTGAAACGCGCGAAATCCGGCCAAATCCGTGTGCACGTTGAGCGCGAAGCCGTGCCACGTCACCCAGCGCCGCACGGCGACGCCGATCGAGCACACCTTGCGCGCGCCGATCCACACGCCCGTGAAGCCGTCCTCACGCCGACCCGCGACGCCGAAGTCGAAGAGCGTCGCGATCACGACCTCCTCGAGCTCGCGCAGCCAGCGGTGCAGATCGCGGCGATCCTCGTCGAGCAGCACGATCGGGTAGCCGACGATCTGGCCCGGGCCGTGGTACGTCGCTTCTCCGCCGCGCTCGACGGACACGACGGGCATCGCGACGGTGCCCGCGGCTTCGAGCCCGGCGCCGCGGCCAACCGTCACGACGGGATCGTGCTCGGTCAAGAGCAGCACGTCGCCGATCGCGCGGGCGACGCGCTGCTCCAGGAGCGACTGCTGGAGCGCGTGCGCCTCGGCGTAGCGCGTCCGGCCCAGCCGGCGCACCTCGAGCACGCGCGGCGCGCTCACTTGCGCTGGAAGATGTGCACCGCGACGCCGTGCACGGCTTCGGCCGCTTCCATGAACGCCTCGGGCAACGTCGGGTGCGCGTGGATCGTGCGCGCGATGTCCTCGGCCGTGGCGCCCATCTCGATCGCGAGCGTGGCCTCGGCGATCAGCTCGGTGACCTCGGGCCCGACCATGTGCACGCCGAGCAGCTCGTCCGTCTTGGCGTCGGCGATGATCTTCACGAATCCCTCGGTCTCCATCAGGCTCATCGCGCGGCCCGACGCGGCGAAGGGGAACGTGCCGACCTTGTAGGCGAGCCCCTTCTCCTTGCATTGATCCTCGGTGAGCCCGACGGACGCCATCTCGGGCGCGGTGAAGATCACCGCGGGCACGCAGCGCGCGTCGTACTCGTCCTTGCCGCCCGCGATCACCGCGGCAGCGATCAGGCCTTCCTTGCTGCCCTTGTGCGCCAGCATCGGCTGCCCGGCGATGTCGCCGATCGCGTAGATGTTCGCGACCTTCGTGCGCATCTGCTTGTCCACGACCAGGAAGCCCTTGGGATCGACGGCGAGACCGACCGTCTCGAGCCCGAGCCCGGCGCTGAACGGCTTGCGTCCGACCGTCGAGAGGATCTGATCGCAGACGATCGTGTCCTCGCCGGCCTTGGTCTTGATGCGCACGTAGCTCTTGCCGGCCTTGTGCTCGAACCCTTGCGCGAACGTCTCGGTCAGGAGCTCGATACCGAGCTTCTCGAGCGACTTCTCGATGACCTTGACGCAGTCGCGCTCCTGTCCGGGCAAGGCACCCGGCGTCGCTTCGAGGACGGTGACCTTGCTGCCGAGCTTCCTGAACATCATCCCGAGCTCGAGGCCGATGTAGCCGCCGCCGATCACGATCAGGTGCTCGGGGATCTTCGCCGGACGCAGCGCGCCGGTGGACGACCAGACTTTGTCCTCGTCGAACGCGAAGCCCGGGATCTCGATCGGGATCGAGCCCGTCGCGATCACGATGTCGTCGCACTTCAGGGTCTTCGCGCCCTCCTTCGTGCTCACGACGACCGTCGTCTTGTCCTGGATCCGGCCCGTGCCCATGACCACGTCGACCTTGTGGTTTTTGAGCAGGCCGGCCACGCCGCCCGTCAGCTTGCCGACGATGCCGGCCTTCCACTCGACGAGCTTGACGACGTCGAGCCGCACGTCCTTGGCCGTGATCCCCATCGCGGCCATGTCGCCCAGCCGATGGAGCAGCGACCCGGCCGCGATCATCGCCTTGGAGGGGATGCAGCCGACGTTGAGGCAGGTGCCGCCGAGGAACTCCTTCTCGACGACGGTGACCTGCTGGCCCAATTGCGCCAGACGGATGGCGCAGACGTAGCCGGCGGGACCGGCACCGAGGACGACGACCTTGCGGGGCATGGCGAGGGCTCTCTGGAGGAATCGGAGGCGTGGGCGAAAGTCGGGGATTCTAACCCAGGGGCGCGGCATCGTCCTCCCTCGGCCGGGGTACGGTGCCTGGAACGACCCCGACACATTCGCCCGGACGGTGCCGTCCTGCTGTTCGGTTCGGCGCGAATGTGTTGGGGTCGTTCCAGGCACCGTACCCGTACCTCCGAACGCGGTCGTGGCACCACGAGCCAGAACCCGCGGCACGCCGGGTCGGGCCGGCAGTCGATCGGGTAACCTTCCGCGCCTCCATGTCGACCCAGGCGCCCGTTCGGACCCATTGCCCGACTTGCGGCGCCAAGCTGCACAGGACGGACCTGTCGCTGTGCGCCTACTGCGCGACGCCGCTCTCGATCGACGACGCACCCGGTCGCATCGACGACGAGACGATCCAGCGCCTGAAACGGCTGCGCGAGCACAAGAGCTATGCGGCCGCGATGGAGTTCACGCCCCTCGATCGCGAGGCCGAGGTCGTGCGGAGCCGACGGCTGACGGTCGGGACGCTCGTGCTCCTCGTCGCCGTGGCGCCGGCGCTGGCGCTGGCCTGGACCTTGATTCGTGGCGGCGCGTGGCTCGTGTGGGCCGTGTTCGCGGGCCTCCTGGCGCTGATCGGCATCGGCATCCTGGCTTCCCGCGGCAGCGTCCGGTCGCGCGCCGAAGCTCGCCCGATGCTCAGACGACCGGCGATGGTCGTCGTCCGCCGCAGCGAGACCGGCGCGGAGGAGGGTGGCACCCACTACTACTTCACGCTCCGCTTCGACGACGGCTCCGAGGGCGAGTTCGTCTGGCCGGGACAGGGCACGTCCTACGACCCGCTCTCCAACGGCTACACGGGCATGGCCTACACGCGCGGCGCGAAGCTGGTCGACTTCCGGCGCCTCACCTGAGGGGGGAGAGTCCGCGCAGCTCAGGCCAGGCGTACCGCGCAGTCACGAACACGCTCGCCGCCCCCACCGGGATCCGCAGCAAGTAGAGCGGCGAGAATCCGGCCCAGGTCTCGATGGCGAGCTCGGCGGCGGCGCACGCGAGCACCATCCACAGGCCGAATCTCTGCCGCCAGAAGGCCAGGAACGCCAAAGCGAGCGCTCCGAAGAAGATCAGCGCGATCCGCGTCGCCAGGAGTTTCGGCGAGAGGGCCGGGTACTGCGCCAGCAGATCGTGTCTCTCCAGGACGATCGCCGTCCCCTCGAGGATCGCGGCGACGAGCAAGAGGGCGGCGACGACCCGCAAGGGAAGCAGATGTGTCGGTCGAGTGATGGCGCCCTCCATGGATCGATGCTCCACGACGCCGGGCCCACCTGCAAGGCAAGAGACCGTGTTCGATGTAGGGACGACCGGTACTCTTGGAGCATGAAGTGCTCGACCCCCCTCTTCCTGCTGGCGCCGCTGGCGTTGGCCGCCCTGTCCCTCCCCACCTTCCTCGGCCCGCCCGCGAGCGCGGCGACGCAGATCGTCGAGGGCGGTCTCGACGAGTCCATGCAGACCCTGCAGGCCGGCATGAAGGGCCTCGACAAGGCGCTCGGCAAGAGCGAGATCGGGAAGGCGCTCGAACTCGTCTCGGGGATGCAGAAGGCCGCGCACGAAGCCAAGCACGGCATCCCGGAGAAGGCCGCGACGGTGACCGACGCGGCAGAGAAGGCCAAGTTCATGAGCGGCTATCGGCTGAAGCTCATCGAGCTCGAGCGCGGTCTGCTCGATGTCGAAGCCGCGCTGATCGAAGGCAAGGTCGAAGACGCCCAGAAGGCGCTCGACACGAAGGTCAAGCCGGTCAAGAAGTCCGGGCACGACGCGTACAAGGACTGACGGACGCGCGTGCGACGCGGGGCGCGGGTCGCGGGTCGCGTGTCGGTGAACGCCGCGCGCTCGAGGCGCAGAGCACACGGACCCGCGCACCCGGGGTGCGACCCGCCGGTCGCCGATCCAACATCCGGCCTGGCCCCTACGCGCTCTCGCCGGCCGGTCCGAAAGGACGCGTCAAGCGCAGTCCTTCACGATCAGGGGATCGCGCGAGGTCAGCCTGGGCCGGATCGCATGCGTGACGAGCGCGCGCTCGCCATTCGGCTTGCGCCCCGCGCCTTTGCGCTGGCCGCCGCGGGGAAAGATCGTGAGCTGACGGCCGGTCTTCGATTTCGAGGTCACCAACGCGATGCATCCACTCTTCAGACGATCGGCGCGCTCGCGAGTCGCAGCGAATCTTGGAACTTCAGACTGAATGCGCTCGATCCATGACGTTCATGATTCGGCACAGATCCAACCTGCTAGAGCGGGAACGCGCCGTCGCCCGGCGTGGCGTGCCCGAGGCGCTCGGCGACCGCGATGAAGCGGTTGTACTGACGCCGCAGATGGAGCGGAACGTCGGCGTACACGTCCTCGACAAGCGTCTTGAGCGCCATCTTCGGCGCAGCTTCCTGCACGTGGATCTCGGCGTCGATCTCGGCGGTCAGCTCGGCCTCGAGGCGCGCGCGCTCGCCCTTCGCGATCACGCCTTGCGACGTGAGCTGGGCTTCGAAACGATCGAGCGGGTCCTTCGCGGCCCACGCGGCGACCTCGGCGTCGTCGCGGTACTTGGTCGGATCGTCCGAGCTCGAGTGACCGAGCATGCGGTACGTCTTGAGCACGATCAGCGACGGCTGGCCGGCCTGCGCCAGTTGGTGCGCCTCGCGCGACGCTGCGAGCGTCGCGAGCACGTCGTTCCCGTCGACTTCGCGGCCCGGCATGCCGTACGCGACGGCCTTTTCGGCGAAGCTCTCCGCCGCAGTCTGCTTGGCCGAGCACACCGAGATCGCCCAGCCATTGTCGACGCACACGAAGTAGCAGGGGACCTTCCACACCGCGGCCAGGTTCATCGCGCTGTGGAAGCCATTCGAACTCGTCGCGCCGTCGCCGAAGTAGATCGCGTGGACCTCGTCGGCCTTGCGCTGCTTCGCGGCGAACGCCGCGCCGACGCCGTGCGGGATCTGCGTGCCGATGACCGACGACCAGCTGGGGTAATGCGACCCCTTGTGCTGGAAATGGTTGCACATCTGGCGGCCCTTCGCGGTGTCGTTGCTGTTGCAGTACATCTGCGCGATGTACTCGGACAGCGGCAGGCCCCGCATCACGGCGGCGCCGCCCTCGCGCAGACCGGACCACAACCAATCCTGCGGTCTTAGCGCGTAGGCCGATCCGATCAGCGCCGCCTCGAGCCCCTTCGCGGTGCCGACGAAGCCGACGCGGCCCGCGCGCTGGAGCTTGAGCATGCGCTCGTCGAGCACGCGCACGCCCAGCATGTGACGCAGGAGCGCGCGCAGCACCTCGGGGCCGAGATCGAGCATGGGCGGCTTGGCGCTGCCGCGCTCCCGGGTCGGATTGGTTTGTGCGCTCACGATTGGAACCCGAGAGGATAGCCGAGTGCGGAGCCCCGCGCAGCGGTCTAGCAAGCTCGTTGCAGCGGTCTAGCAAGCTCGTTGCAGCGGTCTCGCAAGCTCGTTGCAGCGGTCTAGCAAGCTCGTTGCAGCGGTCT
>Ga0105044_10002142_pt1 | contig 26831 bp, 24 predicted proteins | sample MAT01_FD_78092 | JGI IMG/M metagenome (GOLD analysis project Ga0105044, IMG submission 78092) | Freshwater microbial communities from Lake Fryxell liftoff mats and glacier meltwater in Antarctica - MAT-01 | ecosystem: Environmental > Aquatic > Freshwater > Ice > Liftoff microbial mat | place... | reverse complement strand
TACGTGCAGATGGCGATCCACATCTGCGTCTTTACCGCGTTATCGGTCCAGTAAATAGAAGGCCCCCGGCTCGATCACCAGATCGCTCAACACCGTGACCTGGTGGGTCTCGCCGTCGGTGATATGAATGACCGTGGGAACCGCGCCGCGCAGATCCAGCAGCGTATGCAGCTTGATAGCCGCCTTGGTGGTGCGAAACGGCGCCTACGGAAAGACCGACAGGCACAAGTTGATGGTGGTGGCATCAAACGCGTAGACGGTGGCATCGAGCGCGATCCCGAGCGGTTCCTTGGCGTACAACGGCCGCGCCAAACCAATGAGATGCTGGACAAAGTCGGCGTAGATCTGCCACGGTCGCGTGGCATTGGCATGGGCCATCGCGAGGAACTGATCCAGGCATGAGAAGTCCTTGACCTTGTGCTCGCCGCGATGGGTGGCGACACAGCGACGAAAGGTGCTCAACGGCAGGTGCGCCATGAGCTGAGAGAACACGAGCTTGCCGTAGTGCATGACGGCCCCTGGCGCATCCGCGCGAAAGACCGATCGTACGCGCCTCGCAGTTGAAATCGAGACCAGACTCAGCGACCCCGTTTACCAAGCAAATCAACAACTTACACCGCTCCGATGCCAAAATGTTGGGAAGCTCATGATCCGGGATAATCTTTTCCGGATGGCTTCGACCCTGCTCGACTCAAGCGGCTTATGGAGGAGCACGCCGTTACCTGTCTTCAGGCGACCCCCCACGACGTGGCGGATGCTGCTTGACGCCGGGTGGGAGGGACGGCGAGAGCTCACGATGCTGTGCGGAGGCGAACCGCTTCCTCAGAGTCTCGCCGACCAACTGCTGACGCGTGGCAAGGCGCTGTGGAACATGTACGGCCCCACGGAGACTACCGTGTGGTCAACGGCCTTCAACGGCCGAACCCGTCGCTGTGCGAAGGGGGAAATCTTGCTGGGGTGGGGGGAGGGTCGGGGCCAGGGTCTGATAACGCCGATTCCGTCGCTTCAGATCCCGCTAATGCTTCCTATCGTCCTATGATCGTAGACACTTTTTCGGGCCATTGTTCTTTGGGTGCCCGTGCTCCAAGTCTCAGCAATCATTCACAGCTGGCAGGGAATCGTTAATGCCTTCGATGAGTAGCAAAGCGGGATTAAGAATTGCTTACGCGATCGTGCTGGGGCTGGCAACGCTTGCCCTCTTGGAGGTAGCGGTAAGGGCGTTGCGCATGGAACTCGGGCCGCTGGTCGCGGCGAATAACTGGCCGTGTGTTTTCGAACCGGATCCTGAGACCGGATATCGTTACATACCCAATGCGTCTGGTCACTTTATCAGGCACTTCGAGATTGACCGGACGATCGAGATCAATTCCGAGGGCTACCACGATTTCGAGCGCAAGACCGATGCCAGGCCTGTTCGGGTGCTGGCGGTCGGCGACTCTTTTACCGCAGCTTTGGAACTGAACCTCGATCAGAGCTGGCCTAACGTGGCTGAGTCAGAATTACAACGACTACTGGCACAACCTGATTTTGAGGTTTTAAACATCGGGCTGGACGGGACCGGTACCAATGCCCACCTCGCATTACTCCGCGATGCGCTTGAGCGGCATCAGCCTGAAGTGGTGATGCTGGCATTCAGTGCCACGGATCCAGGTGATGTCTCGCGGCCGGTGCGCTATCGTGCCTGTAAGGACGACAACGTGCTCGTTTACCAGGACGAGCAGCAACGCAGGTTATTGGAGCGATATGTAGAGCGCGAGCGACCGCGGGGTATTGCCAAGTGGATGTTTGACCATGTTTACCTGTTTCGCATCGCATTGTGGCCTGTTGACAGCGCCGATCTATTTCGCCTGAACGCACCGCGTTATTCAAGCGCCGACACCGGGATTACGCCCCGGCCTGATCCGGAAGTGACTCACGCCATTGATTTTTTCCTGCGACAGATCAGTGATCTCGCGGCCGAGCGGGACTTCACTCTGATGACATTACCCATCCCGATGCGCGAGGGGGCGAACACCAGTATTCAGGCTTTAAAGGACAATGTTCCAAAGGATCTGCTTGTCCGGCTCAATGTGATCGACACAGCAGCAGCAATCACGCAAATGATTGCTGCAGATGCCGTTGACTATGACAGTTTGTACTGGCGTTACGACGACCATCTGAACAGTCTCGGGTATTTTTACCTGGGCAGAATAGCAGCCAAGCGAATCGCGGCTGAATTAGAGCAGACCGACCACTAGTTCACTCACGGCAAAAAGAAAAGCGGTCCTTTCGGAATTAGGGCTCTTCACGGAATCGAGTGGGTGATTTGAAAGGGTAAACGTGGCCGGACGAGTATGCGTTCCCTGGATGTCGTCCGCTCCCCACGGTGCGCGGCGTATTCGGTAATCCGACAGCGCGCGTCATCACCCTCACACGGCGCTCAAAAAACGCTCTGCGGCGGCTGTGGTCGAGCGCACAGGGGCTGGTACGACCTCCGCACGCGACGCGTTCGCGATCTGCCGTGTGGCGATGCGCGCCTCTTGCTGGAGATCGACGTCCGTCGGGTGCGGTGCAAGAGCTGCGGGCACGTGAAGCGCGAGCGACTCGACGTCCTGGCCGACACCCCTGCTACACCCAGAATAGTCTTGATCTGCATCCCGTCGTTCGCCTCCGAGATCTGGTGTGTGTAGGAACCACCATTCTCTCCGAGACGACGCGGGATGCGTCACGCGCGGCGCCGCGCGCGTGGAAGCTGCCAGACCTGCGGACGCCAAAGAACGCGCCCACAGGTCTTTGAAAAACCGCAGACGGTTTCGCACAGCTCCCACACGCCTTCCCGTCTGCCCCTGTTCAGAAGACCGACGAAGACCCGAACCCCTCAGAAACATTGCTCGCAGACCCACAGATTCTGTGGAGGAGGCGGATTGCCGATTAGCCTGCTCGAGGCGATGGCCGCGCGCGTGCCGGTGGTCGTAACGCGCGTCGGCGACGTCCCTGCCGTGCTCGACGATCTCGGTGTGCTCGTCGAACCTGACGATGACAAGGCGATGGCCGCTGCGCTCGCGCAGACGATCGACGAACTACCCAGGCACCGCGAGCTTGCCGTGCGGGCCGCGCACCGAGTTGCGAGACAAACTACAGCGCAGCGGCGATGGCCGACCGTTACGCCGCGGTCTATAAATCGGTGTGCCCCACCAGATGAAAGCGACGCAGATGTCGCTGGTATTGCACCGCTTCCCGGCATCCTGCGCTTGTGTGTTGGCGATCTCGGCGATATGTGCAATGCTGGCAAAGGAAGTGCCATGGACATGGTACAGAAAGAACCAGAGCCAACCGGCAGCAAGCCGCAGACGTGGGATGCCATCGCCTCGTCCTACGATGCGAAGCGGTTGGGCGATCCGGTCTACCTTGCCTGCTGTGACGCCATCGTCGAGCGGATTTCTCCGATCAAGCCCGGCGCAATGGTCCTTGATGCGGGCTGCGGCACGGGAATCGTGAGCATGGCGTTGGTGCAACGGCGCGTCGAGCTGCATGCGCTCGACTATTCGAAGGAATCGCTGCGTGTCCTCGAACAGAAGTTAGCTCCGCTCGGCGTGCGCGCCACCCTCACGCAAGGTGATATCCGTCATCTCGATTATCCAGACGGCTATTTTGACGCGGTGATTTGCGCCAATACGCTTCAGCATCTCAAGCCAGGCGACGACCAGATAACGGCTGCCCGCGAACTCGTGCGCGTGCTCAAGCCCGGCGGGAAGTTTGCGTTTTCGGTGCACCACTACAGCCGCAAGAAGCAGCGCAGCGGCTGGATCAAGGAAGGCAAGCCGGGCGACCCTGGGGTGGACTACATCTTCAGGTTTTCGCTCGCGGACCTCGAATCGCTGATTCCGGAGACCCACGGACACGGGATAGTCGCCTGCGGTTTCTATCAGATGTCCTGGCCAGGTCCACTGGTGCCGAAGGCGCAGAAGATCGCGACGAACCTCTTCGGAAGTGCATTGGCACACGCCCGCATGGGCCACATGCTGCTGGCGTACGGCACGAAGTAAACCGTGCCGGCGTTTCGCGCGGGCGGCGAGCCCCACACCAGTTCACGAGTGATCGGAATGACCGCAATATTGCGTGCTGAGCGTCCGTACCTGGCTCGTGATTCGCCGCCGCTGCCGCCGTTGCTCCGGTCGATGAAGGGGGCGTCCTTCCACGGAATCATGCCGCTGGCCTGCATAGTGCGCAGGGCGGTGTAGACGACGAAGGTGTCGCCGTTCGTGTGACCGGCGCCGAAGTGGTGGAGGTCGATCTGGTTCTTGCCGGCGTCGGGCGTGAGCTTGTCGGCGTAGGTGCGCTTCGGCAGGAACTGCGCCTTGTCGTCCTTGAAGGCGTCCATGCGCGCCATGTTGGCCTTCGTGTTCTCGTGCACCACGCTTTCGACCGCGGCGCCGACGAACTCGTTGCTGCCGGTGTGGTCGCCGTGGGAGGGGGTGTTGATGACGGTGACGATCGGCTGGTTCGTGACCGTCCTGATGCGCTCGAGGATGGTTGGACCCCAGTTGGCGAGCTTCGTATCCACCACGACCACGCCGCGATCGGTGATGAAGACGCCGGTGTTGCCGCCGCTGAAGGTCTCGCGCGGGGTCGGGCTCGACCCCGTGATGAGGTAGAGGTTCTCTTTGACCTTCTCGATGTTCGTGGCGTCGAGCGCCGCGGGCGACGGGGATGCGATGGGCGCCTGGAGGGCGGCGAGCGTGAGGGTCAGGCCGCCGGCAGCGACTACGGCGGCAAGCGTAAGGGCACGTCTCATGCCCGGGATTCTCCTGCTGGCGGGCGACGGATGGGTCGCGACCGAAGGGCGGGGCTGCGGGAACGGGTGCCGCACCCGGGACCGCGACGGTGATGTCGCGGCCGGGGATGCGGCGAGCTGGCGGAACGATCCTACTGGCAGGTCCGGCTATTGCACTTCGTAACGCGCAGAACGGTGCTCGTCGCGTCGTAGTGGGCGATGATCGGCAGGCCGTCGGTGGCGATCGCCAGCGACGAGAACTGGCCGACGTTGTTGGCGGTGTCGACGTTCGCCGACGTGGCGGCGGTGCAGGTGACATTGTTGCAGTGAGTCACCTGCAGGTCGGCCACCGTGCCGCCGACCCAATGGCTGACGACGGGGAACCCGTCGGTGCCGATGCCGATGCTGGTGTACTGGCCCACGTCACCCGCGGAGGAGACAGTGGTGGAGGTCGCCGCCGTGCATGCGACGTTGTTGCAGTGGGTGACCCGCAGGTCGAACACCGTATTGTCCCAGTGACTGATCACTGCAAGCCCGTCGCTGCCGATGGCGATGTCGGCGTCGAAGCCGGCGTCGTTCACGGTATCGACGACCGTCGACACGGCGGCCGAGCAGGTGAGGTTGCTGCAGTGCGTGACCCGCAGGTCGCCCGACGCGCCGTCGCGGTGGGCGATGACCGGGAATCCATCGGTACCGATGGCGATCGCGGTGTTCCAGGTGACCAGTCCGGCCACGGCGACGGTGAGCGACGTGGCGGACGAACAGGTGATGGTGCTGCAGTGCGTGACGCGAAGCTGGCTGTTCGTGCTGTCGCGATGGCTGATGACGGGGAACCCGTCCGAACCGATGGCAATCGACGTGAACAGGCCCACGGTGCCGGTCGTGTCGACATCGATCGAAGTGGCCGTCGTGCACGCGACGTCGGTGCAGTGGGTGACGCGCAACACATTGGTCGTGCTGTCACGATGGCTGATGATCGGCAGACCGTCGGTGCCAATAGCGATCGACGAGTAGCGCCCCACGTTATTGGCAGTGTCGATGCTGGTTGACACCGAATCGCTGCACGTCGGCGTGTTGCAGTGCGTGACGCGCAAGTCTCCGGCAGTAAGGTCCCAATGGCTGATTACCGCCAGGCCGTCTGCGCCGATCGCCACCGACGGCTCCCGGCCGGTGTTGTTCACCGACTTGATGGCCGTGAGCACCGGCGGCGTGCCGAACGGCTCGCAGAGGAGGGTGCCGGAAGGCAGGATGCCGCGCAGGTACTGGCCGGCGGGGCAGGATCCGAAACCGGCGGTCACCGTGGCGATGAGTCCGGGCGCCAGCTGTGCTGCGCTGATGGTGCCCGGCACCATGTGCCCTCCGGTAATGGTGCTCGGGGCGATAAGCAAGCCGGTAATGGTGCCCGGCGCGATGAGCGCACCGGTGATGCTCCCTGGGGCCAGCTGCGCCGCCGAGATCGCTCCAGGCGCGATCTGCGCGCTCGTGATACTGCCCGGGGCGATACCGCCCGGAGGCACGGGCCGGATGCCGCCGCCCGTGCCGGCGCCCGGTGAGAACACGAACGTGCCGCTGTTGCCGGCGCTGTCGGTCCAGGGGCCTCCCAGCGTGGCGATGCTGATTCTTGCGTCGATGTGAATGGCCACGGCGCCGGTCGTGGTCACGGTGGTGAGGCCGAAGCCGATCGTTCCGTCGGGGTTGGGATGGGCGCGACCGACGACGCCTGCGAGTGCCGAAGCGCCACACAGGTCATCGGTGCCGTCCAGCTGGTACTGGCCTTCCTGCTGCACAACGGTAACCGTGATGACATTGCAGTAGGGTCGCAGCTGCCAGCGGAACGTGCCGATCGTCTGGGCGTGAACCGTAGATGCACCGAACACCAGCGTCAGAGCCAGTGCGGTTGAAACATAAGCAAGAATTCGTGACATAGGTTCTCCCCTTTCGACTGCCGGTCCTGCAATCAGCCGGCACGCTCGACCCACACGCGATCTGCGACACCCGCGCGCCACGGCCGCTCTCGACGGTCGTTCTGCGCCAGGTGCTGTTCGTTGCACTCAGTAGCCCGGTGGCACATCGAGGAGCACGCCTGCTTCGAGCAGCCGCACGCGGTCGTCCTCGTCGTCAATCCGGCCGTACGACCCGGCATCGACACGCGCCGGCAGGCTGTCAATCAGCTCCGGATACTCGTCGGCCAGCCCGTCGGGCACCACGCGTTCGAAGTACCGCGCGCCGCCGTGCTCGTTCAGGCGGTACAGCCCGTTCACGGACAGGCCTGCAGCCGCGTTGATGAGATCGAGCCTCACCGCGGGGACCGACGCCGGCAGTGGCGACTTGCTGGCGACAGCCACTAGGGCCTGGGAACGCTCCAGGATCTCGAGTGGTACGGGTGTCGACAGATCGACCGCCTGGTTGTCGAGGTACGAGCGCAGGAGATCGGCCTCCGGCTGGAGCTGCACGTGGAAGCCGTCGAACAGGCGGTAGTAGTCCTGCGGCGTCAGCGGGGCTCCGGCGGCCGGATTTCGCTGCAGTTTGTTGTGCATGTGCGACACCACGACAACGCCGGTGTCGTTGAGCACGCGCTTGAACTCCGAGACGAGCAGCGCCTTGTTGTCAACGTAGTGAATCGAATCGGACGAGAAGATGGTCGAGATGCTGCCGTCGGGCAGGGGCATCTGATGGTTGAGATCGTGGGCGATGCTGGCGGCGGCGCCGGGCACGAAGAAGCGCCGCGCCGCATAGGCGAACGACGGCATCCGGTCGAGGCACAGGAGACGCTGCGCCGGCACCAGGCGGCTGAGCATCCACGACAGGTGCCCCATGCCGCAGGGCGCGTCGAGCACGACCCCGGGTCGGAGCCTCACGAGGCCCAGCAGAGCCATCGTGGCGAGCAGCGAGGGTGCGCAGAACCGGTGCCGCATGTAGAGATTGAACTGCGCGGAGTCGACGGCCTGCCGGAACAGCCGACGCGGCCGCAGCCACATGAACGGCTTGCGCAGGCCCAGGCCCTCGGTCAGCCGCACGAGCTGGTTGTGGCGGAGGAACTGCCGGAATGTCGCCGGCCGCCGTGACCTGAACAGCAGGTCATGCTTCGACCGATGCTTGCCAAGCAGCAGCTTGCGGCTCGCCTCGACGTCACCGGCGCGAATGCTCGCCAGCAGGGGCTCGCGCACCGCCACGTCGCCGACGACGACGCCTTCGACATAGGGGTACGATCGACATTCACACCGGGCGATGGCGTGCTCGGAAGTGGAGGGCAACGCGATCTCGCTCCGGCAGGATGGACACCAGAGGGAGGCTGCCGAAGAGTGCAACGAGGCCGCCATGACGTCACGATTCGTTGACCCGCCGGTGGGATCTGCGGTCATCGGCGGCGCTCCGCCAGCCACTCGCGCAGCTTGAGCCAGGGCGCGAAACGATGCCGCAGGCCGTCAATCACCAGGACGCCACCCCCCGCACAAAGTGTGTGAAGGCCGGAGGGACATTCTGAGTCGGGATGCGGTTCCATTCGAGACACCTCTTCTTCGTCGAATCGAGCATCGTTCAGTGATCGTACCAGGTTGATTGAGATCGCACCGCCGTAGGAGCGAGAACAGTCCTGTGCCGGGCGGTAGAGTTGGCCATCCACGAGGAAAAAAGAACCCGCGGGCCGCGACGAACGGACGTCAACCTTGACCGGATTGCGGGGATGGTGAGTCCATGGCCCATTGACATCGGAACTCCACGCGATGCAGAGGTTGTCGGTGTCCCCAATACGCCCGTCGGTGTAGAAGAGCCACCAGCGGTCCTGATGCTGGACGAACGTCGGGTCTATGGCGCGGATGTCACCTATCCACGGGCAGGCGATCCAGCGGCCCGTACCGGAGTCGCGGCGGTAGCCGCTCACGGCTTTGCTGTGCGTCGCTTCGGGGCTGCACCAGACCTCGTCGCCGATGCGAACCACGTGCGGATACGCCAAATGCCATGGTTCGTCGATTGCGGTCGTCCTGCTGAGGCAGCGGCCGTCCAGCGACATGCTCAGCGCAACGATAGTCCCTTTCGCGGCAGCGTATTCGTAGTGCTCCACCAGCAAGTCGAGACGGTTGGCATCGCTCCCCAAGATGAAGGGATCGGCGCTGAACGAACGGCTGTCCGGTTCGAGCCACCTGACCTCGGGGCCAACCAGGTGTCGTCCAGAAACAAGCGTCTCAATCCGGCGTGGCACGATACCCACGTTCCAATGCAAGATCAGCGAACGCTTCACCAAATGGGCTCCGAAGCGCCCGATCGACCGGAAGAAGAAGCGCAGCATCAGCGCATCGGACGGCAGACCCACGATTGCGGGGCTTGGCGGGGGACCAGGGCTCATCGGCTCGGCCCCGGTATCCATGAGCTCGCGGCACACATGTGCGGCAAAACTGCTGCTGGCGGTCAGGAGGGCATCGAGGTTGGCGGCATAACCCGGCCGCGTCTGATAGATGCCGCGCCGCAACATGTGCCCGTCGTCGAGGGCGTCCGTGAGCCGCTGCAGCACGCACCCGCTGCAGGCATCGCCGTTGAAGACCTCCCAGAAGCCCGCCGGCCGGCCCCGGTAGGCCGAGGGATCGTCGTGATGGTGCGACCACACCCCGTGGCGCGCGCTCGACAGAATGTCGCCGCGGATGATGTTGAAGCCGAAACGCAGGATGAAGTCGAGCTGGTGCTGCCGGACGCGCGCGACATCGTCAGGCAGGAAGTGCTCCGAGAAGCGTCCCCGCAGTTCCACCCGGCAGTTGAGGACCGGCACTCCGGCGAAGGTGCCGCTCATATCGACCGGCTTGAGCGACGCCGTGCGGCGCTTCACCCAGAACACGTAGAACAAGGTCCACAGGAGCCAGCCATGTCGTACGCGTTCGAGGAGCCGCGAGAACGCGCCCCGCAGCGGCGTCTGGTAAGTGTCGGTCGTGCGGCCGTGGTTGCCGATGACGAGGGCGAGTTCCACCCCCGGAATGGCGAGCAGCTCCTGGATGCAGCGTGCCTGCCAGGCATCGAGCGACGTCGAGTCGCACATCACACCGAAGCGGATGGTCGGGCGTATCTGTGGCATCGGCTATCCGGCAATGGCCGCGGTCCAGGCCGCGACCTGGAGCGGAGCGATTTGTTCCCAGCGATACTGACGCTCGATGCGCGCGCGTCCGGCCCGGCCGAGGCGCTGCCGCGCCGGCGCGTCCAGCCACAGCGTGGAGACGGCGGCGGCGAAGTCCGACGCAATGTCGGCGATCACGATGTCGATGCCGGGCTCGAGGTCGAGCCCTTCGGCACCCACCGTTGTCGAGACCACGGCACGGCCCATCGACAGCGCCTCGAGGATCTTCAGGCGGCTGCCCCCGCCGACGCGCAGCGGCACGACGTAGACAGAGGCGTTGGCGATGAACGGCTGCACGGTGTCCACCGCGCCGGTAACGATGATCTGCGACGGCACCCGCGACGAGTCCTGCAGCCACGCTGGCGGCGAGCGGCCGACGACATGAAACTGGTAGTCGCCCTGCGCGACGAGCAGCGGGTGGACCTGGTCGATGAACCACCGAATCGCGTCCTGGTTGGCGCGCCAGTCCATCGACCCGCTGAAGACGAGCGACCGCGGCGGCGCGCTCTCGGTGGCGGGCGGGAGGTAGAGACTGGCATCGACGCCGTTGGGTACCACGGTGACGTGCCGGCAGCCCATCTCGCCGATGCGCGAGGCGTCGGCGGCACTGACCGCGGTGGCGTGTTCGAATCGCGAGAAGACGTTCTGCTCGAACCGGCGCATCAGGCTGGTCTGCGCGGTGAACAGCCACCGGTGCAGACGACGACGCTCGGTTTCGGCGGTCCGGCTCCAGATTTCCCATTCAACGTTGTGGGCCGCGATACAGGTAGCCAGACGCCGGTCCAATGCGTAGATGGCGTACGGCGTCCATTCACAGTGGAGTAGGTCGTAGCGGTTGGTCTCGAGCAGACGTGCCAAGGTCTGGGCGTATCCTGTCTGGTGGTGAGAGTAGACCGAGTAGGGTAGGCCGCGCGCCAGGCTGGCCGCGACGCGCAACGGGAGTCCGGGGCCAGACCGACCGGGAATCCGGCTTGGCGCTACGTGCACGGTTATGCCCCGTTTTTTCACTGCCGCGCGCGCCTCCGGCGTCGCGCCATTCTCATGAACCAGCATCTCGATCCGGAAACTCTGGCTGAGGGCGGTCAGCAGGTTGAGGGTGCGAAGCCGTTTGCCGGTGTTGGCAGGCCACGGCAACTCTTCATCGATTACAAGAACGTGCTGGAGCATCGAGGCACAAAGACACCATACTTCTTCTCGCTACTGCTTCTCGGTCGAAAGGCTCCCGACCCGTAGGCCACGGCGGTGTGCGAGAACGCTACGGACACTGACGATATTGCACGACGTGAACACGATTTGGACTGGTGGTCCGAGACACTTTGATTGACAACGCGCCAATAAACGGCAATTTTGCCCCGAGCATCAATTTTGCATCATTTGAAGATGTAGGTCACCCGTTGGTGATTGGGAGTATGAATCGAATGAAGTCCTCACCCACCGTTCTCGCCCTCGTTATTGGTTTCGCCGTGTCGCTCCCGGCGGTCGCTGATGCTTCGTCCCGGGTCTTCTTCGACAACTTCGACGCAGGCGCGCCAACCGGCTGGACCACGACCAAGTGCCCGGCTGTGACCCGCGCCGCGGATGGGGGAGCGCCGCGCAACGGCACCCACATGATGCAGTGCAACTGGAATGGCACCCTTGACTGGACCCATCCGGACAAGCTCCAGGACGCCGCGCTGACGTCGTGGACGTATCAGAACGAGTACTTCGTGCGTATGTGGTTTCGCTACGACGCCGATGTCGATCACCGCGGTGGTTCGAAGCAGATGCGCCTCGGCTTCGAAGGCCCGAACGAGGTGATTTTTTCGTGCCAGTTCGAGCACGGCAACGGTGCCACCTTGTGGATCGGCCCGAACAACCTGCCGTCGTTCTGGGGCAGTGCCGCGTCGCGCTGCGGCGACCGGAACTGGCACAAGCTCGAAGTCTATGTGAAGAACAACACGACCGGCTCAGACGGGGTCCTCCGTGTGTGGATGGACGGCACGATGATTCGGGAATGGCGCAACCCCTCGGGCACTGTGGGCGGTCGCCGCGTGGGCCTGAATCTGCCGTCGAACTGGAGCAGCAACCCGGGCTGGGAGCACGACGCCCTCAACCACGTCTATTTCGATGACGTCGAGATCTACTCGGACGCGGGCACCGGCGCCACCGGCTCCATGGCCGATGCGTCGATCACGGTAGGCGGCGGAACGGGCGTGCAGGCGCCGCGCAATCTGCGGGTCACCGGACCGGCGCAGTAAACCCGCCCGGGCTATCGTCAGGCCGTCGTCAGGCCGCTGCGCCGAGCGTCGCGCGCAGCTTCCTGACGACGGCCGGCCACGTGAAGTCACGCAGCACCTGCACCCGGCCGGCGGCGCCCATGCGCTCGAGAGCGTCGGGATCGCCGAGCAGGTGAATCATGACCTCCGCAAGCCTGTCGGGGTTGCGCGGCGGCACCAGGTCGCCGTGCACGCCCGGCGTCACCATCTCCGGGAACGCCCCGGCTTCACTCAGCACGCACGGCACGCCGTAGAGCATGGCCTCGAGCGGCGCGATGCCGAACGGCTCGTAGAGCGACGGCATCACGAACAGGCTCGCCGCGCGCAACAGGGCCTCCATTCGCGCCCGCCCCTCAGGCTGGTTCTTCGCGATGAAACCATGCATCGTCACACCGTCGCGCAATTCCACTGGGATGTCGAGCGTCGAAGGGCCGACGATGTGCAGCTGGGCCTTCGGCAACGCGCGCCGCACCTGCCGGAACGCCAGCAGAACCTCTGACCCGCCCTTGCGATGGAAGTCGATGCCGACAAACAGGATCTGCTGGGCGCCGAAGTCGCGTGACGTCACCTCGGGAATCCCCTCGACGTTCACGCCGGCGCCGATCACGGTCACCTTCGATTCCGGCACGCCGAAGTCTTCGATGAACGAGGCCTTCAGGTAGCGACTCATCGTGAAGATGTGATCGACGCTGTCGTAGACGCGCCGCTCGTAGTCGACGGCCCGCGCGATCCGATCCGCGGTGATGCCAGCGGGAAAATACGGGCTCTTGCAGGCCTGAGCTAGGTTGCCGTCGTGATACGAGTAGATCGTTGCCAGCCCCGGCAGCAGCGGCCGCAGATGGAAGATGCCGCCGATCTGCAGCAGCCCGCCCTCGAGATCGAGTGGCGCAATCCGGCTCGCGATAGCCTGCGACAGCGCGTCGTAGTACCCCGTGTCGAGGTACAGACGATGCCGCCACAGCTGCCGATCGAGGGTGATGTTCCTGAGCAGGAAGGGCAGGCGCTGCACCGGGCCCAGCTCGACGCCGAAGGCGCGGTTCAGCACGCCCTGCGCGTCGCACTCGCGAAAGAAGTAGCGACTGCTTCCTGACCACGACCGGGGATCGTACGGGTCGGTGCCGATCATACCGCTGCCGATAATCCCGGTGAGTCTCTCCCTGGCACTCATACATGTTCCCGAGACCGCATATCACCGCGCACAACCGGCCTTCCGGAGCGCACATCACTCCAGGATCCTGTGTATCCTAGCATCGGTCCTCCTAAGCCTCCGCCAATCCGATCGCGTCTACATGAACCGTATTCTCAACGTGATCCGTCATCCGGTCGGAGGCATCCGCAGCTATCTCAGGTACACCTACGCGGCACTGCCGCCGGGCGAGTGGACGACGACGGTGCTCACGATTGACTGCGAGGAGGCGCGTCTCATGCGCGACGGCCTGGGGCCAACGGCGCGCCTCGAGATGGTGGCCGATCGTGATGCCACCGTGCGTCTGGCGCTTGCCTCCGTCAGCGAGCTGCAATCGGGTCGCTACCAGCTTGCGCACTCTCAGGGTGCGACCGCCGGAATCGTCACGGCCCCCGGTGCGCGCGCGCTCGGCGTGCCGCACGTCGTCACGCTCCACGAGACCTTTCGACCGGAGCAGTTCACGGGGCTCCGCGGCGCTCTCACCCGCCAAGCGCTGCGCCTGATGTTCGGTCTGGCCGATGGGGTCGTCGTGCTTGGCGATGACGCCCTCGCCAATCTCCTCGAGTGCGTGCCGCTCGATGAACCGCAACGCCGCAGGATTCACATCGTGCGCAACGGCGTGCCCGTCGACTGGCTGGTGACCGAAGGCGAGCGTCACTGCCCCGGCCTTCGCCAACGGCTGGGTCTGCCCGCCGACATTTCGCTGCTGGGCTTCGTCGGCCGCTTCATGCCCGAGAAGGGCTTCGACTTGCTGATACGCGCCGTGCACGAACTGAAGCAGCGTGGCGATGCCGTGCCTGGCTTCCACGTCGTTGCAGTGAACGACGGCGCCTACATGCGCGAATACCGTCAGACCATCGATGCACTCGGGATCTCGTCGCACTTCTCGTTCGTTGGCCTGCAGCCGTCGGCGGCGGGCACGCTGCGGCAGGTCGACGCTGTCGTCATGCCTTCGCGTCGTGAGGCCTGTGGTCTTGTCGCCATGGAAGCCCTGGTGCTTGGCTGTCCGCTCATCGCGGCAAACTGCATCGGCCTGCGCGAGGTCACGGCCGGCACCCCGGCCGTCGTGGCCGAGACCGACGACGTCGGCTCTCTTGCCAACGCCGTGGCCGACTTCCTCGCGCGGCGCCGCGACGTGACGTCCCAGACTGCCGCGTTCGTACTCCGCGCCCGCGAATCGTTCGATGTCTCGAAGACCGCCCAGCAGATGGCGAACCTGTTCCGGCAGGTCATGGCGCGGTCGGCCCGATGATCTCCGTCAAGCATATCCTGGTGAGTTCGGCGGCCCGGGTCGGGTTCTCGGTGCTGTATTCGATCCAGGCGTTCTTCATGATGCCGTTCCTCGTGAAGAGTCTCGGCGATCACTGGTACGGCATCTGGGTGGTGGTGGCCGGTGTTGTGGCCACGTCGTACCTGCTCGATCTCGGCCTGACTTCCGCCGTGATGCGGTTCATGGCCAAGAGCCTCGGCGAGAACGACGCCCGCGGCGCCAACGAAATCATCAACACCTGCCTCGTCATCTATTCCGGGCTCGGCGCGGTCATCGCGCTCGGCGCGGTGGGGCTGGCGGCGGCGGCCCAGTACTTCGTGCAGGACGCCGAGGCACTGCGATCCGTGCGCATCGTCTTTCTACTGCTCGGCCTCACCTACGCGACCGAGTTCCCTTTCAAGGCGTTTGCCGGCGTCATCTCGACCTACATGCGCTACGACCTGCTGATGGTGTCGCGGCTTGCCGCCGTGACCCTCACCAACGTGGCGTTCGTCTACCTCCTCAGCAATGGCTATGGCATCGTGGCGATGGCCACCACCACGTTCGTGCTGAGTCAGGTGTCGTCGGTGGTCTTCTACCAGATCGCCCGGCACCTGTTCACGGAGATGCGGATTGGTCGCGCCTACGTACGCCGTGATCTCATCCCGCAACTCTTCGCCTACAGCATGTGGTCGTTCGCGATCCAGATCGCGAACACCGTCCGGTTCGGCGTCGACTCGTTCGTGATCGCGTCGGTGCGGTCGGCGGCATCGGTCACCTACTACGCCGTGGCACTCCGCCTCGTCGAGGTGTTTGCGGACTTCATCAACAAGGCCACGAACATGATGGTGCCCGTGTTCACGGTCGACTTCTTCCAGAACAACTTCGCAGAACTGCGGCGCAAGTACTTCCTGGTCGTGCGGGTCACGGCCATCCCGGCGCTCTACGGCGCCGGGATGATCGTCCTGCTCGGCCGGATGTTCCTTGTGCGCTGGATGGGGCCGCAATTCGAGCAGTCCTATCCGATCCTGGTCGTCCTCATGCTGGCAATGGTGTTCGAGGTCATCGGCAACGGCTCCGACAACATGCTGTTCGCGCTCAACAAGCACCGCTACCTCGCGTTCGCGAATGTCGCCGAAGCCGCCCTCAACTTCGGCCTGAGCGTGCTCCTCATCGGGCCGTACGGCCTGGTCGGTGTCGCCATCGGCACCGCGGTGCCGCTGGTGCTGTCGCGCGCGGTGGTGATTCCGTGGCTCACGATGTCCGCGCTGCAGGTCTCACCCTGGAAGTACTACAGCAACCTCGCGCCGGCCGTGGCCTTCGCCGGGGCGTTCCTGCTCGTGACGGCCTGGATCACGCAGGAGATGATGACGCCGCCGTCATACCTGACGATTGCGATCATTGCCGCGATCGCCTCGCCGATCTACCTCGTCGGCGCGTTCTACGCCGTGCTCGCCAGAGACGAGCGGGCCTTCATGATCGGTCTGCTGCCGTCGTCGCTCGTGAAGCGCCCGGCCGGGGGAGCGGCGTAGATGGCGGCCGCATCGACGGACTCCCGCGTGCCAGGAATGCCTCGTCAACACTTCGTGCACGTGGTGCGGACTGCCGGCACCGGCGGCGTCGAGACGCACGTCAGAAGCATGATCCGGCTGATGCAGGCACGGGGCCTCGAGGTCACCCTCGTCAGCCTGGCGCGCGAAGCGCCGCACCGGCAGTTCGTCGAGCTTGGATGTCAGATTGTCTCGCTCCATGACGAATCGGGGTGGGGCTGGCACACCGTGAAGAGCGGCCTCGCCCTTATCGGCGTGCTGCGGCGCCTGCGTCCGGATGTGGTCCACGTCCACGGCGCGCGGCCGATTCTTCTCGGCACGCTGGCGGCGAAGGCTGCGGGCTCCGGCGCGGTCGTCTGCTCGCTGCACGGCGCGCACGATTTGATGGTCGTGCGCGACGACGGCACGATCGGGCCTGTCGGCGCGTGGTTCGCCCGTGTCGTGCACGGGCTCGGGTTCCTGCTGAGCGATGCGGTCGTCATTTGCGCCGGGCGATTGCGTCGCGACGTCGAGGTCAGTCTGGCGACCGCGAGCGCCGGGTTTCCCGGGCGTGCGCTGCGCAAGGTGCAGCTCGTGCACCACGGCATCGACCTGTTGCCGTTCGCGTCAGCCACGCCGGCCCGGCCGCCTGCCGAGGGTCGGCCGTTCGTCGTCGGCACACTGTGCCGGCTCGACGAGCCGAAGAAGGGCGTCGCGGTGCTGTTGAAGGCGGTCGCTGCGCTCGAGTCGCGGGGCATCCAGGTGTCGCTGCGCATCGCCGGCGGCGGACACTCGCGTTCGTCGCTGGAGCGCCAGGCGGCGACCCTCGACCTGCGCGACTGCCAGTTCCTCGGCTTCGTCGAGGACGCCCCGTCGTTCTATGCAACACTGGACGTGTTCGTGCTGCCGTCGTTCAGTGAAGGCATGCCGCTCGTGAACCTCGAGGCGATGGCCTCGGGTCTGCCGGTTGTGACGAGCGATGTCGGTGGTGCGGCCGAAGCCGTGCTCGACGGAGACTGCGGCTTGGTGGTTCCGCCGGGTGACGTGGGGGCGCTGGCCTCCGCGCTCGAAGTGCTGGCGCGCGATTCAGGCCGCCGCACCCGGTTCGGGCAGGCCGGCTTCGACCGGGCGAGGCGTCACTTCTCGCTCGACGCGATGTTCGAGAAACTGCGGGCCGTGTACGACGGCGTCAGCCGTTCTCCGGGAGACATTCAACCATGATGGCTGTGATTCTGGCGGGCGGCAAAGGGACCCGTCTGCATCCGTTCACGGTGTCGATTCCGAAGCCGCTCCTGCCGCTCGGCAGCGTCTCGATCCTCGAAATCGTCCTCGGACAGCTGGCGCGCGCGGGGGTCACTCGGGTCGTGATTACGCTCGGGCACCTGCCGCACCTCTTCGCCGCCTGCATCGGCTCGGGCGAGCGCTTCGGGCTGACCATCGACTACTGCCGTGAGGACGTGCCGCTTGGCACTGCCGGGTCGCTGCGTGCCGTGACGGATCCACCGGCCGACCTGATGGTCATGAACGGCGATCTGCTCACGACGCTCGACTACGGTGCGCTCGTCCGGGCGCATCGCGAGGCGGGCGCCGCCGCGACCATCGCCGTGCACCGGCGCAGCATGTACGTCGATTACGGCGTCATCGAGACCACTGACGGCGGCGAACTCGATCGCTACATCGAGAAGCCCAGCCTGCCGTACCTGGTCAGCATGGGGATCAACGTGCTCTCGCGCGACAGCCTCTCGCTGATTCCGCCCGACCAACGCTTCGACATGCCCCAGCTGATGCAGGCGGTCAAGAACAGCGGCCGCAAGGTGCTGTGTCACGAGAGCGACTGCTATTGGCAGGATATCGGGCGGCTCGATGACTACGAGCGCGCTAGCGCCGACTTCGACGCCAATCCAGCGCGGTTCACCGAGCTGTCGTACACGACGCCATGACTGCTCTGGTGCTGGGCGGCGGCGGATTCGTCGGCCGTCCGCTGGTGCAGGAACTGCGCGCGGCCGGAGCGCGGGTGGTGACGACGAGCCGCGCGGGCACGGTCTCGGCCGACCATGCGCGCTGCGACATCACGGACCCGGCGTCGATCCGCGGTGCCCTCGAGACCCACTGGCCTGCCGTGGTTGTCAATCTTGCGACGGTCGCGCGCGGCACTGCCGAGGCGATGGTCGCCACCAACGTCGTCGGGACGGTCCACCTGCTCGATGCCGTGCGCGAGGTCGTGCCCTCGTGTCGCGTCGTCCTCTTCGGCAGCGCCGCCGAGTACGGCGACCTGCCGCCGGGCACCGCCAGCGCAGCGGAGTCCGACGTCTGCGCTCCGCGGAGCATCTACGGCGTGACCAAACTGACGGCCACGCGCCTGGCCCTCGCGGCGGCCGCCCGGTGGAATCTGCGGGTCACCGTCGTTCGCCCGTTCAACGTCGTTGGCGCCGGGTGTCCGACCCACCTGCTCGTGGGGGCCGTCATCGAGCGGATGCTCGCGGCCTGGGGCGGCGGCGAGCCGCTCACTGTCTCGGTGGGCCGCACCGATACCCACCGGGATTTCATCGCCGTGGACGATCTGGCGCGCGCCGTGGCCGCCCTGATAGACTGCGCCGACACCACCGGGATCGTCAACGTCTGCTCGGGCCATCCGGTGGGAATCTCCGCGGTGCTCGACGCGGTCGCCCGGGTTGCCGGCCGCGACGTGACCTGGCGTCCGGATCCATCGCTCGTGCGCATTGACGAGCCCGCGGTCTCCGTGGGCGATCCGGCGCGACTGGCGGCGCTAACGGGCTATGTGCCGCGGACGTCCCTCGACCAGGCCCTGGCCGCGACCTGGGCCCATGCCTACGCGACGTTCCAGACCGCAGGTAAACACCGATCATGACCTTCGACGCGATGAAGCCTTCGGCCCTGGCCACCCTCGCCACCGGCCGCACCGGCAGCATGTTCCAGCGGGATTACGACGCCAGCCTCCCGGCGATCGCCGCCCGCCTGCGCGGGGCCCGCGTGCTCGTCATCGGTGGCGCCGGTTCGATCGGCGGGTCGGTAACGCGCCTGCTCGCCGGCATCGAGGCGGCGGCGCTGCACGTGATGGACAGCAACGAGAATGGGCTGGTCGAGCTGACGCGCGACCTGCGCGCCGGGCAGGCCAGCCCGCGGGCAGGCGAGTTGCGCTTCCTGCCGCTCGACTTCACGAGCACCGTCGTTCGTCGGCTCATCAACAGCGAAGCGCCGTACGACGCCGTGCTGAACTTCGCCGCCGTGAAGCACGTGCGCTCCGAGAAGGACGCGCTGTCGTTGCTGCGCATGTTCGACATCAACGTGCTCGGCCAGCTGCGTCTGCTCGAGGCGCTGGCGCGGCGCCATCCCGAAACGACCTATTTTTCAGTGTCGACCGACAAGGCCGCCAACCCCGTGAACCTGATGGGCGCGTCGAAGCGGCTGATGGAGCACGTGATGTTCTCGGCGGCGCACCGGCTGCGCGGCGGCATCACGTCGGCGCGCTTCGCCAACGTGGCGTTCTCCGACGGCAGCCTGCTCCAGGGATGGCAGCACCGTCTTTCCAAACGCCAGCCGATCGCGGTGCCGCGCGACACCCGCCGCTACTTCGTCTCGCTCGAAGAGGCCGGTCAGCTCTGCTTGCTGGCGGCCTTCTGCCAGCCGCACCGGTCAATCCTGGTGCCCCGCCTCACGCCCGATACCGACTTGCACCTGCTCGAGGACATCGCCGCCGATTTCGTGCGCCACACCGGGTCTGAACCGGAGTGGTACGAGGACGAGGGCCTGGCGCGGGCGGCATCCGAGGCCACCGCTGGCCGCTACCCGGTGCTGCTCACGCCGCTCGATACCTCAGGAGAGAAGGCCTTCGAGGAGTTTGCGGGCGAAGGCGAGGAGGCGCTCGAAGCAGGCTTCGAGGCACTGCTGCGCGTGCCGTACCGACCGCTCGCGCTTCCTGAGCCACTGGACGCCCTGGTCGACGAGGTGGCGCGCCTGCTGGCCGATCCGTGCCGGCCGACCACCAAGGAGCAGCTCATCGATCTGGTCCGCCAGGTGCTGCCGGAGTTCGCCCACACCGCCTCGACGCGCCAGCTCGACGACCGCGTCTGACGCCGCACTCAGGAGCCCGGCCCGCGTTCCAGCCTGATGGGCGACAGCGCGACCATCACCGGTGCAGCCAGGTCTGGAGCGAACAGCGACAGCCCCCGGACCGCCGCCAGATCGAGGCGGCGCCGCGCCGGTCCGGCGGCGATTTCTGCCAGGGGCACGGTGGCGTGCTGGCGACCCGGATGAAGTGTGAACGTGCGATTGAAGCGATCGCTCGTCTCTCCGGTATGTGCTTCGTCGTGCACCCGCAGCACCAGGTTCACCGGGGTCGATCCCTCGAGAACGATGTCGAGCACCAGGCGATCGTAGGCGCGCCAGTCGGGATACAGCTCATCGACCGAAAACCCTGGATACCGCCCGGTGCCCAGACGGAGACGGGCCATCAGGTGCGTCGTGCCCTCCAGCGTTGGTGCCACCGGGAGACGCGAAACCAGGTTGGTGGTCAGGAACGCGCGTTCCCACCCGAGATCGAACGGCACGATCACCGGAAACGCCGCATCCCGTTGTCGATAGGCCGCCACCGCCACGAGCCACGGCGCGCCCGCCACCGCGGCGGCGCCCGCCAGCAGGGACAGCAGTGCCAGGCGCGTCGCACCGCCCGAGGGTGCGCCGAAGCGAAGCCGCGAGATGGCGACGAACCCGATGGCACCTGCCGCGTCTCGCGCCAGGTCGCCGAGCGACGGGTGGCGGCGCGGATCGATGAGCTGCGCGAGTTCGCTCGCCGCGCCGAGCGCCAGTGCGAGGACGGCGGCCGTCAGCAGCGCCCGCAGAGGGTCGAGCCCCTGGTAGCGCCGCCGCAGCATCCGTTCGAGGGCCCACGTCACCGCGCCGAAGCCAAGCGCGTGGCCGGCGTCGAACAACGTGTTCCAGTAGAGCGTGTCGCGAGGCGGTTGACCGTACTGCAGCAGCACGAGCCACGCGATCAGCACGAGCACCGCTCGTGTCATCGCCGCAACACGTACACGGACATGTTCGCGAAGTGGGTGACCGAGTGGGCCTCCTCGTCGAGATAGAGCTTGACCGGATGGACCACCTGTTCGTGCACGCCGCGGCGATGCACCACGACGACTTCGCGCGCCGAGCCGGCGAGGGTGCGGAAGTCCTCCAGCGTGTCCGCGACCGGGACGGGATGGCCCAGGTAATAGTCGACAAGGCCGCTGCCGACGCCGATCCCGATTGCCACCTGGCCATCGGAGCGGGCGGCCCGCACGGCGAGTGCGGCCGATCGATACCCTTCTTCAGGAACGGAGGTGTTCGAGCGCGTGCCCCACACCAGCACGATCGCGACGACGAGCCAGCCTGCACCCCGCTGCAGGCGTCCGGCGGCGGGCCAGCCGACGACCGCAGCGGCGATCGCGATCACGGCCAGCGGCAGGAGGAACATGAAGAAGCGAACGTAGAGGTCACGGGGGTGGACGACCCACATGGTGAGTACCGTCGTACCGACTGTGATGGCGGGCAGCACGCCGCCTCGCCATCCGCCTCGCGCGAGCTGCCACAGTCCGACGGCTGAGAGCAGCGCCACGAGGATGGATCCACCCGAGAGTTCGAGCGCCATCACCAGCGGGAATTCAGGCTGAAACGTGCCGCGCCCGCGCCGCGCGATCTCGAGCAGCAACCGGGGCGCCACCGGCAGGTACAGCATTGCGGTGAGGGCGCCGGCGCCGACGAGCGCCTGCAGCACCCCGCGACACGCCGCCTGGCTCAACTCGGCCGGGCGCCTCCACAGCAGCCACGCCAGCGTAAGGGCCTGCCCGCCAGCGATGAACACACCGTACAGGTGAAACCACGTGCTCAGGGCCAGCGCGAGGGCGCTGCCCACGAGGTACCGGCGCGAGGGCTCTTCAAGACTGCGCAGGAACAGCCGCGTGGAGAGCGTGCCGAAGAGAAGCAGCCCGGTGTAGCCGCGGGCCGACGCGCTATATTGCACCATCAGCGGGGCGACGGCGAGCAGCCACACGGCGGCGTGCGCCACTGCCGGGCCCAGCCAATGCCGGGCCATGAACCAGGTCACCGGCAGGGCGGCCACACCCAGTACGAGGGCCGGCAGGCGAAAGGCTGCTTCGCCCGCTCCGAACATCCAGCCGCTCAGGCGAGAGAGCGCCGAGAACGGGATGTGGTTGTTGAAGACAACCGTTCGCGTGAAGACGTCCCACCACGTCGGTGCCAGCACGACGTGCTTGATGGTCGCAATCTCGTCGAAATCGAGCCCACGGCCAAGGTGCCGCGCGCTCAGCACCGTGAGCGTTGCCATCGCTGCCAGCACAATCAGAACATCCGTCAGCGTCACCGGCGGCGGTACCGACGGTGCGCCCGCCGCCCGCGCCTGCAGGCGGCTGACGGCAACACTCCAGGTCATGAGCCAGGCACCGCCGGCCGCTGCGGCGAGCAGCAGACCGCCGCCGAGGGTTGACACCAGCTTGGTCAGAACGGCCCGATTCTCGGCGTCCAGCGTGCCATCGCCGTCGAAGCGCACGGCCAGCGGCTCGAGGGCGGCGGCGATCTCGGCCGCGAACAGCAGCACGACGAGACTCAGCACCGCAGCCACACACAGCGTGAGCACGACGCAGCGCGCGAACGGCGTCTGAGCGGAGAATGCCATCAAGCGCCCCGGCTCGCAGTGAGCAGGGCACCGACCAGCACGGCGACGGCGAACGACGTACGAAAATACATTCGCCGCTGCACCAGGGCGCGTCCGACCAGCACGGCAAGGGCCAGGGCAAGTGCCGCGGCGACCATCGGGCCGGCCGGGACGACCGCGTGCATCGCCGCGCCGGCCGCTGCGCCGCCGCCCGCCGCGGCCAGGTGCGTCGCCACCGTCTGCGCGGCGCGCCTCGTGTTGGCACGCGCGGCGTGCGTCCGTGAGGCGTAGTAAGGGACGGCGGCCGTTCGGACAACGAACGGTGGCGCCACCTGTTCGAGCACGTGGGGACGATTGGCGCGATACCGCTCGGCGTCCATCGTGGCGTTGGCTGCGGCCAGTTGCGCGATCGAGACCACGCGCACGTCGGGCTGCGCGACCAGCCAGTCGAGCTCGCGGCCGAACGATTCGAGTGTCATCGTGGCCCGCGCATCGCCGGATTCGTGGAAGTCGTAAGGGTGCATGAGCACGCCGATGACGGGGTCGGAGTTGGCCGCCTGCCGCGCCGCCGCGACTGCCGTCCGGAGGTCAGGCATCTCGATCGTGATCGGGGCGAACATCAGCGGCTGTGTGCCCACGGTGCCGTAGCGATGCGCGGAGATGCAGCGAAAGCCGTGCGCGGCCAGAGCATCCAGGGTCGCGTTGTCGTACCGGTTCCACGGCGGAACGAACACCGTCGGCGCTGCGCCCGTCCATGTCTGCAGCAGCGCCGCGCCCTTACCGATGACGTCCATCTGGACGGCCGGATCGAGGCCGTCGAACTCACGGTGTGGAGGCGCCGAGACGCGCGTGCGATGGTTCCAGCCGTGCAGGGCCGCGTCGACCACCCCGGCGGTCACGGCCTCGCGAAGAAAGGCCAGTTTGGCCTCGTTCATCGGCAGCGTGCCACGCTCGCCGGGGTCGTGATAGCGGCCTTCCGTCAGGGCTGGCACCACGGCAAAGGTCGCACGCAGGCCGGTACGCCGGAGAGCGACGACCAGGCCCTGCTCGATCGCCGGAGGGCTGGTGGCGCAGTAGTCGTCGAAGCGCATGAAGACCGTGACGGTCCGGCTCAAGCCCGATCCGCCAGTTCCGTAAGGGCCGACATGCCATCGATCGTCTCACAGCCAACAGCCGAAGGTCAGATGAAATAGCGTGTCGTTATGCAGACATGGCGTCGAAACCTTCGCGACTCCGACGTTCGTGACAGGCACAACAACCCGTCCTCGGGCTGCAGCCCCAACTCTGAGTCCCACGAAATCGACCATCGGGCTGCGTTCAGAATCGTTGCAGGCGAGCGCTTGGCGCGATGCGGAGCTGCGCCCAGAGACTCAACGGGTGTACGACAGAACCACCAGTTCTACGGCGCCTGCAAAGTGTGGGAGCAGCTGAAGCGCGAAGGGTGTCGGACTTCACGTACGTGGCGACCTGGGACGGCTTCGTGTTCGTCGCCTTCGTGATCGACGTCTTCGCGCGGCGCATCGGCGACTGGCGCGTGCCGCCTCGACGCGAACGGCCTTCGTGCTGGATGCGCTCGAGCAGGCGACCTACGCGCGGGGCCACGCCGCCCTCGCAGGCCTCGTGCATCACAGCGGCCATGGTGTCCACCTCTCGATGCGCTACGCCGATTACCTCGCCGACGCCGGCATCGTGCCCTCGGTCGGGCGCTCGGTGTGCCGGCCTTGGTCAGCTGCGCCTGCATGTACTGCTTGTCCAGCGTCTTGACCGTGCGGATCTCCGAAGAGGCCGCGCACCGTGGGCTGCGGACACAAGCCGGGGAAGACATATGCATCCCACAGCCGCCGCGCGCGCGTCTTTGAGGTCGCCATGCACACATGCTGGCAGTTTTCACCGACCTTGAACATGCCCGAAAGCCAGCATCCACACCACTTCCGAGCCGATTCATAGCCTCAAACTACCCACACGACTTCCTGAAGACCCTTTTTTTATCGCCCACGAGTACGATCTCGATCTTGGCGATCCGAAGTTCATCGTCGACGCGGGCGCCCATATCGGGCTGGCATCGGTGACCTGGCCAGCAAGTATCCGAAGGCCACTATTGTGGCGATCGAGCCGGAGCCATCGAACTTCGAATTGCTGGTGAAGAACACGCGCAGTCATGCCAACGTCAAGCCGATCTGCGCCGGCCTGTGGAGCCGCCGGGTTCATTTGCGAATCGAGAACGCAGGCGCAGCGACGTGGAGCTTTCGGGTGGTGGAGGATTCAACGGGGCAAGGCATCCCCGCGCTCGGCATCCCCGAAATCCTCGCCGACTTCAACATGCCGGTCATCGACGTGTTGAAGATCGACATCGAGGGATCGGAGATCGAAGTCCTGGGCTCCAGCGAAGGCTGGATCGGCAACGTGGGGACGATGGTCCTCGGAACTGCACGACCGCTTCCGCCCCGGCCGTACCGAGGCGCTCGAGGCCGCGCTTTCGGGCTATGAGTACCGCAGGTCGACCAGCGGCGAGAGCGTGGGTGATCAGCCATCTGACGCGCAGCGGCGCAGCGAAAGAACCCAATCCGATTGCCGCTGCGGAGGGGCCGGGACTGGAAGTGGGCGAGACGATAGTCGATCATCTCAGCGAACTTCGCGTTGGGCGTGAGGCGCTGCCACTTCAGGGACGATAGTAACTACCAGCGCGGTCGGCGGAACCCTATTATCCGACATCGTCGCCCACGGCCAGCGTGAGTCTCGCGTCGGGCGCCCGTGTCTTCACACAGGTCAATGGTCTCGCGGAATGCGCCGACGAGTATGACTTTCTCGCCTCTGCTCATAGCGATTCCTTGAGGCTCGACGTCACGCGGTCGATGTCCGCCGTTTTCAGCCCCGCGTACATGGGCAGGGTGATTTCCGAGTCCGCGAAGGCTTCGGTTTTCGGAAATGAGCCCGCGAAGTTCCGGTAGAGCGAAAAGCGATGCACGGGAAGATAGTGGACGCTCGTCTGAATGCCGCGCTGATGCAGGCGATCGCGGATGGCGTCGCGGCGGGCGATGTCGACGTTCTTGAATGCGATGGGGAGGATGTAGTTCGAGACGAATCCGCCGTGGCTCGCGAATGGGACGACGACTTCGTCGATCTCGCGCAGGCGTTCGATGTATTACGCGCGGACTTCCGCGCGGCGGGCAAGGTCGGCGCTGAGTTTGGAAAGCTGCACGAGCGCGAGCGCGGAGCGGATGTCGTCCATGCGGTAGTTGTAGCCGTCAGCGACGACGTCGTACAAGGCGGCGTGGCCCTTGGCCCGGTCGTAGGAGGCGGTCGTCATTCCGTGCGAACGCATCAGCCTGGCCAATGGCCCCAATCGTGCCGAGTGTGCGCCCGCGGTAATCGCTGAGCGGGGCGTGGCAGGCGTCTTCGACGACGGGGATGCCGTGCTGCGTGGCGGCAGCCATGATGGGGTCCATGTCGCACGGGAACCAGCCATAGTGCATCACGATGATGGCGCGGGTGCGCGGCGTGATGAGCTGTGCGAGCCGCGTGGGGTCCATGTTCGGGGAGTCCGGCCCGGTGGATCGTCGCCAGCACGGCTTCGTCCTCCTCGGGGCCGTAGCTGAGCGCGAAGAGCGGGATGTCGAAATCCATCGGTTGCGTCAGGGACGACAGTAGCTATGCTTCTTCCAGGATCAGCGCGGGGAGAAATCGAGGCCGCCACAGCGCCGGCACGTCATCACCTCCGGGTACTCGCCGAAGATCCGCGTGATGTCGTCGATGTGCGCCGGGCTCAGCTCCTTGCGCTGACTGCCCAGGCTCCTGCGCCTTCTGCCCTGTTCGAGCACGTCGAGGACGATTGGCGCGATACCGCTCGGCGTCGATGGGGACGTTGCCAGCCGCCAGTTGCGCGATCGAGCTCACCCGCACGTCGGGTTGCGCGACCAGCCAGTCGAGTCTCGCGTCCGAACGACTCAAGTGTCATCGTCGCGCGCGCATCGCCGCATTGATCGCGGCGAACATCAGCGGCGGTGTGCCGATGGTGCCGTAGCGATGCGCGGAGATGCAGCGAAAGCCGTGCGCGGCCAGAGCATCGAGGGTCGCGTTGTCGTATCGGTTTC
>Ga0105044_10002140_pt1 | contig 26848 bp, 16 predicted proteins | sample MAT01_FD_78092 | JGI IMG/M metagenome (GOLD analysis project Ga0105044, IMG submission 78092) | Freshwater microbial communities from Lake Fryxell liftoff mats and glacier meltwater in Antarctica - MAT-01 | ecosystem: Environmental > Aquatic > Freshwater > Ice > Liftoff microbial mat | place... | reverse complement strand
ATAGATGTAGCCATGATCCATAGGACATTTACTGTCATTCCCGCGCAGGCGGGAATCCATCTTAAGAGTCGTGAAACCCATGGATTCCCGTTTTTACAGGAATGACGCTGGTCTGTCCTAACCTTTGTGAGGATGGCTATAACTTCGAATATTCTAAATCCGAATATTCTAAATTCGAGGGTTCTAAATTCGAGGGTTCTAAATCTAAATGTTCTAAAAAGGATGGCGTTCTAGAACTTAAGACTGAAGCGTTGCCGGAGCCATACAGAGGTCAGGCCGGAGCGTAGCGGCTCCTCGCAGATATGCATGGCGCATCTCCACTAAAGCAGGCGTGTTGACATGGATCATCAAGCGAATGCAGCGCTCTAGGCTGCCCTTCACATACATTTGTTGCACATCTAGCAGGGGAACATTTGACCACTGCAAGCGCTGACGGGCGATCGCCGCTGGAAAAATAGCATCTAAATCACGGGTCACCGAAAACGTAACGCTGACGATATCATCAAAATTAAACTGATTACGCCGCTCCACTTCGCTGAGCAGTTCCATCACAGCCTCTCGAATTGCCTCGACAGAATTTTCAGACGCAGTGGTTGCGCCTCGAATAGCACGAACTCGCCAGCCCACGTGGGTTTCCTCCCTTTTTATAATCATTTCATGCCAGCCATCCAATCAGGGTTTTCTTAAACACCAGCCCTACAGCTCGATTTTCAAAACAACGCTTCAATCAATAGTCTGTTCATAGCCTGTCTATTCTAATCACCTACTCAACGCCTTATCTAGCTACGCACTCAGAGAGGTAGATTTCCATCGATCTCTATTTTTGAATGGTTTTTGGTATGAGTAATGTTCAGGAGTCGATGAATCTACAAATAGTTGCTTAAACTTACTTGCTTAAACTCACTTGCCTAAACTTACTCCGTTAGCGATTAGGTTCACCTAGGCCAGTCCTCCTTCATCCGCTCGTGCGATCCGGTGCAATCTCTACCCTCTAGGAAAACCTTAAAATCTGTTTCACAAATCTGCTTGACAAATCTGCTCAACAATTTAAGGTCTAACGAGACTTGTAACCAAAGCCCAAATCCATAGCCCTGAATGTAGGGAGATCCTTAAGTCAAGTGAGACTGGCGCGGATAGAAAGACCAGTAAAGATCTTCTATTAAGGCTGAATTAGGTCGCCTAGCTCCATATCATTTGCATCCCTTCTGTGAAGATAATTCACTCATCCAGAGACATCATCCGTAGGCTGAATTCTTCACTGACTCCTGATACTTGGGTCGGTTAGCTTTACGGTTGGCCTATCTTATCCGTGATTTCTCCATTGACTGCCCGTGTCTAATCTGTATCTCCGTAGACATTTTAAATGTAGAGGGTTTAGGGCTGTTCCCCATAAACCCCTCCACAGAAATCGATTAACCCGCTAGAGCGATACATCTAGGGGCGATACATCCACAACGGTAACCCATTCGTAGAAAGCTCAAAATCCATCCACTGCGATGCAGGGCGGAGTTGAGCCGATAGGCGACTGCCACCGGGCAATACGCGGCTAAACAGTTTTTTCTTTTCTTCGATGGTGTAGCAGGGGGTCTTTTCAGGATCTAAGCCCACTAATTCTGCAGCCCAGCGGCGGGCGTCTTCTTCGGTGCCCAAGCGGTCTACGACGCCTAAGGTTAGGGCTTGTTGCCCGGTGAAGATGCGGCCATCGGCAAAGCTCCGAACGGTTTCTTCGGTGAGGTGGCGAGCGGTGGCGACAGTTTCAACAAATTGGCCGTAGCTGCTATCAATCAAGGCTTGCAAAATACTTTGTTCTGCCTCAGTTAGCTCCCGATCAAAGGCCAAAATATCTTTGTAGGGGCCAGATTTAACCACCTTGAAGGAGACGCCCACTTTTTCGAGCAGGCGCTCTAGGTTGTTACCCCGCAAAATAACGCCAATGCTACCCGTCACGGTGCCAGGGTTAGACATGATGTGCTGGGCACCCATGGCAATATAAACACCTCCAGAGGCTGAAATATTGCCAAAACTGGCCACAATTTTGACTTTTTCTTGTAGGCGCTTTAGGGCTTCGTAGATTTCTTGGGAATCGCCAACGGTGCCGCCGGGGCTATCGATCCGCAGCAGCAACGCTGGGAATTTGCGGTCTTCCACGATTTTGAGTGCGTCTAATACCCGTTTGCGGGTGGAGCCAGCGATCGCCCCTGACACTTCAATCCGGGCAATTTGCTTACGAAAGGGTCGTTTGAAAAACCAAACCATAGAAGTATCGGTGCCGTCGTTCTTAATTTTTGGAACTTGAATGATCTCTAGTGTGCCCCAAGGTTAGGAAGAAAGACTTGAATGGGGGGCAAATGTTCTGGCAACTTGGGCAATCTAGCTGCCCCACAGGGGGAAAAGGAACCAAGCCTCTTACGACTCTCATACCCAATTCTTTGGGTGAAGATTTCAGCCTGTCAGGGCAGGCTCAAAGTCTCTTGCCCTGTGGGAGGCCGATTGAGGGTGAGGGCAAGCTGTAGTGATGAACCAGAAAATTAGTATGAGTCATCCTTTCAAGTTTGGCTTGCCCATAATAGCTTTCTCAATGGCCTTCTGATCCCCGCGTTTGCAGTGCCCTGATCCCCACTGAGTCATTCAGGAGACAAACCTATTCGTTAAGAAACTACATAATCTGTAAAATTAGGAGAAACCCCCTGCAGATTCATCATGTCTTTGTCGTCTTCCCCCTCCCGTAGTACCCCGCTGGCGTCCTTGCTGTTGATTGCCCCCTTCTTCCTCTGGGGAACATCGATGGTGGCCATGAAGGGTGTCATTCCCCAGTCAACGCCGCTGTTTATGGCCGGGGTGAGGCTGGTTCCGGCGGGGCTGTTGATCTTGCTGGTGGCGCGTTGGATGAACCGCCCAACCCCCCAAGGCTGGCGCGCCTGGGGCTGGATTTCCCTATTTGGGCTAGTTGATGGCGCGTTGTTCCAAGGCTTTTTGGCCGAAGGTTTACAGCGCACGGGTGCCGGGCTAGGTTCTGTGATGATTGACTCACAACCCTTGGCCGTGGCGTTGATGGCTCGGTTCTTATTTGGTGAACAGGTGCGGCTATGGGGATGGCTAGGGTTGGCCTTTGGGGTCGCCGGGATCAGCCTTTTGGGCTTGCCTGAAGGGGTGATTTACGCCGCCATCCATGGCGGAATTTCGCCCAGTGTGGGCATGAATTTGATTGAGGAGCTCTTCCAAAATGGCCAATGGTTGATGCTGTTAGCCGCACTGTCGATGGCCGTAGGAACGGTGATGATGCGCTATGTGGGGCGCAACGCTGACCCAGTGGCCGCAACGGGGTGGCACATGATTGTGGGCGGAGTGCCGCTGTTTGTGTTGTCGGGGATGTTGGAGGTAGAGCCGTGGCAGCATTTAGGGGTGGCTGATTGGACGGCGATGGCCTACTCAACGGTGTTTGGAAGTGCGATCGCCTATGGTCTGTTTTTTTACTTTGCCGCCCGTGGCAACCTCACCAGCTTGAGTTCCCTCACGTTTCTGACGCCTATATTTGCGCTTCTTTTTGGCAACTTATTTTTGGGTGAGGTGCTCAACAACCTGCAATGGATGGGCGTTAGCCTGACGCTGGTGAGTATCTACTTAATCAACCAGCGCGATCGCCTATCTGAACGCTTTTCGAGAGCAAAGAAACCTACCGAAGACTCGGCGTTCTCTACCGATTTGGGGATTGAAGCCCTGGCCTTGTCGAGCACCCCTACCACGCCAGCCAAAGCAACGGAGCCAATGCCCTAGGCGGGGGAGTGAAATTAAACTGATTCGACACCCATCGTTTCGAATTTGGCTGAATCAAAATTTGTTGGGTGTACCTGAGCGATGTAGAAGGGCGATCGCCCCTCATCACAACAAAGTGGCACTCAAGATAAGGATGCAAAACGTGGGTGCCAATTAATGGCTTCAGTAATCTGGCTTAACGGATGACGGATTCCAATCATCCCAGCTCTCAGCCGAAGCCCCCTGAACGGTAACGGGAGAGGCGTTTGCAGATACTTTTTAAGAATGGAGCTAAGCGGATTCGAACCGCTGACCCTCTCAATGCCATTGAGATGCGCTACCAACTGCGCTATAGCCCCAGGTATGCGTTTACTATCATCCCTAAAAAGAGGTATTCGTCAAGAGTCTGTTGAAATGTCAGGACAATTTGAGGGAAGATTGATATAGACCGTTCTCATTTCAACGTACTCAGCACTAGAATCTATTCCCTATGACCAATCCTTCCTCTGAATTTCAGCAAGTTGAGCCGCTAAACCAAGCGGAGGCGGAAGCATTGTTATTGTCATTGCGGCGGAAGGAAGAGAATTGGCTAGCCTGGGGCAATGGCTGTCAGCGGTTGCAAAAAGGGGGCTACGCGCCACAACAGATTTTTGAAGGAACTGGCATTGAGCCAATTCACCAAAATCAGCTCATTGTGGCGGCACAGGTATATCGCTCGATTTTGGAGCAAGGTATTTCAGACGAGGTGCGATCGCGCTTTGAGCGCACGGGCAGCGACAGCCTCTATGAATTTCGGATCTTGGGAGTGGGCGATCGCATTGCCGCTGCCATCCTAGTGGTAGAAAAGGAGCTAGACTCCGAAGGCGCAAAAGAAGTGGCGCGGGCACTCAAAGATTTTTCCCGACTGGCCATCCCGCCTGATGCATTTCCTACGTATCCAGCCGATGCAGTGGCCTATCACTATTGGAAACTCGCACGTCAACAAGGAGACTTGCAGGAGCGATCGCGCCTCATTGCCCAAGGGTTGCGCTTTGCGGCCAGCTCAACCGCCCGCCAGCAAATTGAGAAACTCCTCACAGATTTCACGATCATGCGGGCGAAGAAAGCCCCCATGCTCCCCACCTATCGCCACGAAACCGAGAGCGAAGTTCCTCGAATTATTCCTGTTGTCGGTAAGATGCCCCTCACCGTCGATGACTTTAAAGCAGTCCCCATTCCCGCAGAAGAAGGCGCATTTCGGCTCGTGAAATTTTCAGGAACAGGGGCTTGGGTCGCGCTACCTGGATGGCAGGCCGTTTTTGCCGCCGATGACCCCGTCGCGTTTTTGATGAGTTCCGACGACCTCCCCGCCGACATCGCTGACCATAACGAGGAAGTGTTGGTATTGATCGATCGGGCTAACCGAGACTGGAATGAGTTTAGCTACTACTTAGTTCACTCAGACGAAACCCTCGATGTAAATTGGTTCCCCGACCCCCCAGAACAGACCATCCTAGGGCGCGTCTTGCTCATTTTGCGCCCCCAACAAGTGTTAGACGCCGCTTTCAACAAACAGCCCTGGCAAATGGATGATTAGGGCATAAACCGAGTAAGTGATTGAGACTTCTAAATAGATTGAAGCTGTAGGCATCTCAACACCTACAGGTTCTTCCAGCTATAGCCATAGTCACGCTGGTTAGGACATCAAGCAACCCTTAAAACGTTCAAACGTTTGAACATTTATTTAGAAAATGTCTCAACCAGACTGGCTACAGCACTGACAGAGAAGTGTCCTAATGGATCATGGCTACCGTTATGTTAGCCTGAACCAGAGTTCATAATCTTAGTCAAAATCTCATTAAAAAAGCAGCCTTGAACAAGCTGCTTTTTAAGTGTTGTGCCATGCTAGCGGCAATATTTTGTTGATATTGACTGCCTAGCAGAGCTTTTTAATGGAGCTGAGGAGAGTCGAACTCCTGTCCGCATCGGGTATTAATACCCCACTCGTTCACAGGCTTAGCTTCTCTAACCCTTGAAGCGGGAATCGTCTATTGTCCCTGGCGACGGGATTCTCTAGTAATTTCTTTTTTGAATCTCGACTAGAGGCTAAGACTCAAAGCATCCGTTGGGGGTTGGACTACGATCCTTAACGGAGTCAAACCGTAGACGCTCGAACCTAAATGAGGTTTTTGTTAGGCGACAGCTACTGCTGCACGCTTACGAGCAAAGGGTACGATGTTGTTCGCATGTACTTGTTTTGAGCCATTGATTTACGAGAGTTAGCCCGCTCTCGGCCTGAATCATAGGATAACGTTCGCCAACACGTCGAAACCGTTGCAGCCCCATGTCAGTCTTCATTATAGCAAGGGAAATAACATCTGAGAGGGAATTGAATAAGTTTGAAGGCGCATCATGGGTTCGTTGGAGCTGGGCTCGGCACAGTACACTAGATCACGCTACCGATCGCGCTAACAGGCGCGTAACTAGGGTTATACGGCGGCACAATTAAGATTACTGGTTAAGACAGAATGGCATGGGGGATAAAATCGTTTTCTTTGGTACACCACAATTTGCAGTTCCCGCATTAGAGCGATTGCTGTGTGAGCCAGGGTTTGAGGTGGTGGCGGTGGTCACACAACCGGATCGTCGTCGGGGGCGGGGCAAAGAGTTGGTGCCCTCTCCAGTCAAGCAGATCGCGGTGGCTCATGATATCCCGGTGTTGCAACCCCAGCGCATCAAAAAAGATGTGGAAACCCTGAACCAATTGCGGGCGGCAGTTACGGATGCATTTGTCGTCGTGGCCTACGGGCAGATTTTGTCTCAGGAAATCTTGGATATGCCTCGGTTGGGCTGTGTCAATGCCCATGGCTCGCTGTTGCCTGAGTATCGAGGTGCTGCGCCGATTCAATGGAGTTTGGTGCATGGCCAGAGCGAAACCGGCATCACGACCATGCTGATGGATGCCGGGATGGATACGGGAGCGATGCTCCTGAAGGGGACGGTGCCCATTAGCCCCTGGGATCATGCTCAGGATGTGGCGATTCGGTTAGCCGAGCAGGCTGGGAGTTTGTTGGTACAAACATTGCGGGGGTTAGAGTCAGGCACCCTCACCCCAACGCCTCAGGATGAGGATCTGGCGACCTATGCGCCGTTGATTCACAAGGTTGATTATGGGCTGGATTGGGAAAAAGGGGCGATCGCCCTACATAACCAAGTGCGCGGCTTCTACCCCAATTGCCTCACCCACTTTCGGGGGCAGCCGTTGAAGATGTTGGCGACAGTGCCCCTCGGCGTGATCGATGCTGATCTGCCCGATGGCCTGCGTGCCCTAGCCGATGACTGGATGGCGCTGCCCACCACTGCGGCTCCGGGTACGATCGTGGGGTTGTTGAAAAACTGGGGGGCGATCGCCCAAACCGGGGACGGGTGGCTCCTCCTAAAAGAAATCCAGCAACCCGGTAAAAAAGTACAAATGGGCTGGGATTTTGTGAACGGAACCCATCTAGAAATAGGTGAACGGCTAGGGACATCCCAAGATCTCTAGTTCCCAGACAGATCCTTAATGTTGTAGGTGCATTCCTCTACCCTTAAAATCTGCGGCAGATCCGGTGTGGCTCTGCTTAGGGATGATGCCCTTCCCAGCGTTTGAGGGGAACACAGTCAATGTCGAGTTGGTCGAAGGTGCGGGCAATCACAAAATCGACCAGATCCTCAATCGTTTGAGGGTGATGGTACCAAGCGGGGATCGCTGGCACAATGCGGGCACCGGCTTCGGCAAGGGCGGTGAGGTTACGCAGATGGATCAAACTAAACGGGGTTTCGCGGGGCACCACAATCAGCGGACGGCCTTCTTTGAGTTGCACATCTGCCGCGCGTTCTAACAGATCAGAACTAAGCCCTGCGTTGATTTTGGCCACAGTGCTCATGCTACAGGGAGTAATGACCATGCCCTTTGTGCGAAATGAACCACTGGCAATGGTGGCTCCAACATCCCCCCAGGGATGGCAGCGCAGTTTGCCCCCCGCCACATTTCCGGCCTGTTCTCGCCAAAACTGCTCTTGCTGCAGGGGTTCGACGGGGAGGCGCAGACCATATTCGGCTTGCCACACAAGGTAGGTAGATTTAGAAGCCACCACATCTACGGTGTAGTCAGCCTCTAAGAGAAACTTGAGCGATCGCACGGCATAGATTTGCCCAGAGGCTCCGGTAATGCCCAAAATCACAGAATCGGGAGAGGCCGTCAACAGACTAATCCGCTAAACAACAAAAAACTACGAACCTGGACGGAATAACCCCAGGCTCTTCGATCTCTAAAGCACGATGGATCTATCAAGGATCTATCGAGGGATCTATCCAAATCCTAACGACCCCTTACACTTTCAGCGTCTCCTCAGCGACAGAGGTCGCTCAAACCTCTGTAAGGAGGTTGTTCTAGCGATCGCTTATGCACTATCTTAACGCGGACAGTCGATGGCGGGGGAGGGCTGAGATAGGAGCGATCGCCCTCCCCCAGATCTAGACAAATGCGGGGATCACCCCGCATTTGTTCTAGACTTCTTCTTCATCAAAATCATCAGCCCTATCAGACTCAGAGGAAGAATCGGCTTCATCGGTTTCGGCATCATCGGAGGTTTCGGCCTCCAATTCCACAGAATCCATCTCATCATCCAGATCAGAAGCAAGATCATCATCATCTTCGCTGGCTTCGCTGCCACCGCCCACCGCCAACAAGTCAATTTGCTGACGATAGTAATCGACGCTCTTCACTTGAACTTCGACGCGATCGCCCAAGCGAAACTGCTTCCGGTTTTTCCGGCCTACGAGCTTCTGTTGCCGCGAGCGGAATTCGTACCAGTCATCCTTGAGCGAGCTGACATGGACGAGCCCTTCGACCAGCAACTCCTCGATTTCGACAAAGAACCCATAGGACTGAACCCCGGTAATAATGCCGTGGAACAGTTCCCCAGTGCGCTCTTGCATGTACTCTGCTTTTTTCAGCCCTTCCAGGTCGTTTTCGGCTTCCTGGGTCAGCTTTTCTTGCTCCGTCAGCGGAACGGCCACCGTGTTGAAATAGTCTGTCAGCTCCTCATGCATATCGCTGGGTAAGACCGTCCAAGCGATGGAACCATGGCAAGAACTGCTATGGAGATCAACCTTTTCCTTCGAGCGCGTGGTTTTGCGATCGCGCCCATGTTCAAACACCGCATGGAGCACCCGATGCACGAGTAAATCGGGGTAGCGTCGCAGGGGTGAGGTGAAGTGAGTATAGCCATTCTCTAGAGCTAAGCCAAAGTGACTGCCAGGGGTGGTGCTATACACCGCTGGCTTTAGCGTCTCCAGCAACAGATAGGTCAACACACGCTCGGCTTGGGATTCAGCAAAGCGTTGGGTTAAAACCTGGTAGTCACGGGAATGCACCTCGTCTTCGTTTTCGGGGGCATAGTCGATGCCCATATTGGCCACCAGCTTTGCTAGCTCCTGCACATCCACAGGGTCAGGAGTACGGTGAACCCGATATAGGGCAGGCACTTGGAGGGCGTTGAGATGCTCAGCGACCAACTGATTGACGAGCAACATCAGCTCCGTCACGATGCGGCGGGCGGGCAGCAAAGACGACACCACCATCGCCCCTAATTCGCCCTCATCATCGTATTGGAACTTGGTGGAGAGGAACTTACCCAACTCAGGGTTATGTTCTTCAGGGAAAATGCTCTCCGAGAGGCTGAGGTCGAAGGCTCCACGCTGGAGCCGCTGACTGCCCACGGCCTCACTGACAGCATAGAGTTGATCCACCAATTCAAACACCGGTTCTAACGGTTTCAACTCATTTAAGGATGGCAGCGGATAGGGGGATTCGGCGTGATCTTCTGGGTGATTGCGCTGCACAATCGCTTGGGCTTGTTGGTAGTCTAGATGGTGATTGACCTGAATCACACTGGGCTGAATTTCATATTCCTGCACCTCGCCCTCTGCGTTGAGCAAAATCAACACAGAAATGGCTAGCCGATCTTCCCCCGGCAGCAATGAGCAAATGCGGTGCAACTGCTCAGGGATCATGGGCACCACCACTTCCCCTAAGAAGACTGAGGTTCCCCGCTTTTGAGCCTCTAGATCGATGGGCGATCGCGGCACTACATAATAAGAAACATCCGCAATGTGAATGCCTAACCGCCAGCGATCGCCCTCTAGTTTTTCGAGGCTGAGCGCATCATCAATGGCAGGGCTATGGGGATGGTCGGGGCCATCAATGGTAATCGTGGGCAGTTCGCGCAGGTCAAGCCGTTTTTTGAGGTCAGTCTTGCGAAGCTTGGTGGGTAGCTCCTTGGCAATCTCGATCACCGCTTCCGAGAAATGGCGAGGCAGATCATGCTTGCAGCACACGATGTCAATGTCAGAGGCCGCCTGGGCATCGCTCCCTAGGATCTGAGCCACCCGCCCTAGGGGTAAACGTTGACCGAGGGGATAGCGCAAAATTTCAACATGCACTAATTGATCGACTGCATCATCTATCGGTGGATCTTCACTCGACAGCAATTCCATTTCAAACAGCAAACGATCATCGAGGGGCACTGCTCGGTGGTCACCCTCGTCGGTTTTGCGCACCCGCGCCAAAATCGAACTATTGGAGCGTTCCAAAATCAGCCGCACTTCGCCCTCTGGGCTACGCCGCCGACTTCCTTCTTTGGTGACACGCACCAACACGCGATCGCCATTCCAGGCCGTATTTAACTGACTTTCGCGAATGTAAATATCTTCGGAGGCTTCTTCATCTTGGATGGCAAAGCAAAACCCCTTGCTCGAACAGCGCAGCTTGCCTTCGACCACATCATCTTCTTCAACCCGGCGATACTTCCCCCGTTCTTTGACCAAGAGGCCAATCCGCTCTAAGGCATCGAGGGCGATATGCAAACGGCGCAGTTCATCCTCGTCTGTGCATTCTAGTTTCTTTTCGAGCGCCTTAGGGGCAACGAGTTTATCATCCTGAAAGTTTGCTAACAGCGAAGCAATAGAAAAACTCATGTAGCGATTGAACCTCTTTAATCCTTTGCAGCAGAGGATGTCAACCAGCGTAACTGACCGGGGGGAACTGGCAAGGACAAGGTATAGAGCCAACGCTCAACGAAAACCTAACCTCATAGTGGCCACTCTCCTAGACTTACCCAGAACGAAACCACGGCTCAATGATTGCCGATGCTCCGCCCATTGTGGCGAAAGCCAGTTGGTGAGAGGTTATGTCTGAAAGCTCGTAAAACTAACAGCATCAAAATTATTTGCCTATCGAACAGGAACCAGCCTGTCTTAGCTATTGGCTGGTTTGTGCGATCGAAAAAAACCAATGCTATCAATCCGCATCACGATGGCTCAAGACAACCCACCCCTTTTAGTTAACAGAATCGTCCGCCCGTCTGACAGAGGCTTGAACGATTCTGGCTGACAGCCATGAACATAATTTGAACAATGACCGAGATACGCAAAGAGACGGAAAGACTCTCTAGACTGTGTACCTACCGTACTTATACTTCCGCATTTCAGGATCAATTGTCAAATTTCTTTGCAATATTGATCTAGCCTTACCGTTCAAACCGATATCTTTGCTTTGAATTCTGTCTAGAAATCTGTCTAGAAAGCCCATTTTTAGAGGAGTCTTTCGAGTAACGACAGATCCCTTCATTGGTATCAGCCTCAAAAAGCTGGGTATCAATTATGCTGTCTTCTTCGGCAGTGATAGCCCACAGCCATAACCCCAGAAGCTTCTAGCGGCCATCTTTACTCTCAGCTATCTTTCTAGCTAGCGGCTCTCAATTCTAAGGTGAACGGAGACAATAGGGTGTCGCTCAAAACAGGATGATCTGTATGGGCAACAGTCTGGTGAATAGGGTGTTGCATCAGAGCAGCATTTGAGCACCTATTTCTTTGAGTACCTATTTCTTTAAGAACTCATTTGCAAATGGCAATAATATCAAGACTTGAGATTATGACTCAAGACCATAGGAGTGTTTTTCCAAAAACATCTCCGAATCGTCCGAATCGAAAGAGGGGCAGTCGTTCTATTTTGGTAGTGTACCCAGTCTGTGGCTGTTTTTTCTCAACGTCGTAAAGCAACTATGGCCTAGAAGCAATAGCAACAGATCTAGAAGATTGCCGATTGGTCTTCGTCTAAGCTTTATGGCAAATTATTCGGGTTTGAGCTGTGGGCGGCGTAAGGAGGAATAGTGTCCTCATATTTTCTGATGGCGCTTTGGGCGGCGTGCCTACCAACAGAGCAGAAGGTTAGTGTCTTCTCACCTTGCTCAGGCCGCTTCGAGCGTAGGGGGAAGGTATATCAAAGGGGGCGCGCTACCCGATTCTGGTTGGGATGTTTATGCCTGTTGATCCTAAAAGTACGCTGCCTGAATCCAATGGTCATCATCTCCATTCTGGGGTGAAGGGTGAGGTTAAGTTCTACAGACCAGAGAGCTTTGCAGCAGAGCCTGCTGAAGAAAATGAATTGGCCGAAGGGATTCGGATTGTGCGGCGGCGACTGCGGTTGTTTGGGGGAGTGGCGATCGCCATTACTACCGTCATTTGGGGTTGGACGTTGACCCGCACCCCCATTTATCGGGGTGAATTTCGGGTATTGGTAGAACCCGTTGCCAACGCTGACCCCTCTAGAGCGTTGTTGCAGGATGGCCCACTGAGCCTATCTCCAAATTTTGACTATTCCACACAGATTGAGGTGTTGCGTAGCCCTGCGCTGCTCACCCCTATTGCCGAACAACTGCGCCAGATTGATCCTGATTTTCGGTATGGGCGCTTGGCTGAAAGCCTTCAGGTGACGCGGTTGCGGGATACCAAGGTGTTATCGGTCAGCTACGAAGACCGCAACCCAGAAGCCATTCAGCGGGTGTTAGATGAAGTCTCCGACAGTTTTTTGAACTATAGCTTTCAGCAGCGCCAACTCAATTTGCAGCAGGGCATCCAGTTTGTGGAAGGCCAATTGCCCGAGTTGCAAGAGCGCGTGGATAGTTTGCAGCAACGGCTCGAACAATTTCGGCAAGAGTATAGCTTGATTGACCCTGAAAGACGTGGCGGTGAGCTGTCGGAGCTGATTAGTGGGGTCGAGAAGCAACGCCAAGAAACCCAAACGGCACTTATGGAGGCGCGATCGCTCTATGCGAGCCTCCAAGGACAACTGGGGTTTAACGACCAAGAAGCCCTGGCTGCCTCTAGTTTGAGTGAATCAGAACGGTATCAAGGGCTGCTTTCTCAACTGCGCGAGGTGGAGGCTAACATCGCCACCGAGTCTGCCCGGTTTCAGCCCGACAGCCCCAATATCATCGTGCTCGAAGATGAGCGTGCCAGTTTGCTGCCCCTACTCGACGCAGAAGCCAACCGGATTTTGCAAAACTTTGGGGGCGCAGGGGGCGGGCGTTATGGCAACCTCACCCCAACCGCCCTAGAGTTGACGCGGCAACTGGTGAACACCGCTAACCAAGTGCGGCAGCTAGAGGCTCGCCGCGATGCTTTAGCACAGGTGGAAGGTGGGCTGAAGCAAGAGTTTGCGATTGTGCCGGCCTTGGCACGGCAATATACCGAGTTGCAGCGAGAATTGGCAGTAGCGACGGATAGCCTCAATCGCTTTTTGGCAACCCGTGAAACCTTACAAATTGATGCGGCGCAAAAATCTGTCCCTTGGGAGTTAATTTCTGAGCCACGGGTGGCGGGGCAGCCTGTGTCGCCCAATGTGCCACGTAATTTGATGTTGGGGGCGATCGCCGGTCTTGCTGCTGGGGTGCTATCCGCGCTGCTGGCCGACAAACTCGATCGCGTGGTGCATACCCCCGACGATGTTAAAACCATTGCCCGCTTGCCCATTCTAGGCATGATTCCGCATACCCAAGGTTTAACTAAGGATGCGGCAGCGAACGGGCATGGGCTATCGGGGCAGGGTGGCTTGTCTCAGTTTCTCCGAGGTGGCGCGATCGCCCCTCCCGCCCAAACCCCTGTGCAAACCGAGGCTGTTACTTTAGGAAATGGGCGATCGCCCTACACCGGGTCGCCCTTCTTTGAGTCTTTCCGCTCCCTTGCCGCCAACCTCCGCTTCCTCAGCTCCGATGCTCCCCTCCGTTCCATCGTCATCAGCTCCCCGTCTCCCATGGAAGGGAAATCGACCGTAGCTGCCAACCTCGCCGCCGCCGCTGCCGAAATGGGGCAACGGGTGTTGTTAGTGGATGCGGATCTCCGGTGTCCTAAAATCCATGAGCGCTTAGGGTTGCCCAACTTCCGAGGGCTGAGCGACCTCCTGACACGGGATGTAGAACTGCGCCAAATCGTCCAAACCGCTCCTGACAACCCTTTCCTCAACATCTTAACCGCTGGGCAAGTGCCCCCCGACCCCACCAAACTGCTTTCCTCTCGACGGATGCGCACCCTGGTTGAGCAATTTCAAACCACCTTTAACTTGGTGATTTACGATATGCCACCCATTTTAGGGTTTGCTGATGCCACCCTGGTTGCCACCCATACAGATGGCCTAATGATGGTAGTCGCCCTCGGCAAAACCCGCCGCGCTGACTTAGCCCAGGCGATCGAAAGCATCCGTCTATCACCGATTTCTTTGCTCGGAGCCGTCGCCAATGGCATCCGGTCGCAAACGGCCTCGGGCTATGATGGCTACCACTCTCGCTATTACCGATCCCACTACGGTGCCCAAGCCGCCGCCCAAGCTGTCGGTCATCACAACGCCACTAAAACAGAATCGGCAGGTTGGCAAACCTTACCCAAAACCCTCCTTCAAAAAGGAGCAACGGCGCTCTCTAGCCACCCCAAACCCCCACCACCGCCGTCCAGCCTTTCAAAGATCGCCTCCAATCCGCCTCCAACCCAGGCTTCATCTCAAAGCAAGCCCCAGGCCAACACTACGGCACTTAGCCCCATTCTTCGCATCACCCTCATTTCTGGGGTTAGCGGCGTTGTTGTTATGCTGTGGATTCTGCAAATGGCGCGGCAATGGCGCACCCCTGACCCCGTGCCCCCGGCACCCCCCGCCGCCGTGGAAAGTGCCCCAGCCCTGCCCACCTCTCCCGCCATAGACCCATCGCTTGCGCCTAATGCCGAAACCCAGCCCACCGATCCGGCGGCTGAGTTCACTGAACCATCTGCAACAGAACCCACCGCGACCCCCGATCCGGCGGCTGAGTTCACCGAGCCAGACACGGAGTTTATCGAGCCACCCGTTGCAGAACCTGCGGCACCGATCGATCCGGCAACCGATGATGGTCTGTTGTATCCGTTGCTGACCCCAGCCCCCAACCCCGACGTCCCAGAATAATCTCTACCTTTGCCGAGCAGAAAGAAAATGCCCAACGGGGCACAACAATGTCCCATGATTAGTTGCATGGTCAATGGATTCCCGTTTTCACGGGAATGACGTCGGAAGGTCTTAAACTTCATCGCGGTGGCTATACTTTTACTGGCTGAACCATTGGCTGAAACGATTCAGTGGCATTCAAATCGGTGGTCATCAAAAGCTGAACCATTGGCTGGAACGATTCAATAGTATTCAAATCGGTGGCCATCAAAAATCATCCAAAAGCCCTTTTAGTATTTCCCAAGGGCTGATGACTGCTCTTTCTCAAAGGCGTCTTTTCACCTCAAAGGCATCTTTTAAAGACGTATTCATATCGGCCTTAAGCCGCCAATCTGTCTTTGCAAGACCTCGCGAATTTTGACCTTTTGGCTATTGATCCTTTGATTTGCGCCAGAAGCTTCGCACGCGGGGGCTTCTTCATTTCTGGGGGGGCATACTACACTTGTAATACGACAACATCGATCCTTTGGAGGATAAAGAGTGCGTATGATGTACACCATTAACCGAACCCCAACCACCGACATGGAGGTGACGAGCATCCGCCTAGAGCGAGAGTTAAAAGAACATCTCAAAGGCTTGGCGGGCGATCAAGGGTATCAAGCCCTCATCCGCGATGTGTTGTGGAGTTATGTGCAACAAAAGACCGGCCACTCTCGGCGCAGCATCCGCCCTGACCAAATTCGTCTCAGTATAGGGGCGATCGCCCAACAAGAAGAAACTTGCGCCCTAACCGGCAAAATTATTCACCCCCAAGAATCTATGCTGTTGGGGTTGACTTATACTGGCGAGATGGTGCCTCTCAGTGAGGGTAGTCTGGCCGCTTAGGATTTTACCAATGGCTCCTCGACCGCGAAAACGATTTGCCCAGCACTGGCTGCGTAGCGAAAAAGCACTGCAACAAATTGTCAAAGCTGCCGATTTATCGGGAGGAGAATCGCTGGTACGCTCCAAGCCAGCCGCCTCCGTTGAGGAGCCATTGACCATCGTAGAACAGCCAGCCATAGATGGATCGGCTCACGTCATCAGTCCAGTGGTGGCGATCGCCCCAGGCATTTCCCCATCGCTCCTTCCAGCCATCCCCTCCCAGGGAGATTGCGTCTTAGAAATTGGCCCTGGCTTAGGTGTGTTAACCCGGCAACTCTTAGGGCGATCGCGCGCCGTTGTCTCGGTTGAGATTGATCGTGATCTCTGCGTGCAGTTGCGCAAAAACCTAGGCGATCCGCCTAATTTTTTGTTACTCCAAGGCGATTTTCTATCCCTTGAGTTAGACCCCATTCTCCAACAATTCCCGGCCTTCCAAGCCCCCAACAAAGTGGTGGCCAACATTCCCTACAACATCACAGGGCCGATTCTCGAAAAACTGCTAGGCACCATCGCCCAACCCAATCCTCACCCCTACGACAGCCTCGTCTTATTGATGCAAAAAGAAGTGGCCGAGCGGCTTTGTGCGCGTCCGGGGCGCAAAGCCTTTGGGGCATTGTCGGTGCGGGTACAATATTTGGCCGAGTGTGAGTGGGTTTGTGATGTCCCTGCCCGCGCCTTTCAGCCGCCACCGAAGGTCGATTCGGCGGTGGTGCGGCTCAAGCCTCGGCGCTCTTTGCTCTCCGTTGATCGCCCCCAGCGCCTCGAAACCTTGATCAAGGTTGGCTTTGCCAATCGGCGCAAAATGCTTCGCAATAACCTCAAGGGTTTGTGGGCAGGGGTTTCGGGTGCTGATCAGGCGATCGCTGATAGCGCTGAGGCCGATCTGGGTCAAGATCTCGCAGAGACTCCCGATCCTCTGGCCAACGCCCCCATTGATGATCGGGATGATTGCGTGCGGCTGCTCGAACACCTCGGACTCAACCCCCAAGCCCGCGCCGAAGATCTGGGCGTCGATGCCTGGGTCGCCCTGAGCAACGCTTGGGGCAAAGAAATCGCTCTGCGAAACGCTCCTTCAGCCTAAGATCCGCTCTGGTAGGCTAGGGGATGTTGTCAGACATCCCAGTTGCCCACAGCCCACGACTCCAACCCGTTCCCCACCGCTTCATAGCGTCCCACAGGCAGCTTAAAGTGCGCTGGCAGGATGCTGGAGCATAGGGTTCAGAGGTATTTCTGGCCTGGGTCTAGAACCGGAAAGATGGGAAGATAGGGGGATAACGGCATGAGGCGGAATGAATTCGGCAGGCTACCAATTTCAGGCTTCAGCGTGAATGTTGAGTCGCAGGATTGGCAATCTGGAGGATTGGCGTTCTGGAATGGGTGAACGGCGACGGTGCTAAACTTTAGCGGTTTTGCCCTTTATCGGGTTGATCGAATGGTTTCATGGATAGTGGTATCCCGAGGATATGGGCTTAGGTTTTTATGCGTGCGTATTCGTTAATTGCTCCGGCAAAAATTAATCTGTATTTAGAAATTTTGGGCGATCGCCCTGACGGCTACCACGAACTCGTAATGGTGATGCAGAGCATCGCCTTAGCCGATCAGGTCACCGTCCACTTGAATGGCACCGACCGGATCCAAGTGGCCTGTGAGCATCCTGAGGTGCCCCTTGATCACACCAACTTGGCCTATCGCGCCGCCATGCTCATGGCCGAGTGCTACCCCGAAGCCTATCAGCAATATGGCGGGGTCGATATTCGGATTGAAAAGCATATTCCGGTGGGGGCTGGGTTAGCCGGAGGCTCTACCGATGCGGCAGCGGTGCTAGTGGGGCTAGATCTGATTTGGGGCCTTGGCGCAACCGAGGGCGAGTTACAAGAATTGGGGGCACGCTTGGGGTCTGACATCCCCTTTTGTGTGTCGGGGGGGACGGCGATCGCCACCGGACGCGGCGAAGCCCTCTCGCCCTTGCCCGACCTCGACGGCCTCTCGGTGGTGCTCGGGAAATATCGTAGCCTGTCGGTGTCTACGCCGTGGGTCTATAAAACCTATCGCCAACAGTTTGAGCAAACCTACATCCGGGAGGGCGATCGCCTCCAGCATCGTCGCCAAGAACTCCAGTCAGGCGCAATGGTGACGGCCATTAGCCAGGGCGATCGCCCCACTATCGGCCACCTGCTCCACAATAATCTCGAAAAAGTGGTGCTGCCAGCCTACCCAGCGGTGGCCGCCCTCAAAGCGGCCATGCAAGCCTGCAACCCATTGGGCTGCATGATGTCTGGCTCTGGCCCAACCGTGTTTGCGCTCACCGAAACCCCAGAACAGGCTGAGCAAATCCAAGTAACCGTCCGCGAGGCATTCCCTGACCCCGACCTCCAACTTTGGGTAACGAGCCTATCACGCAGTGGCATTCAAATGACTCAGCTTTAGCCGCATGGGTCTTTAGAACCACGAGCCTTTAGAACCACGAGTCTTTAGACCCACGAGTCTTTAGACCCACGAGCCTTTAGAACCACGAGTCTTTAGAACCACGAGTCTTTAGAACCACGAGTCTTTAGAACCACGAGTCTTTAGAACCACGAGTCTTTAGAACCATGGATATGCTCCAAGGTAAACCGCATCCTGGCTACCCATGATTCCTGTGAAATTGGGGATCAGGGAAGCTTTAGCGTGAGCGTGTTCTAAGTTCAGCGTATGCCCTCACCCTCAAGTCCTTTGCCGCTCAGGGACTTTGAGGATGCCAGATCCCCCGCTCCCGTTGTGAAGGGAAGCGAGGCAGCTTGAGAGAGGCTACCAGCGCAAAGTGGCGTTTTTGTTTGTGCTGAGAGGTACTGTTCGCAACTAGGAGAACCTTCTACAATCTCGAAGTTTCATCGTTGACGGCGACGCCAGCCGATACTGAGTGCCAAGGCTGAATCAAGCTGAGGGGCTGTCGGTTAAGGCAGCGGTTTCTAGCAAGCCCTGGCCAACGATGATGAAGCGATCGGTGTGAACTGACTGATAGGCGGAATGTTTGGGTGAGGAGTGAAGGGTGATGAGCGATCAAAAGCCAGATGAGCTAAAGCCAGATGAGCTGAAGCCAGGTGATATCGAAGCCTTTGTTGATCAAATGGCGGCAATGGTGGGGTTGCCAATTCCGCCAGATTGTCGATCTGGGGTGGTGGCCAATGTTACACGGACAGCGGCGATCGCCCGTCTTGTTTTAGACTTTCCCCTCCCAGTCGAGGGAGAATCTGCCCCCCGATTTGAACCCTAGGGCGTTTCCTCTAAGAGCCTGATAAACGCCTGATAAGTGCCTGATAAGGGTCTGGGGGCATCATGCCGATTTCGATATGAGTGGGTTAAAGGAGCATTAGGGATGGATTGGATACAGGCAGATGCGATCGCCACAGCGGAGGCGGTGCGCTCTGGGAGGGTAACGGCGCAGCAGGTGACCGAGGCCGCGTTAGCGCGCATTTCGGCAGGAGACCCGGCTCTCAATGCCTTTACGGAGGTGTTGGCGCAGCAGGCGATCGCCCAATCCGAGGCCGTTGATGGGGCGATCGCCTCGGGGCAAGATCCGGGGGTGTTGGCTGGGGTTCCCTTTGCGGTCAAAGACCTGTTTGATGTGGCAGGCGTCGTTACCTTAGCCGGGTCGAAGATTAACCGCGAGCACCCGCCCGCGACCCAAGATGCCACGGCGATCGCCAAACTCAAGGCGGCTGGGGCAGTTCTCGTCGGCACCCTCAACATGGATGAGTACGCCTATGGCTTCGTGACCGAAAACAGCCACTACGGCCCCACCCACAACCCCCATGCCCTAGACCGGATTGCCGGAGGCTCCTCTGGCGGGTCGGCGGCGGCGGTGGCCGGGGGCTTAGTGCCCCTGAGCTTGGGTACCGATACCAACGGCTCTATCCGCGTTCCGGCGTCCCTCTGCGGTATTTTTGGCCTCAAGCCTACCTATGGGCGGCTTTCGCGGGCGGGGGCACATTTGTTTGCCACCAGTTTTGACCACATTGGGCCTTTTGCGCGATCGGTGCGCGATTTGGCAGTCAGTTTTGATCTGTTGCAAGGCTCTGATCCCCGCGATCCTATCTGTAGCGATCGCCCTCCAGCATTGACCCTGCCCCAGCTCAGCCAAGGATCTGAGAACCTGCGGATAGCCGTAGCCGATGAATACTTTGCCACCGGAGCCTATCCAGAGGTATTGCAAGCCGTTGAAACTGTTGCCACAGCTTTGGGGGCAACCCAGCGGGTGCAAATCCCCGAGGCCAAACGCGCCCGCGCCGCTGCCTATATCATCACTAGCTGTGAAGGCAGTAACCTGCATTTCTCAAATTTGGTGGCGCGACCCATGGATTTTGACCCAGCAACGCGCGATCGCTTCCTTGCTGGGGCGCTCATGCCGGGGTCTTGGTATGTCCAGGCTCAACGGTTTCGCCGCTGGTATCGAGATCGGGTGCGTGAGTTGTTTGAGCAGGTCGATGTAATCCTCGCCCCCGCAACCCCCTGCGTTGCGCCCCACATTGGCCAAGAAACTATGATAATAGAGGGGCAAGAGGTGCTGCTGCGACCAAACCTCGGCCTCTACACCCAGCCGCTCTCGTTTATCGGCCTGCCCATCCTCTCTGTGCCCCTACAACAACCTGGCGGTCTGCCCATCGGCATCCAACTGATCGCGTCTCCCTACAACGAAGCCTCTATCCTCCGCGTCGCTGCGGCCTTAGAGCAGATGGGTATCGTTGCAGCTCCCGCGATCTACCCAGCCCAAACCCCTGCGATCGCCTAATCGCTCACCCCTCCGCATCCAAAGAACACGCCAAATTCTCTTAACCACAGAGGCCAAAATCCCGCTACCGTCGAAGCCAGCATCGAATATTTTGGCGCTGGTGCCCCGCCACCAAGGATCCAGTACGCTACAGCAGAAATTTACCCTGTAGCAAGGAGTCACCATTTCCTTCGGCTTCGCTCAGAGAACGTTGGTTGGGTTCTGGCTTCGATATTGCTCAGGCAGCATCGTCCCTGAAGGGAATTTGCAACGTTATATGAACATCGTTTCATGGCAGATCTGACGATTTCCTTAAGACTGGCGATCCCCAGGGTTTCTTATCAGAGAATCCTAAGATTAACTTTATGGCTCATCCAAGTCAGCGAGGCCAAAAATTAGGTTTTGGCGGTTTCTAGTCTGCTTTTTTAATATTCAAGGTATTTCTGGGATCTATGAATATTTCTTCTGGTTCTACCCCAATCTCTCCGATACCCTTTGATTGAACCCCTCTTTAAGGAGTTCCGTTCAGTCAGACATTATGACCCTTCAAGCTGTTTGCTCAATGATCTTGGGTCAGATTGTTCCTCAGTTTTTTATCGAGAGGCGCATCACCGTTTTATCTCCATGCCTTGTTATCTCCGTTCCTCTGAAGATTTCCGTTGCGCTCAAGAGGGTAGAGTCTACATTCATTCCGTGGTTGCGGGTCAAGCCCACGGCTAATGGCTAACGCCAATGATCAACGCCAAGGACTCATCTGTAGATATCTCATCCCATAGATATACAATCTCCGGATATCTAGCCTCTAGATATTTAGCCTCTAGATATTTAGCCTCTAGATATTTAGCCTCTGGATATCTAAACTTAAGTGCATCAAATAGTTTTTTTGAAAATCCGTCTGGGCATCAATTCGTTTCGGTTTCATTGGATGATCTGAGCCTTTTCTCCTAAGCTATTAATCGGCATTTCTAAGGTTGGTGGCTAGCCTAGCTATTCAGTTTCAGCTCTGACGCATCCGTTGATTTTGGTCTAATTTTCGTCTCTGAATTTTCGTCAATTTCTATTCGCTACTTTCGAGCATCCCCATAAATGAACAACTACCACCCCCCTTCCCGCCAAGGTCTCTACGATCCTCAGTTTGAGCATGATGCCTGTGGTGTTGGGTTTATCGTCCAAATTAAGGGGCAGCCGTCCCATGCCATTGTGGAAGATGCCCTGACGATTTTGTGTAATTTAGATCACCGGGGTGCCGTGGGGGCAGAACCCAACACCGGGGATGGAGCTGGAATTTTATTTCAGATTCCCCATGGGTTCATGCAGAGAGTGGCGGCAGAAAACAACATGGCGCTGCCAGCGTTGGGGTACTACGGCGTGGGGATGATTTATACCTCGCCCGTGGTTGCCGAGCGGGAGCAAAGCCGCCAAATCTTTGAGACAGTCGCAACCGAAGAAGGGTTGACGGTGTTGGGATGGCGTGAGGTGCCTACTGACAACTCGATGCTGGGCAATACGGCGAAGGCCAGTGAGCCATTTGTGCAGCAGGTGTTTATCGAACGGCCTGCTGCCCTCACCGATTTGTTAGATTTTGAGCGCAAGTTATATGTGATTCGGAAGCGATCGCACTCCTTGATCAGAGCCGCCCAGCACGATACCTACTGGTATCAGGCGAGCCTCTCGTCTCGCACCATTGTTTACAAAGGGATGTTGATGCCCGAGCAGGTGGGGCAATACTTCCCTGACCTGCGCGACCCAGACTTGGCCAGTGCGTTGGCCATGGTGCATTCTCGCTTCAGCACCAACACCTTCCCCAGTTGGGAGCGATCGCACCCTTACCGCTACATCGCCCATAACGGCGAGATCAACACCCTGCGCGGCAACATCAACTGGATGAATGCGCGGCAATCGTTATTTGAATCACCGCTGTTTGGCGACGACATCCAAAAAGTGCGTCCGGTGATCAATATGGATGGCAGCGACTCGCTGATTTTTGACAATGCCTTGGAGTTGCTGACCTTGGCTGGGCGATCGCTCCCCCATGCGGTGATGATGATGATCCCCGAGCCTTGGAGTGCCCATGAATCTATGAGTCCTGAGAAGAAGGCATTTTACGAATACCATTCTTGCCTAATGGAACCGTGGGATGGCCCCGCGTCGATTGGGTTCACCGATGGCACCGTGATTGGCGCGGTGCTCGATCGCAATGGCCTGCGGCCTTCTCGCTACTATGTCACCACCGACGATCGCGTCATTATGGCCTCAGAAGCAGGGGTGTTGCCCATCCCCGTCGAGCAGGTGCTAGCCAAGGGGCGGCTAGAGCCAGGGCGGATGTTCTTGGTGGATATGGCCCAGGGGCGCATCATTGACGATGAGGAAGTGAAAGCGGAGATTATCAACGGCCAGCCCTATCAAACCTGGCTGGCGCAGCAGTTGATCACCTTGGCTGATCTGCCCGCCGCCACGACCACCGCCACGACCACCGCCACGACCACCGCTGAGGCCGCTACCCTGCCCCTCAGCCAACGGCAAAAAGCCTTTGGCTACACCTTTGAAGAGCTGCGAATGTTGCTCTCGCCGATGGCAAAAGATGGCGTCGAAGCCGTGGGTTCCATGGGCACCGATACCCCGCTGGCGGTGTTGAGCGATCGCCCCAAACTGCTCTATGACTACTTCCAGCAGCTCTTCGCCCAGGTTACCAATCCACCCATCGACTCGATCCGCGAAGAAATCATTACCTCCGCCATCACCACCCTGGGGTCAGAGCGAAACTTGCTCGATCCCACCCCAGCCAGTTGCCGCCTGATTAAGCTACAAACCCCCATTTTGACCAATGCCGAGTTGGCCAAACTCAAGGGCATCACCGTTGAGGGTTTCCGGGCGGTGACGCTGCCGATTTTGTTTGACCCAATCGCTGGGGTGCAAAGCCTAGAAGACCGGATGCAAGCGCTGTTTGAGGAGGCCGATCGGGCGATCGCCCAGGGTGTTAATTTGCTGGTATTGAGCGATCGCGCCCTCAGCCCCCAGCACGCCCCGATCCCAGCCTTGCTAGCGGTGGCAGGCTTACACCACCACCTCATCCGCCAAGGCACCCGCACCCGCGTAAGCCTCATCCTCGAATCGGGCGAACCCCGCGAGGTGCACCATTTCGCCGTGCTGATGGGCTATGGCTGTTGCGCCATCAACCCTTATCTTGCCTTTGAAACCATTGACGACCTGATTCAGCAACACCTGCTGTTAGACGTGGAATATGACAAAGCCTGCTCTAACTTTGTCAAAGCGGCCACCAAGGGCATCGTCAAAATCGCCTCTAAAATTGGGATTTCGACCCTGCAAAGCTACCGGGGGGCGCAGATTTTTGAAGCCATTGGGCTCAATCAGGCAGTGATTGATCGCTACTTCTCATGGACGGCCACCCGCATTGAGGGGGTGGATCTCGCCATCCTCACCCAAGAGGCTGTGTTGCGCCATGGCCATGCCTTCCCCACCAGCGCTGCCCAGGATCATACCCTCGATGTTGGGGGCGATTACCAATGGCGCAAAGATGGCGAGGCTCATCTCTTTAGCCCCGAAACCATTCATCTATTGCAACGGGCAGTGCGCGAGGGCAATTATGACCTCTACAAACGCTATGCCGCCACAGTAAACGACCAAAGTAAGCAGCATTTTACCCTGCGTGGCTTGCTTGAGTTTAAACAGCGCCCGTCGGTGCCCATTCAGGAGGTGGAGTCTGTAGAGGCGATTGTGCGGCGGTTTAAGACCGGGGCGATGAGCTACGGGTCTATTTCTAAAGAGGCCCACGAGACCTTGGCGATCGCCATGAACCGCATTGGGGGCAAATCTAACACAGGCGAAGGGGGCGAAGACCCCGACCGCTACACCTGGACGAATGAACGCGGCGACTCTAAAAATAGCGCCATCAAACAGGTGGCCTCTGGGCGCTTTGGGGTCACCAGTCTCTATCTCTCCCAGGCGCGGGAAATTCAGATCAAAATGGCTCAGGGCGCAAAGCCGGGAGAGGGGGGGCAGTTGCCGGGGAAAAAGGTCTATCCCTGGGTGGCCAAGGTGCGGCACTCGACCCCCGGTGTGGGGTTGATTTCGCCCCCGCCCCACCACGACATCTATTCCATTGAAGATTTGGCCGAACTGATCCATGACCTCAAAAATGCCAACCGGGAAGCCCGGATCAGCGTCAAGCTGGTGTCGGAAGTGGGGGTGGGCACCATCGCCGCTGGGGTCGCCAAAGCCCACGCCGATGTGGTGCTGATTTCGGGCTTCGATGGGGGCACGGGTGCCTCGCCCCAAACCTCCATCAAGCACGCCGGGTTGCCCTGGGAACTGGGGTTAGCCGAAACCCACCAAACCTTGGTGCTCAATGACCTGCGCAGCCGCATTGCGGTCGAAACCGATGGCCAAATGAAAACCGGGCGCGATGTGGCGATCGCCGCTCTCCTCGGAGCCGAAGAATTTGGCTTTTCTACCGCTCCCCTGGTTTCCTTGGGCTGCATCATGATGCGGGTGTGTCACAAAAACACCTGCCCTGCCGGGATCGCCACCCAAGATCCGGAACTCCGCAAGAGCTTTATGGGCGATCCCCAACATGCCGTCAACTTCATGCAGTTTGTAGCAACAGAACTCCGGGAGATAATGGCTGAGCTTGGCTTCCGCACCCTCAACGAAATGGTGGGTCGCACCGATATCCTCAATGCCAAGTCAGCGGTGGATCATTGGAAAGCGAAAGGCATTGACCTGTCGAAGGTGCTATATCAACCCCCCATGCCTGAGTCGGTTGGCCGCTATTGCCAGATCGCTCAAGATCACGGCCTAGCCAAGTCTTTGGATATCACAACCCTGCTTGATCTGTGTCAGCCCGCCATCGAAAACGGCACGCCCGTGAGCGCTACACTCCCGATTCGCAATACCAATCGCGTGGTGGGCACCATCTTGGGCAACGAAATCACCAAACGCCATTGGGAAGGATTGCCCGATGACACGGTTCACCTCACCTTCCAAGGGAGCGCGGGGCAAAGCTTTGGAGCCTTTGTGCCCAAGGGCGTCACCCTAGAACTCGAAGGGGATGCCAACGACTACTTTGGCAAGGGCTTGAGCGGCGGCAAACTGGTCATTTACCCCGCCAAGACTGCGCGCTTTATCCCTGAGGCGAATGTCATCATCGGCAATGTGGCCTTCTATGGGGCAACCGGGGGCGAAGCCTATATCTATGGCATGGCCGGAGAGCGCTTTGGCGTTCGCAACTCGGGGGTGAAGGCGGTGGTCGAAGCGGTGGGCGACCATGCCTGCGAATATATGACCGGGGGCAAAATCGTAATCTTGGGTCAAACCGGGCGCAACTTTGCCGCTGGCATGAGTGGGGGGGTGGCCTATGTGCTAGACGAAACAGGCGATTTCCCAATCCGCTGTAATGCCCAAATGGTGGGTCTAGAAGCCCTAGAAGATCCCGAAGAAATTCGAGATTTGCGAGACATGATCCAGCGTCATGCAGACTATACGGGCAGTCGCAAAGCTACAGAGGTGCTAGATCACTGGGAGGCTATGCTGCCCAAATTTGTGAAGGTGATGCCCCGCGACTATAAGCGGGTGTTACAGGCCATTCAAGCGGCGATCGCCGATGGCCTCACGGGGGATGATGCCCTCACCGCAGCCTTCGAAGCCAATGCCCGCGATGTCGCCCGCATTGGTGGGAGCTAACGTCTAGGGCGGGGCACCCGACGAGGTGCCCTGATCCTGCGTGATCGACTTTACGCTGATTGACTTTACTCTGATCGACTTTACGCTGATCGATTTCACGCTGATCGATTTCACATTGATCGATTTTATATTAATCGACTTCACATCGAAGAGCACACCTAATCGCTAATCTTTGAGAGCACTTGCATGATGGGCAAAGCTACTGGATTTATGGAGTACTTGCGGGAGGTCGCGGAGGAGGTTTCTCCGGGCGATCGCGTTCGCAATTGGGATGAGTTTCACCTGCCAATGCCGGAGACTGATATCCGCACCCAGGGCGCACGCTGCATGGATTGTGGCACCCCCTTCTGTCATACGGGCATGACCCTCAGTGGCATGGCCAGCGGCTGCCCCGTCAACAACCTGATCCCAGAATGGAATGACTTGGTCTATCGCGGGTTGTGGCAAGAAGCGCT
>Ga0105044_10002139_pt1 | contig 26851 bp, 27 predicted proteins | sample MAT01_FD_78092 | JGI IMG/M metagenome (GOLD analysis project Ga0105044, IMG submission 78092) | Freshwater microbial communities from Lake Fryxell liftoff mats and glacier meltwater in Antarctica - MAT-01 | ecosystem: Environmental > Aquatic > Freshwater > Ice > Liftoff microbial mat | place... | reverse complement strand
GGCGTTTGCCGAAGATCTTGACCAATCCGCGAACTTCGAGAAGCGGCATCCTGTGTGTCTCCGCGGAGTAGCGCACCGATTCCCTTCGGGCACTTGTGGACCGACCAGCAGGTTTACCCGATCATGCGTAATTCAACAAGTGCAGCAATCTGTTGGGGCAGCCCGGTTTCGGCGCAACCGGGCTAAAGCAGTGGAAGACTGGCGAAGATGGGCTGAATACGCCGTCCGCGATCTTCCCGGGTAGGCCGATCATTCCTTCAGACGGCAGGGGCATCAAGAATAGAGGCAGAGCCCGCCGATTGATTCGACTAGATGTATTCGAGGATTTGGGTTAGGTTCCGCCATCCCCGGGCAGTCGCACCGGGCACGGGGACATGGAACGGAGTGAGACTGGCATGCTGGGACAGCTATCGACCATCTGGAAGTTTCGCCATTTCTGGCTGTCGCTGGTCGTCATGGACTTGCGGACACGCTATCGGCGATCGGTGCTCGGCGTCGGCTGGTCGCTGATGAACCCGATCATGATGACCGCGGTCTTCTGCGTCGTCTTCAGCTCGTGGTTGAACAACCCGGACTGGCGACAGTACGGCCCATGGTTTCTGGCCGGCCTGACCCTGTTCGATTTCGTCCGTTCGTCTGCCCTCAGTGGCTGCACGACGTTCTTCCGCAACGAATCGTACATCAGGCAATGTCCACTGCCACTCGCCATCTACACGCTGCGAACAGTGCTGGGGGCGGCAATCCACTACCTCATTGCCCTGGGCGTGGTACTGGCTGCCGTATGCGTTCTTCAGCCGCACCATATTTCATCGATGCTCAGCGTGCTGTGGACGTTGATTCCTTCACTCCTGCTGCTGTTCATGTTCTGCTGGGCTATTTCGATCATCGCCAGTTTCATGACGGTCTATTTCCAGGACTCGCAGCAGATTCTGGAAGTGCTGTTTCAGGTGTTCTTCTTCCTGACGCCGATCATGTACAGTCCGCAGATGCTGAAAGATCGCGGATTGGGCATCCTGCTGCAACTGAACCCGGTATGCACGTTCTTTGAACTGATCCGCGAGACGATCATTACCGGCAACATCGCACCGATCTGGGCGTATCAGAAGGCAATCATCGTCGTATCCGTCTTCGGTGCGATGGCGATCGGCTGCATCGCCCGGCTTGAACGCAAACTGATTTTCCACCTGTGATTCGCGTAATTGGGTGACGGGACGACAACGACCAAGGCAGGAAGCCAATGGCCAGGATTCATCTGAATGACATCAGCCTGCAGTTCAGGGTCCGCCAGGCACGGCGGATCACGCTGAAGGAATACATCGTCCGCCGGTTGTACCGCGAGGCGGTCAATCCGTTCATCGAAGTGAACGCCCTGCGCGGCATCACCCTCGACCTGAACGACGGCGACCGCCTCGGCATCATCGGTCACAACGGTGCGGGCAAGAGCACGCTGCTGAAGCTGATGGCCGGGGTCTATCCGCCGACCTCCGGCGAACAGAAGGTCGAAGGGTCGATCAGTTCGCTGTTCGACATCACCCTCGGCTTCGAAGGCGACGCCAGCGGGTGGGACAACATCCGCTATCGGGGCTACCTGCAGGGCGAAACGCCCAGGAGCATCTCGAAGAAGCTCAACGAGATTGCCGAATTCAGCGAACTGGGCAAGTTCCTCGACATGCCGGTACGCTACTATTCCGCGGGCATGATGATCCGGTTGGCGTTCTCGATCGCGTCGTCGATCGAACCTGAAATCCTCCTGATCGACGAAGTGCTGGCCGCGGGCGATCTTGCTTTCCAGAACAAAGCTCGCAACCGCATGCAGGACCTGATGAGCCAGGCCCGCCTCATGGTGCTGATCTCGCACGATCTGACCACGCTGCCGACGCTCTGCTCACAGGCGATCTGGATGGACCACGGCCAGATCCGTGCCATGGGTCCCGCCCACGATGTCGTGGCTGAGTATCAGCGCAGCGTCAACGGCACCGTGCCGGTGCTGGCCGCGGCATAAGCAATCTTCCTCACCGGGAACAGTCTTTCGATGCGAGTGCTCATCAACGGCGTGGCCGCCCTGCGACCCAAGACCGGCATCGGCCACTACATCGAAAGCCTGTGCGATCACTTCGACCCCGCGCCCGGCGACCATGTGGAACTGTTTCCCGGTGAACTGGCGCGGCGCTGCGTTCGCCGGTTGTTTCGACCCAAGGCGGTCGTGTCTACGCCGGCAAGCGGTGGAGCAAGCCGCTCACCGACGTCGCCATGGTTGAAAACGAAGTCGATCAAATGGGCACAGAAGGCCGGGTCGATCGTCTTTCGCAAGGCGTTTCGGGCACTCGCGCATCGCGTGAATGCCGACCTTTATCACGAACCCAATTACATCCCCTGGCGCTGCGACCTGCCCGCGATCGCCACCGTGCACGACCTCTCGGTTCTGATGTACCCCGAGTGGCACCCTGCCGAGCGCGTGAAGTACTTCGAGACGCACTTCTACAGAACGCTTGACCGCTGCGTTCACCTGATCACCGATACGGAATGTGTTCGCCGGGAGATCATCGACAAGCTCGGCATCCCTCCCGCGCGGATCAGCACGGTACACTTGGGAATCCGCCCGGAATGTCGGCCGCTGGCTGATGAAGAGGTGCTGCCGGTACTCTCACGCGTGAACCTGCAACCGGGCTACCTGCTGCATGTCGGCACGATCGAGCCGCGCAAGAACCTGTTGCGATTGATGCAGGCGTACGTCGAACTGCCGAGTGCGTTGCGCGAGAAGCACCCGTTGATCCTGATCGGCGGTTGGGGCTGGCGCAACGAGAAGATCCGCGACTACTACGAATCGACGGGGAAGCATGCCGGCGTCCGCAAGTTGGGCTACGTTCCGGACGAAGACCTGCCGGCCCTTTACAACGGGGCCCGGGCACTGCTGTTTCCGTCGCATTACGAAGGGTTCGGCCTGCCGCCACTGGAGATGCTCGCCTGCGGCGGCGCGGTGATTTCATCCGCAGCGGGTTCCGTGGCTGAGATTCTACCGGCTGGTTCGCGGTTGCTCGATCCCGAAGACACGGTCGGCTGGCGCGACCGGATGCACGAAGTGCTGACGTCCGATGACGAATGGCAATCGCTGCGGCAGGGCAGCATCGCCCATGCCGCACGATTCAACTGGAACGCCTGCGCCCGCAACACCTGGGCGGTATACGAGCGCGTGGTGGGGGCAGGGCGACGCCGGCAAGCGGCTTGAAGCTACTTCGTTGTGCTCGGCGCGGCGGAACCTTCCGCGTTCTTCACGGCCCAGTTCAGGCCGCCGAACAGGTGCGTCTGGAACCGCTTGTCTTCCCACACTTCCTTGCGATGGCCCAGCGACGTGTAGAACGTCCGGCCCTTGCCCACTTCCTGGCACCAGGCAATCGCGTAGTCCTTGTCGGGCCGTTTGCCCTTCGCCACGTCGATCGATGAATTGTCAACGCTCAGGATGATGTGCAGCTTGTTGCGGCTGTACGGTTCCGGGCGGAACTGGTAGATCTCGTCGGTGACCTCATCGCCGCTGGTGAAGCCTTTGCCGGCCGCGTGGGCGGCATCTTCCACTTTGACTTTGATCTTCTGATGCCAGGGATGGCCATCGAAGTAGGCACCGATCAGTTCACCGTAGCCGATGTTCCACGGCCGATCCTTGCTGGGGTAAAGCGTGTCGCTGCCGCAGTGCGTTCCGGCCACCGCGCCGCCGGCCTTCACCCAGGCGACCAGGTCATTCACTTCCTGCTCGTTGAGCGGGTTGCCGGTGGTGAAGAACAGCACGAGGTCATACTTCTTCAGCAATTCCGCGTTGACCCGACCGGTATGCTCCTTTTCGACAGGCACACCGGTGGTCTTGCGGAAGCGGTCGGCATATTCGCCGAGCACGGTTGTTTCGTAGGCCTCCTTCACTTCCTTGCCGTCCGCGCCCTTCATCGGTTTGCCGTCTTTGTCGAGCACGGTGCGTGTCGCTTTGATCTTCACGTCGGGGTCACGGGTGAAGCGCAGGCAGTCGACCTCGAACCCGTAGTCGGGGCCGATCTTCTTCATGATCTTTTCGGCATCGCCCACGGAACCGTGGATGAAGCCGCCCGAATCGGTAACCAGCAGCAGCTTCTTGAGCGGCTTGCCGGAGGGGTTCTGGGCCTGCGACGGGAGCGCCATCGCCGCGACGGCGGCCAGCGCGATCAACCAGCGGGAGAGTGTCATGCAAATGTCCTGTTGCGTTCATGTGGCGGGCGAGCAATCATGCGGCGATTGTAAACACGCGGCGAAGACAGGGGAAGAAGTTTCGGGTAGAATGTGAACGGAGTAAAGGAGAGCCTCGCCATGCCGATTCACGATTGGAAGAAGGCCGATGCGGGCCTGTTTCATGCGTTTCATCAAGCTTGGATTGTCCATCTCGCCGAAGCGCTAAATCGGGGAGTGTTACCCAAAGGCTATTCTGCCCGGCTCGAACAGAACATCGGTGGCCCAATCCCCGATGTTCTGACTTTTCGCCGAAGAGGCAAACGGACACAACCGGGTGACGAACGAGGTGGCCTCGCTGTGGCGGAAATGCCCCCTTCAGCGAGTATCATTTCGCGTGCAGCGGCAGAGACTTACGCACGCAAGGCCGATCGCTTGACCATACGCCATCCGCAGGGCGAGGTCGTCGCTGTCATCGAGATTGTTTCTCCCGGGAACAAGCGCGGCCGGATCGCATTTCGCGACTTTGTCGAGAAAGCGGTCAACCTGATCCACCATGGCGTGCATGTGCTCATCGTCGACCCGCTACCCCCCGGCAGGATTGATTTGCGGGGAATCCATGCCGCCATCTGGGATCAATTTGGCGATGAGGAGTCACCGGCTCCGCGAAACAAGCCTCTTACTCTTGCGTCGTACCAGGCAGGTGTTGAGCAGGTAGCATACGTGGAGTATCTTCGTGTCGGATCTGAGCTTCGCGACATGCCTCTGTTTCTTTCAGAGGAGCACTATGTGCCTACGCCGCTTGAAGAAAGCTACATGACGGCATGGCGGGCTCTTCCCGAAGAAGATCGTGATGATTTAAGCTAGAGACAGGGCTTAACGCCGCAAAACAACACATGGATCGTGGGATACCAATGAACCGCTTCCCCCTCATCGCTCTCCTCGCGTTGCTGCCGTTGGCCACAGCGCGCGCACAATCCAAAGTCTCCGTCGACAACGATGTCGTCTTCAGCACGCTGCCCGATGGCAAACAACTGAAGATGGATATCGCCCGGCCGACCGGCAAGGGGCCGTTCCCGGCGATCATCGCCTTGCATGGCGGGGCCTGGCGGTTCGGCAATCGCAAAGAGCTTGACGGTTGGATCGGCTTCCTGGCCGGGGAAGGCTACGTCGCCGCCACGGTCAGCTACCGGTTGGTTCCCGAAGGCAAGTTTCCGGACCCGCTGACCGATGTGAAAACCGCGGTGCGCTTCCTGCGTGCCAATGCCGCCAAGTACAACATCGACCCCGAGCGCATCGGCGCGGTCGGCTTTTCCGCGGGCGGGCACCTGGTGAATCTGCTGGGCACCGTCGGCCCCGATGCCGGGTTCGAGGGCAAGGAATTCCCCGAGCAATCGAGCAAGGTTCAGGCGGTCGTCAGCTACTTCGGACCCACCAGCCTGGGCCTGTACGGCAAAGATGAGTCGGCCCAGAACGCCGTCTTCGAGCCGATGCTCGGCGGCCGCTTCAAGGACAAGCCCGAGTTGTACGACAAGGCCTCGCCCGTGAACTACGTCACGAAGACGGCCGCGCCGACTCTGTTGCTGCACGGCACGCGCGACTGGATTGTGCCGATCGAACATTCCCGACTGATGCATCAGAAAATGAAGGAAGCCGGCGCGAAATCGGACTTGCTCGAGATCGAAGGCGGCAACCACGGCTTCACCGGCAATGGTGCCTTCCGAGCCAACAACGCGATGCTCGACTTCTTCAAGAAGGAATTGAAGAAATGATCGGCACCCCGCTGAATCCGTCGCTTGAGCTTCCGGCCAACGAACCGAAGTATCGACCCGGCTTCCGCACGCGCGCCTGTGTCGTCACGCTGCTGTTACTGGCCGCGCTGTCGATCTTCGCGCATGGTTGCCATTCTCACTCTTCGCCGGATCTGCTGCTGCGATGAGCCTGTACCCGATCTTACTTGAGATGAAGGATCGGCTGGCCGTCGTTGTCGGCGGCGGGCCGGTAGGCTGCCGACGCGCCGCGTCGCTGCTCCGGGCCGGGGCACGTGTCCGGCTTGTGAGTCTGCATCTGCCCGTGAACCCTGTCGGCGACGTGATCATTGAAGCGTATGCTCCTCACCATCTCGCCGGCGCGGAACTCGTCATCGCCGCGGCGAACACGGAAGTGAACGCACGGGTCCGCGATGATGCGAAGACTCGCGGACTTCTGGTGAACGTGGCCGACGACCCGGCAGCGAGCGACTTCCACATTCCTTCGACCATCGAGCGCGGCGACCTGATTCTGGCGATCAGCACCGGCGCGCCGGCAGTCAGCAAAAACCTGCGGCAGTTGCTGGAAACACAGTTCGACGACGACTGGGCGGACTGGCTGTCGCTGCAGCGCCGGCTGCGCGAACGGATCCTTGCCACTGTCGCGGAACCAGGCGATCGACATGCGCTGTTCACCGAACTGGCGGACCTGCGTTGGGCCGAGCATGTGCGCACCCATGGCCGTGATGCGGCCTGGCAGGCGATGATCGAGGTGGTGAATCAACGCGCCCTGCCATAAGATGACAGCTGAAACCCGCCACCCCGGAACAACGCTCTCTGCCGATGGGAATTACCGAATACTGTTTTCTGTTGAGCTACCTCACCTCCTTTATTCTGGAGCTGCTGAGGATCGTCCGTCCCGCGCGTTGGGAGCGGTACGGCAGTATTGCGTTCGCGATCGCGGGACTGCTGGCGCACAGCATCTTCCTGGCCTATGACCCACCGTCGCCGTCATCGCCGTACGGGTCGCTGCTCCTGCTGGCGTGGGTCTTCGGCGTCTTCTACCTGTACGGCATCCTGCATCGCGACCCGTATCCGTGGGCCGTCTTCGTACTGCCGCTGGTGCTGGCGCTGGTCGGCCTGTCGTTCGTCTTCACACGCACCACGCATGACGGTTCCTGGTTCACGGGCGAGCGTTTCTGGGGGATGGTCCACGGTATCCTGCTGCTGCTCGCGTCGGTCGGCATCACGGTCGGCTTCCTGGCGAGCATCATGTACCTGGTGCAGGCAGGCAGGCTGCGGCGGAAGCTGAACCCGATCGGCGGCATGCGGTTGTTGAGTCTCGAACGCCTCGAGCGCATGAACCGCCGGGCGGTGAACATCGCCTTCCCGCTGCTGACGGTCGGCCTGCTCCTGGGCCTGATGCGTATGGGCCAGTCGCCGCACGATGGCGGTTGGACCGCGCTCAAGATCACCACCACTGTCGGCCTGTGGTTGGTCGGCCTGCTGTTGATGTTCCTTCGCTACGGCGCGCATCTGTCCGGCCGACGGCTGGCGCAGTTCACGCTGCTGGCGTTCGTGATCATGCTGGTGGCGCTGCTCGCGTCGCACCCCTTCGCTCCGGGGGACGTGCGATGAATCTGGTGACTATCGGCTGCAGTTTCCGCGACGCCCCGATCGAGTTGCGGGAACGGGTCGCCTTCAGTGATTCCGCGACGGAGAAAGCGCTTCGCGAACTGGCCGCACGATATGGCTGCGAAGTGGTCATCATCAGCACGTGCAACCGCGTTGAACTGTATCTCGCGAAGCCCGATGGGGAACGGCCGCCGGACAAGGAATTGATTGCCGAGTTCCTGGCCGCGTTCCATCAACTGCCGTCCGCCACGGTTCAGCCGCACCTTTACGAACTGGCCGACGCCGAGGCCGTGCGCCACCTGTTTCGCGTGACGGCCAGTCTCGACAGCCTGATCGTCGGCGAGGGGCAGATTGCCGGGCAGGTACGCAAATCGTTTGAGGCCTCACGCCAGTTCGGCACCACCGGGCCGATGCTCAACGCGCTGTTCCCGCATGCCGTTCGCGCGGCCAAGCGTGCCCGAACTGAAACCGGCATCTCGACCGGGCATGTCTCGGTATCGTCCGTCGCCGTCGACTACGTGCGGCAGGTGTTCGACCGCTTCGATGACAAGACGATACTTGTGATCGGCGCGGGGAAGATGGGGCAGTTGACGCTCAAGCACCTGCGCGAACTGCAACCGCGCCAGATCCTGGTGACGAACCGCAGCCCGGAGAAGGCGATCCCCGTCGCACAGGGTTGCGGCGGGCAGGCCGTGCCGTGGGAACATCTCGACGATGCGCTGGTACAGGCCGACATCGTGCTGAGCACGACCGGCGCCCCCGAGCCGATCGTCACCCGCAGGCGGTTCGATGCGCTGAGCGCGAAGCGCGGGCGAAAGCCCGTGGTGATCCTCGACATCGCCGTGCCGCGCGACTTCGACCCGCGCATCCACGATGGCGAGACGGCCTTCGTGTTCAACATCGACGACCTGAAGCGGATTCGCGAACAGACAATCCACCAGCGGCAGAAGCATATCGCCCCGGCGGAAGCGATCGTCGAGCATGAACGGAAGAAGTTCGTCGAAGACTGGACACGCCGCCGCAACGGCCCGATCATCGCCCGGCTCACGCAGGATTGCGACGCCAAGCGCAAGGCCGTTCTCGATCAGTTGCTCGGCAAGCTCAACGGCAAGTTGACCGACGCGGAGAGGGCCTACGTGGAAGGGGCCTTCCGCCTGTTCCAGAACCAACTGCTGCACGGCCCGATCGATGCGTTGCGCGAAGCATCAAAAGAAGGCAGCTCCGCCACGATGATCGACGCCGTACGGAAGCTGTTCCGGCTGGAGTAGGGTGGGTGCAGGCTTTGCGGAACCCACCATCGTCATCGCATTGCTGTGGTGGGTTCCGCAAAGCCTTCACCCACCCTACAACAAGCATGGTGGGTTCCGCAAAGCCTTCACCCACCCTACAACAGGCATGGTGGGTTCCGCAAAGCCTTCACCCGCCCTACAACGCGGCAATGCCATGAGATTCACTGTTGTCGACATGGTAACTGGCTTAGCTCTGGGCAGCCTTCCGGCAGCGTCGCTTCTTCAACGACGAAGCTGACAAAGCCTTCGCGGCTGCGGAAATGCACGCGGCAACGGGCGCAGACGACGCGTGTGTCGTCCAGTTCGATCCGTGCTTCCCGATCGGGGTCGATGGGGCAGCGCAGGATTTCGAGATACTTTTCATCGATCATGACGGTATTTTAGTGAATCCGCCCATGCCCGGAGACCGCTTGTCATGATCTGCATCACGATCGCCCAGGAATCCCGCCATCTGCTGTTGGCCGACATGCTCAATGCCGCGGCGATGGGGGCCGATCTCGTCGAGGTACGTCTCGACTGTCTCGAGAACGCGCCGAACTTCAGCGATATGCTTTCCGCCAAGCGGCTGCCGATCTTGTTCAGTTGCCGTCGCCCGCAGGATGGCGGCAACTGGCAGGGGACTGAAGATGAGCGATTGGTGCTGCTGCGTCAGGCGATCATGAGCAAGGCCGACTACGTCGAGATCGAACACGACGTCGCGGACCAGATTCGGCCTTTCCCGGGTTGCAAACGCGTCATCTCCTACACGAACACGGAGAAGATGCCCTCGGCCATCAGCGACATCTACGACGACATGCTGACGCAGAAGCCGGACGTCATCAAGCTGACCGTCCGCGCCCGCACGCCGGAAGAGGCTTGGCCGCTGGTGCAGATCCTCGGCAAGCCGAAGGTGCCGACCGTCGTTGTCGGACTGGGTCGCCAGGGCCTGATGCTGGCAGTGCTGGGCCGTAAGATCGGTGCCCCGTGGACCGCGGCCGCGTTGGAACGCGGCATGGAAGCATTCCCCGGGCAGCCGACCATAAGCGATCTGGTCGAGATCTACCGCTACCGCGATATCGGCAAGCCGACGCGGTTCGTCGGCATCGCCGGGCTGGGTGAGCGCGAGATGCTGGCTGCGGGCCTGATGAATGCCGTCTTCGTGAAAGAAAGTCGGCCGCAGCGCGTCCTGCCGATGCCCGTCGGCGACCTGAAGATGTTTCGCAAGATCATCGACATGGTCCGCCTGCAGGGGTGCGGCATCGACCTCGACTACTGCGAAAGCCTGCACGAGATCGCGTCGTTCGACGAGTCATCGCGCCCGCCGGTGCAGGCCGCCGACCTGCTGATGCCCGATGACGCGACCGGGTGGGTTGCCGGGAACACGCTGGGGAACTGGGCGGTCGCCGCACTGGAAGCACACTACCGGAAGCGCGATCCGGACAAGGCGCAGCCGCTCGACGGCCGCATTGCGATGCTCGCCGGTTGCGGCCCGCTGACGCGCATGCTGGCCGGGGCTCTCAAGAAGCGCGGCGCGGGTTTGGTGTTCGCCAGCCACGACCGCACCCTGGCAGCGCGCACCAGCCAGATCTTCGGCGGTCGGCAGGTACCGTGGGAAGGGATCTATTCCACCGTGCATGATCTGCTGATCGTCAGCCGCGACCCGGGGCAGGAGATCGATGGCGACGAACTGCCGATCCACCCCGGCTATCTGAAGCAATCGATGACCGTCCTCGACCTCAACGGCTGCCCGCGTGCCACGCCGTTCCTGAAGGAGGCCCGCCTGCGCGGCTGCTCGACCGTCTCCCCGGGCAGCGTGCTGATCGAACAGGTCCGCGAACACCTGCGCCGCATGGCCGACATTGATGTCGATGCCGAATTCCTGCACGAGACGTTGACACAGTGGGTCGTTGAAGGGGAAGATTAAGCAAGTACCGAGTTCCGAGATTCACAATGCCGTTGCTCGATCATTTTCGACCGCCGCTCGCACCGCGTCGGCATCGGGAATCGTTTCATGCCAACTGGGCAGGTGCGATTGCCGATGCGTTGAATGAGGACCTTCCCGAAGGCTACTTCGCCGAGGAGAAAACTCATCAGGGCGCTCGCATCGAGATCGACTTGGCCACGTTTAGCGATGACGAACCAGCTTCGGAAGGCGGCATCGCCCTGCAACCCACGCGGACGTGGGCCCCGCCGGAGGCACCCATTGTCCTCCCGGCCGCGATCCCGGACACATTTGAAGTCCTCGTCTTTCGCAGTGAAGGCGGCGCGGAACTGGTGGCCGCGATTGCACTGGTCAGCCCGGCCGACAAGGAACGCCCCGCCCATGTACGTGCGTTCGCCATCAAGGCGGCCAGTTATCCCGCGCAGGGCGTCAGTCTGATCGTGATCGACATTGTCACGACGCGGCATGGAAATCCGCACAACGAGATTGTCAAACTTCTGCAGTATGACGAAGCATGCATGCCCGACGATTCCGGCCTAAATGCCGTGGCCTATCGTCCGATTGTTCGCGACGGCGCGGGACAGGTCGACGTCTGGCCGATGGCGTTGGAAGTCGGCGGCACACTCCCCGCCTTGCCGCTGGCGCTTGACACCGGGACGTGCCTGCGTATCGATCTCGAAGAGACGTATACGGCCGCCTGCGGGCGCCGTCGGCTCAATTGAATGACGACCTGCCTCTCCAGAAACGGAACCCCCGATGCGTTGGTTTGTCCGCGGTGATGTTGACGGCTTCTTCGGTCTGGCGCTCGACAATCTCGTTCAACTGCTGCTGATTGTCGGGTTGTGCGGCGGTGTGCTGGGCTTCAGTGCCGACCTCATCTACGGGCACGTACTGCCCGGTGTCTGCGTCTCGCTATTGGTCGGCAACCTGTTCTACGCCTGGCAGGCGCGAGAGGTCGCGTTCCTCGAACGCCGTACCGACATCTGCGCCTTGCCCTACGGCATCAATACCGTCTCGCTGATCGCGCATGTCTTTCTGGTGATGCTGCCGGCCAAGCTGAACGCCGTGAGCGCCGGGGCGCCCGCCGAGCAGGCATCGGTCATCGCGTGGCAGACGGGGCTTGTCGCCTGCTTCGGGTCGGGGCTCATCGAGTTCTCCGGCGCGTTCTTCGCCCGCTACCTCCGGCAGATTACGCCGCGGGCCGCGCTGCTTTCCACGCTCAGCGGCATCGCGCTCGGCTTCATTGCCATGTCGTTTCTGTTCCGCATGTTCGCCCGCCCGATAATAGGATTGACGACACTCGCGGTCGTCCTGATCACTTACTTCGGGGGTGTCCGCTTCAAGATCGGCCTGCCGGGCGGGTTCATTGCCGTCGCGCTCGGCACCGGGCTGGCGTGGGCCACCGGGGTGGCCCCGTCGACTGACGTCATTGTCGAGTCACCGCAGTTCCGCATTCCGGTCCCCGTGATCGGCGACCTGATGCAGGGGCTCGAACGCGGGGCATTCCTGCAGTACCTCTCGGTCATCGTGCCGATGGGATTGTTCAACTTGATCGGTTCGCTGCAGAATCTTGAATCGGCCGAGGCCGCGGGGGACAGGTACTCCGTTGCCCCGTCACTGGCGACGAACGGGCTGGGCAGCATCGCCGCCTGCATCTTCGGTTCGTGCTTCCCGACGACGATCTACATCGGCCATCCCGGTTGGAAAGCGATGGGCGCACGTACCGGTTACTCGATTTTGAACGCGGTGTTCTTCACGATTGTCTGCCTCGGGGGGTTGCTCAGCGCGATTGCGTGGGCGATTCCCGTCGATGCGGGGATGGCGATCGTGCTTTACATCGGCATCGTCATCACCGCGCAGGCGTTCCAGGCGACACCGCGCGAACATGCTCCTGCCGTGGTCGTCGGCTTGCTGCCGGGAGTGGCCGCGTGGGGAGTGCTGATGGCAACGCAGGCGCTGCAGGTGGCCGGGGTCGGCAGTCCCGACGGGCCGGCGTTCGACGGGAAACTCGTCCCGTTCTTTCAGCAGCGCGATACGTTCATCGATGGGGCGTTCGCGCTCGCGCAGGGGTTCATCTTCTCATCGATGATCCTGGCCGCGGCCACGGTGGCGATCATCGGGAAACGATTCCAACAGGCCGGCATCTGGTGTCTGGCGGCCGCCGTTCTGTCAGGGCTGGGGATGATGCACTCCTACACGTATACCCCCGGTGGACCCGCGATGGCAATGCTGCAACCCGCATGGCCGTTCGTGATCGGCTACAGCGTGATGGCCGTGTTCCTGTTCATCGCGTCGTACGTGACCGAACCGGGCGAAGGGCATTGAGAACGCGAAAAGGCGGGGCATATGCCCCGCCTCATGTCTTTCATTCCGCATTCCGAATTCCACATTCCACATTCGTCACCGTGCCTGCATCCACCCCTGCTGCGGCGGTTGAGCGCCGGAGCGGTTCATGAACATCGGCACCGGATCGGCCCCCTTCACGGCGGGTGCCGGGACAGGTGCCGGCGCGGCGATGACTGGGGCCTGCGTGGGAGCCGGTGCCGCCGGCATCGGTGCCCGGGCGATCGGTTGCGCCTGCTCGTAGCTCACGGTCTGGATCGCCAACCCTTCCGGGATGCGGTCGAGCGGGGCGGCCTGATTGTTGATCGCCAGCCGGGCCGTCTCGTTGTTCGGGTCGACTTTCAGGGCCATTGCGTAGTGCTGCGTGGCCTGGTCGCGCTGGCCGTTGTGGTCCATCATTCGGCCGATCGCGACATGCGCATCCGCCGGGGCCATGCAGCGGTTCAGCCAGGCGGACGCTTCTTCGTAGCGCCCCGCACGGGCCAGCGCGAAGCCCAGCGCTTTGCGGTAGTCCTTGTTCACCGGGTCGATTTTCGTTTCCTGGTGGTAGCAGTTGATGGCCGCTTCGCGATCCTTCAGCGAATCAAGCGATTGGCCCATTTCACCCCGGATCTGGGCGTTGTTCGGGGCTTGCTTGGTCGCCTTCGTGTACCACTCGACGCAGCGGTCCTTTTCGTTCATCCCTTTGTAGGCACGCGCCATGCCCATCATCGCGTCGACGTTCTTCGCGTCCCGCTTCAGAACCTGCTGGTAGGTGGTGATCGCTTCCTGGCAGAGTTGATCGCGCTCGCGTGAGTCGCGGTTGGGGCTGTTGGCTGCCTGCAAACGGACCGCGGCAAACGCGTTAAGCGTTTCGACCTTGACCGGACCCTTATCGAACCGGTCGTCGGACTTATTGGAGACAAGCGGCGGTTCGGCCGTGCTGCCATGCGATGGGACGCTCGGCGTGCTGTTCTTGTTGCGGGTATGCCCGCAACCGATCAGGCCGATCAGGACACCGCCAACAAGCAGTTTCTTCAGCCGACCTTCCATGGTCTTCTCCCCGAACGGGGAGAGAGTAGAGTGCGGGAAGGGCGGAGAGTCGTTGGTCTCCCTGCCCCTCCCGCGAATCTTACCCGGTCCCCGTCATTTGAATTCAGCGATGAAGCTACCCGATGCCTCACTCATTAAATCGCGCGAAAGATGCACGGGATGCCGTCTGTATCGACAGATCGATTGAACAGTCTCCAGCAAATCACGACAATCACTGGCCCGCGGCGTGCGGCCCCGGTTGTAGTAGCGCTCGTAAAGGAAGTCGATCGCCTCGGGGCACGGGTTCATCCCCAGCTTGCGGGCGTAGTTGTTGAAGATCTTCTCGTACACTTCGCGGATGGGGGCCAGGATCCCCACCTTGTGCCGGATACGACGCAGGAACGCATCGTCAACAAGGTCTTTCGGGTCGAGATTGGTCGAGAAGATGATCAGCTGTTCGAACGGGACCTGGAACTTCTTGCCGTTCGAGACCGTGAGGAAGTCGTGCCGATCTTCGAGCGGCAGAATCCACCGGTTCAGCAGTTCCTTCGGGCTGCACAACTGCCGGCCGAAGTCGTCGATCAGGAACACGCCGCCGTTCGCCTTGAAGTGAATCGGGGCCTGGTAGAACTTGGCTTCGGAGTTGTAACGCAGGTCGAGCATGCTCAGGTTGAGTTCACCGCCGGTCACGATGACCGGGCGCTTGATGCGGACCCAGCGCGGATCAACCGCGCCGGTGGTCAGCAGACGCTTTACGGTCGCATCGGCGTCATCGATGTGATCGTCGACGACATCGTCAATCTGATGCAGCGAGGGATCGAACACCGTGATGATGTTGCCTTCCGCGATGAAGGCGTGCGGCACATAGATTGAGCCGCCCGACTGATTCATGAACTCGCCGATCGAGCGTGCGATGGCGGTCTTGCCGTTGCCCGGAGGGCCGTAGATGAATACCGACCGGCCGGAAACGATAGCCGGGCCGATCGCGTTGAACATGTCTTCCGTGAGCACGAGGTGCGAGAACGGTGCCTGCAGCGATTCGGGCGTGCAGCGCAGACCGGTGACGGCCTGGCGATAGCACTGTTCGACATAGTCCTCGATGGGCACGGGAGCGGGGCCGACGTAGCCGCACAGATCCATCGCTTCACGGGCTCGCTTGCGGCCGACGTCGGTCAGCGTGAACTTATAGCTGACCTCGCCGACGAGATCGCCGCCCATTACTTCGATCTGCTTTTCGTCTTTCAGGAACTTCAGCGATTCGCGGATGACCTTGAACGGCAGGCAGAGATACTGCGCGAGGTCGCGGCCGATCATGGTGCCGCGCAGGTAGATGATTTTCAGCACCATGTCGGTGAGGAACGCCAGCGGCAGGCCGGCTTCCTTCAGCGAGTCGGGGCATGAGGGGGCTTCAGGCGCGTTGCCGACTTCCCATTCAAAAACGGAAGGCTGTTTCATCTCTGATGCTCCACGGATGCTTCGTCACTGGTGCGAACCGCCGGTACTACTTCATCCATTTTCCGCGAGTGATGATGAAGATGGCCACCACACCGGTCAGCAGGACGATGCCGACGATGCCGCCGAGGCTGGCGAACAACCGTCCCCAGAAATTCTTGAAGCCGACCCAGAAGCGTTCGAGACCGCTCGAGGCGCATGCCTGGTCGGCAGCGAGAAGAAAGATGGCAAATGCCAGCAGAAAGGGTAGATGTCGCTTCATCATGGTGTTTCACTCATCGATTCTTGCAATCCGCAATTGTCAATGTGCAATGCACCTCGGCAACTTGCTGAAGTGCATTGCACATTGACAATTGCAAACTGAAATCCGGGGAGCAGGTTATTGCTCCCCGGGAGTTTGTTTGCTCAGGGACTGCCGGTGCCGCCACCGGTCCCGCCGCCCGATCCGCCGCCCGTGCTCGATCCGGCCCCGGCTCCTGCTGAACTGCCGTTCTGCTGAGTGCCCTGGCCGCCGCCACCACCACCGCCGAGCGCGTTCTGAGCGGCACCGCCGCCGGTCGTGCCGAGCTGGCCCGAGTAGTTCCCGATCTGCGATGCCCAACCCGCACGGGCCGAGATGCCAGGCATGCCCGGGTCTTTCGGGTCATGGATCAGGATGTCGAACGTCATCGGTCGGCCGGCCGTCTGGGCCGCCATGTACTTCTGAATGGCCTCGGCCCGCTTCGAATCCAGGTCGCGGCGGGCTTCCCCGTAGGCGTCCGGCTTCTCGGTGTCATAGCCGATGTCCCGGGCGGTCGCGATGAAAATTCGCGGATCCGGCTCGGGACGACGGCGGACCAGGCTGTCGAGCTTGAACATCCCGCTCGGGTTCAGCTTGTCCGTACCCGCTTCGAACTGCCAGTTCCAGATCGTCTGATCGAGGATCCGGCCGTTCTGAACCTGCGGCGCGAAGGAGGAGATGACCTCCTGCCGAGCCTGGGCTCCATATCGTTCCATCTGGCATGGATCGATGAGATTGCGATAGCGCTCCCCGCCCATGCAGCCAACTGTTCCAGCCAGGCAGGCGACCGCCAGGCTTGCTTTCATGAATCCCTTCATGGAAATTCCCCTTCCTTGGATTGCGGATGACGGAATCTGGAATTCAGATTGAAGAACTCAATCCAAAACCCCGCATCCGCAAGCCGCTTTCAGACTTCCCCTGTATCCGTCAGGGATGGCGTATTCCTTCCCACCATCCCTTATCGGCATTTGCCGATGCGAATTCCGCATTCTCCGTCAATTCTTCAAAAGGCCCTTCTGAATTTGGATGGCCGCGGGCCCGCAGAGTACCACAAAGATCGCCGGGAAGATGAACAGCACCAGCGGGAAGATCAACTGCACCGCCGTCTTTGCCGCCTTCTCTTCCGCAAGCTGCCGGCGTCGTGTCCGCATGGAATCGGACTGCACACGCAACGCATGGGCGATGCTCGACCCGAAACGATCAGCCTGGATCAGGATCGCCGCCAGAGCCCGCATGTCGTCGACACCGGTCCGCACACCCAGGTCGTGCAGCACTTCGCGACGCGGCCGACCCATCTGCAACTGCATGTTGCCGATCGCAAACTCCTCGCAGATTGTTACCGCATGTCCCTTCATCTCATCAGTCACCTTCCGCAATGCCGCATCCAGACCCAGGCCCGATTCAACGCAGACAACGAGCAGGTCAAGCGCGTCCGGCAGGGTGAGGAAAATCTCTTTCTGGCGGCTGGTACGCAGGTACCAGAGGCCGACCTGCGGCAGGTAGAAACCCAGCCCGCCGAAGATCACGATGTACTGGAACGCTTTCACCGAAAAGCCGTCCTTGTACATGAAGAAGGCCATGGCCGGCAGCAGGCAGACGCCCAGGGCGATCATGCGGATGCCGTGGTACACCATCGGGGCCGACTCGCTGCGGAAGCCGGCATTGGCCAGCTTCACCTTCAACTGGTTCTTTTCCAGGTCGGACTTGGGCTCCATCGCCCCGCCCAGGCTGGAAATCGCGTCTTTCAGGCCGCTGAAGCGGTTCTTCTGAGCTTCCTGTTCCGCCAGGTCGAACTCGGGGCTCGACCGGCTGCGACCAAGGCGCTCAAGGCGTTCCTCGGCGTGGCTTTTGCTGGAGGAGAGCATGGTCAGCGCTCCCCAGGTCATGGCCATGAAAATCAGGAAGACGATCAGCGGAAGCAGTTCGTTCAGGCTCAGTGCAAGCAGGATCACGGGTGTCTCTCCAGTTGTCGGTTGTCAGTTCTCAGTTGTCAGACTTCAAACCTGCCGCCATATTGCAATGTTGATCAGTGGTGGTGATGCCAGTTTCCGACAACTGACAACCGGCAACTGACAACTAAACTTTGATGTCCACGATCTTCTTGATGGCGTACGCACCGATCAGCATCAGCACGATCGCACCGATACTCATCTTCAAGCCGGCCGGTTCGGTCCACAGCAGCTTGATGTAGTCGGGCTTCATGTACAACATCATGAAGAACAGGCCGATCGGCAGGGCGATCAGCACGATGCCGGACAGTCTACCTTCCGCCGTCAGGGCCTTCACCTGGCCGAGAATCTTGAAGCGTTCGCGGATCACATGGCCGATCCGGTCGAGGATTTCGGCGAGATCGCCACCGGTCTGCCGCTGGATGTTGACCGAGGTCACGAAAAACCGCAGATCAAGGTTCGGCACCCGGCTGCACATGTTGTTGAGTGCATCTTCCAAAGCGATGCCCAGGTTCTGTTCTTCGTAAACCCGGCGGAACTCCTTCGCGATCGGGTCGGGCATTTCCTCGGCCACCACATGCAGGCCCGCGGCCAGCGAGTGGCCGGCCCGCAGCGCCCGGGCAACCAGTTCCATGGCATCGGGAAGCTGTCCCGCGAACCTCTTGAGCCGCGATGCACGCTTCCAGTACAGCCAGATCCAGGGCATTGAGAACATGATCAACCCGCCGACGGGCAGGACGTAGATGTTCACCAGCACCATGCTGGCGAAACCACCCGCGACCGCCAGGGCCAGCGAGATGCCGAACAGGATGCTCGGCTTGATGTTCACGTCCGCCTGTTCGAACGTCTTGGACACCTTGAAGAATTCAGGTGTCAGCCGTTCGAGCAATGTCTTGCGATCGACCTCCGACAGAGCCTGCCGCAGCAGGATGTCCGCCGAGGAATCCTGCACCCCGCCGCGACCTACCAGTTGGTCAAGCCGCTCGGAGACGCGTTCATTGCCTGAACTCTTCAACATCATCGCCACTGCGCCCACCAGGCCGGTGACCAGTACGAAGATCAGGATTGTCAGAACTATCGGACTCATGGTGTGTCTCTCTTAGTGGGCAGTGTGCAGCGGGCAGTACGCAGTCAGCAACGACTCCGGTTATCGAACCAGGTAGCCAGAAGGGTGAGCGGCCTTTTGTCCGGCTGCCCACTGCCCGCTGCCCACTCACAACTGGTTAATCCCGCATCAGTACGCGTTCGGCGAACATATTCGAGGGCAGCTTCACGCCCTTCTGTTCGAGGCGGTTCACGAACGTCGGGCGGACGCCGGTCGCTTCGAACTGGCCGTAGGCCCGACCGTTCTGGTCGACGCCCAACTGCCGGTAGCGGAAAATTTCCTGCATGATGATGACGTCCTGCTCCATGTTCATCACTTCAGTGATGCTCGTGATCTTTCTCGGGCCGCCCTGCAGGCGGTTCGCCTGGATGATCAAGTCGACCGCCGAGGCGATCTGCTGCCGCATCGCTTTCATCGGAAGTTCAAAACCCGACATCATGATCATCGTTTCGAGGCGGCTCATGCCGTCGCGGACACTGTTGGCATGCAGCGTCGTCATCGACCCCGAGTGGCCGGTGTTCATGGCCTGAAGCATGTCCAGCGATTCGCCGCCGCGACACTCGCCGACGATGATCCGTTCCGGCCGCATACGCAGGGCGTTGCGGACGAGGTCGCGGGTCATGATCGCGCCTTTGCCTTCGATGTTCGGCGGCCTCGTTTCCAGCCGCACCACATGGTCCTGCTGGAGTTGCAATTCCGCGGCATCCTCGATCGTCACGATGCGCTCATCGCTGGGGATGAAACTCGACAGCGTGTTGAGCAGTGTCGTCTTGCCGCAACCGGTACCGCCGGAGATGATCACGTTGAGCCGGGCCTTGATGCAGGCCTCGAGCAGCATGGCCATCTCGGGCGAGAATGCCTTGTAGTTCAGCAGATCCTCGAGCTTCAGGGGGTTCGCCCCGAAGCGCCGGATGCTCAGGCAGGCCCCGTCCAGCGCGATCGGCCCGATGACGGCGTTCACACGGGAGCCGTCCGGAAGGCGGGCATCGACCAGCGGCGAGGTTTCGTCAACACGCCGGCCGACCTTCGAGACAATACGATCGATGATCTGGAGCAGATGCTCGTTGTCGCGAAACAGCAGTTCCACTTTCTCCAGCTTGCCCCGGCGTTCCACGTAGCAGTTCTTGGGGCCGTTCACCAGGATGTCGCTGATCGTCGGGTCTTTCAGCAGCGGCTCAAGCGGGCCGAAGCCGAGCGTCTCGTCGAGGATTTCCTCAATGAGTTTCTCGCGCTCCATCCGGTTGAGCAGCGGGTTCTCGGTGTCGCACAGATGCTCGATAACCCGGCGGATGTCGCGGCGGAGAGCATCGCTGGCAAGGTCCTTCACCCGCGAGAAGTCGAGCCGTTCGACCAGCTTCCCGTGAATCTGCCGCTTCAGTTCGTCGTAGTTCTTCGCTCCGTTGCCCGACGGTACGCCACTCACCGACAGGCCGGTGTTCGACGCGCGTGAGCCGCCCATATGGCTGACGCTGTTGAGTTTCGAAAGTCCCTGTTGCAGGCGTGACATTGTTGCTTCCTCATTCTGTCAGTCAGGTCGGGCATCAAACGATGGTGAATCACTTCTTGCTGTCAGTTGACAATTGATAATAGATCATGAATTCAGGATCGCTTACCAATTCACCTCAACTTATTTCAACTAACAAGCAACTTCTTACATTGAGTCATCGATCGCTTAGCTGAACCAGCCCTTTTTCTTCGCCGGCTCGGTGTTGATCACTTTTCCGGTGATCGTCTGCGCCAGTCCCTGGATGCTCTGCTGGGCCCGGCACTTGGGGGAATGTTTCACCAATGGCATCCCGGCCACGCGGGACGAGATCATCGGCTTGGCATCATTCGGAATCTGCCAGAAGATCGGCTTGCCGATCACTTCCTCGGCCTTCTTGATCGTGATGCCTTCTTCCAGATGCTCCGACCCGGCCCGGTTGACAATCACACGAATCCGGTCGCCCAGGTCACCTTCCACGCTGAGCGTATGCACCATTCGCACCACGTTCCGCAGGCTGCTCAGTTCGAGCTGCGTCACCAGCAGAATCACGTCCGACATGCGCAGGCTCATGATGTCGGTCGGCAGCAGGGCCTTGCTCAGGTCGAGGACCAGGTGCGTGTAACTGATCTTCAGCAGGTTCAGGATGCGTTCCACATGACCTTCGTGGATCGAACCGACTTCCGACAGTTCGACGGGATGCCGCAGCACCGACAGGCCGGTGGCTGTGTGCTTCACCAGCGCCCGGCGCAGGTAGTTCATGTCCAGTCGTTCGATGTTGCGAGCCAGGTCCGCGAGGCTGATATTCTCACTGCCCGGCAGATCGATCGCGATGTCGGCATCACCGAGTGCGAGATCCAGGTCGAGCAGGGCGACCGCGTTGCCGGGATCGGCCGCGAGCGTGGCCCCGAGGTTGACGGCCAGGCTGGTACAGCCGACGCCACCGCGGGAGCCGATGACTGAAATGACCATGCCGTTGGCTTTGCCACCGGTGGTCTGGCCGATGCCGGCCGATTCGATGGTGCCGCTTTCATGCAGCACCTTGCGAAGGGTGGCGACCAGGTCCTCGAGCCCGATGGGCGGGGAGAGGAAATGGCGGGCCCCCTTCTGCAGAGATTGCAGGAGCGTCTGGCTGTCGGAGGAAATCGTGATGATCGGCAGCTTGGGGTACTGGCTCGACAGCAGTTGAATCATGCCGAGGGCTTTGGGCCGCTCGGCGTCGAGGGCGACGATAACAAGATCGGGCGTAGCCTGCTGGACGACGTCGAAGAAATAGTCGTACCGCGCACATTCCGCTTCCAGCCATACGAAGTCGACACCCAGCAAAAGGGTGCGTAGTGATTCGCGGCTGGCTTCGTTCGGATCGACGATTGCGATACGTTGCATCGACTTACTCCAGACTTCACCGGGGCTCATGGTTCAACCGGACAGGTTGAACCATGAGCCCGCGGCTTCAGTTACCTCGCCGGCGCCTTGGGCGGGGCCGGCATTTCCTTCGGAATATTCACCGCCGCGGGCAGTTCGGCGGGGCTGGTCATCGGGGTCACATTCAAAAGAATCGGTGCTTTGCCCGGGGCCGGGCAGCTTCCCGATTCGCAGTTGCCGGCGCCCATGCCGCGTTGGCCATGCATGCCGTAACCGGCGGAGGCGTTGTAGCTCGCACAAGGGAGAACACCGGCGGTCGGGTCATTCTTCCAGGCACCCTTGTAGTGCTTGCCTTCGAAGACGTTTCGCTGGCCGCGGGGCGCTTCGAGGATACCTTCCAGGTACATTTCGAAGTCATCCGGTACGCGGCTTTCCTTGCCGGGCAGGCGCTTCGGAACCTGGTTGCAATCCATCGGATCGACCAGATGCGGCGTGACCAGGATCACCAGTTCGGTTTCCAGTTCGTTGACCGTTTGCGTGCTGAAGAACGGCCCGAGGAAGGGCAGTTCGCCGAGCAGGGGAACCTTGATGGTCGAGGCGTCGTTGCTTGTCTGGATCAGACCGCCAATGGCGAAGGTCTGGCCCGCTTCGAGGACAACCGAGGTGCGAACCTGCTGATCATCGAAGCCCGGGACCGCACCGAACGAGGTCACGATACCGAGTCCCTGGTTCACGCTTCGCACACGCGGAGCGACTTCCAGGTAGATTTTGCCGTTGCCGTAGACGATCGGCAGGAACTCGAGTTCGGTGCCAATGTCCTGGTACACAACGCCGGGGCCGTTGATACCCGAGGCCGCTCCGAGGGTGGCCTGCTGACCACCGGAGAGGAACCGGGCAGGCCGGCCGCTCTGGGTGACGAGCTTGGGCTCGGCCACCAGCTTGGCGAGGCCTTCCGTCTTGAGGGCTTGCAGCAGTCCCTGGAACTGGGCCGGGATGATGCCGAACACCAGGTTCGCCGCCGAAGTCGGCAATGCACTCGCCGCACCGGGGATGATGCCGACACCCGCGGCAACAGTGTTGTTCCCCGCGGCTCCGGTCGATGCGGCCAGACCGCCGAGCACGCTGCCGGTGCTGAAGGTCGTGCCGTTGACAATGAAGTTGAAGCCTCGCTGGCGGGACTTCGTGCGATTGACGCGTGCCACGGTGACGTCGAGTTGCACCTGGTGCACCCCGCCGACGGTGATCGCGTTGACGACGTTGGCACCGCCACCACCGAGGACCGTGGTTGAGATCCGGAGGACCGAATCCACGTCCTGGGCCTGCGAGACGTAGCCCGTGAGCACGACACCGTTCCCGAACGGAATCACATCCACGTTCGCGGTGGGCACCGCACGTTTCAGGATGTTCCGGAGAAGGTCGATGTCGGTCTGCACGACAACCTCGTAAGATTCTTTAGCGTTATCGGCATCGGTCAGTTCCAGCCGGCTGGTGCCGGGCTGTTGACCGCGGAGGATGACATAGGCCGGGTTGGCCGCGTCTGCCTCCACCACCACCACATTCGGGCGTTCGTTGAAAACCTGCTTGATGAGCTTCTTGCTCTTCATCTGCAGTCGCACCGCGCCGCCGACCGGCACGATGACAGTTCCATTGCGATCCACCGGTTGGGCCGAGACAGTCCCGCCCACCATCAGGATCAGCGCGACCGCTCCGAGAAGGAGCCGTCTTGCGTGAAGTTTCGGGTGCATCCTATCACCTCTCCTGTCATGGGGCGGCCGTGAGACACCCGCCCGATCTTCGTGTCAATCATCAGCCCGAACCAGCGGTTCGGGCATTCCAAGTCAACCGTTGCGTTTCAATTGCCGGCGAGCGGGGGAGGTTAGTCCCCTGCCCGTCGGTGTTTCACTCGATCAGACCGGCAAGTCGCCCGGTTGGGGCTTCTCTTCGGTCTTTTCTTCCTTCTTGAACTGCTTCGCATCAAGCGAAGGCAGCTCCTTGATACCGTCGGCCTGGCCATCGACCTGGCGGAACTGTCCGGGGCCGGTTTCCAGGAAGATCACCCGGCGGTTGTTGAGGATCTGCTCGAACTTGCGCGGGTAGAGCGAAACGATCTCACGCGGGAACGGCAGGATCTCCAACTCATCCACCGGCTTCGGTGCCTCGGCCACCACGACCTTCGGCTCTTCGATCTTGTCGTTGCTCAACTGGCTGTTGAACACCTGCTGATCGGCTTCAATCGCGCCCTTGATGTACTTGCCGTACATCGCGGTCGGGTCCTTAATGGCCTTGCTCGTCAGGCCTTCTTCGGGTACGTCCTTCGTGGCGAAGAAGTTGTTGAAGTTCTCCTTCGTCACCTGCGTGTTCTGGGCGATGTCGGCCTTCGCCACCACAATCGGTACCAGCTTCATCGGCGGGGCAATCGCAGCCTGTTCCTGGCTCTCATCGAAGCCCGGAATGCTCGACTTCGGGTTCACACTCGTCTTCGCGGTGTTCGTCGTGTTGCGGAGCAACAACTTCACTTCACCGCGCTTCTCGGCGCTCGACAGGTACAAGGCCTGGTCCGGCGTGACAGCCAGCGAGACCGAGTTGACCTGCTGAACCGCCTCGCCGTTTTCACTGCGGCGGGCGCGGGTATCGACCGCAAGGATGAGCATGTCGCTGAGGAACACGCCCGACTTCGCTTTGCCGTTGGCTTGTGATTCGGTCAGCATCACGTCCACCTTGTCACCGGGTTGCACGAAGCCGGCCACGGCCTTCACGCCTTCCATCTTGATCGCGTACTTCGACATGCCCTCGGGCATCTTGATGCCGGCATCGACGCCGACGTCGCCCTGCGAGAACATGTTGCCGGCCTTCAGGGTCCGGTTCAGTTTCTTGCCTTTCAACTCGTCGGCCGAGTTGATAATGTCGGGCGGCAGGCTCTTCTTGTCGATCTTCTGCGTCATCAGCATGTTGTCCAGCTCGGCGGCCTCCAGCGTGGTGCCGACGGGCAGTTCCTTCTTCGCGACGATCACATCGATTGTTTCGGGGGCATTGCCCCCCGAGAGCTTGGCGGTCAAAAAGGCCGCCACCAGCCCGCACCCGATGGCAATTGCCATCAAGGTCATATTCTTCGACTTCATGTTGCCGTCCTCAGGGTGGTAAACGCTGTTCGAACTCCCTCGCCGGTCCAGGCCGGCGAGCCGCAGCGGGGCGGCCATAATGCCCCGCGTCCTCCTTGACTGGTAACCTCAAGTTCGGGACCCGGTCGCTTTGCCCGGGAACCCCATTGTTCTGTTGCTGCCCACTTCGTACGGTCGCGGATCAAAGGTCGTTGCGGATCTCCCGGAACGCTGCACCTTTTCCGACCTTTTTCCGAACGTACGCCACGAAGAGTGAGAACCTTAACCGGACTCTAGCACTTTTCGCGTCTTGCCGAGAATCGCAGGTACGCCGTTTTTTTCGACATTCCCGGCTATGACACTTCAATTTTTCCGTAAGTAGCGAGGATGCTCAGAAAGCGGGTTCCAAGGAATCCACGCAAAACAAGGGTGACAGCGGTCATAACGGGCGACTCGGGCGGAGCCGCAAGCGGCGAAACTTACAACACGCCCGCGTATGCCAGGTAGCCCAGGTACCCCAGGAACCCGATGCACAGCGGAATCCCGTAGGGCAGCCGGTCCCACGACGATCGCCGTGAGTTCGACCGTGCGGCAGCCGCACCGGGGCCCATCGTGGCCATCACCCGCAGATCGACGAAGATTTCCTTGAAGTTGCTCATGTTCTTGGAGAACTTGCGGCGGCAGACCATCATGACCAGACCGAAGACACCGCCGACGATCGCACCCAGGCAGAACGCCCAGACAAGGATCATCAGGGCTTCACGCCCACCGAAGAATGCCCCGATCCATGCTCCGAAGCCCATCAGCATCTTCACATCGCCCTGGCCCATGCCGACAATCGCCAGCAGCGGGAACAGCAGTGCGAAGCCGAGCGCTGTACAGAGCAGCGAGTAACCGATGCCGCCCTGACCCGCATCAACGGGTATGCCGAGCGTGTGGAGCAGTCCCAGCATCCATCCGCTGAGGACCATAGATAGGGTAAGCCAGTTGGGGACCTTGAACGCCCAACCGTCGATGACCGCGGCGAGCACCATGGCTGCGCACAGCACGACGAGAGGACCGTAGTTCCGCGCCCCTCCACCGGCCACTGCACCCCAAATGACATGACTGAGGTACGCCAGACCGACGAATAACAGGGCAAATACCGGCACCTGTGCCATCTGCATGAGGAATGCCCGGTCGATCCCGAGATCGTCGGCATTCGTCGTCGCGGGGACAGGGTTGGCGACGGTCGCGACCGTGGCCGTGGATTGCTGCGTCATGAGAGCGGTTACCTTTCACTGAGGAAACAGTGTGGCTCGCTCAAGCTTGAAGTCCCGCGTTCCGGGTTCCGTGTTCGGAGATGGAGTTTCACATGGTGAGTAAGTTGCCTTTTCAACTCACCATGCAAAACTCCATCTTCAAACCCGGAACTCGGAACCGGTCGCCAGATCAGCTACCGCCAGCGGGCGTGGCTTTGCCGGCCACGTTGCTGAAGGTGTTGTTGGCGTTGGAACCGAGGGTCGTGACGGCAGCGATGCAGACCACAATGATCAGGGCCAGCATCACGGCGTATTCGACGGCCGTCGGTCCATCTTCCTTCTTGAGAAAGCTCACGAACTTCTTGGTCATGTTGCGCATCATGTCGGATCTCCTGGAACGAGTTAACGAACAACGAGTTTTGAGTTCACTGCCGGGGGCATCGATGCTTCACAAGGCACCTTCACTCACGAACCGCCACTGATAGTGGTGTTCAGGCTGACATTAGCGAAGGTATTGTTTGCGTTCGAGCCGAGTGTCGTGATGCCGGCGATGCAGACCACAATGATCAGGGCCAGCATCACGGCATACTCGACCGCCGTCGGGCCGTCTTCTTGCTTCAAGAATTCGACCGCTTTGCGAGCGAGTTGTGCGAACATAGCGTCTCTCCTCCGGTCGGCGCGGACGCCGACGGTGCCAATCAGGACCGGGTTAAGCGGTCTTTAAGGTTACACCCGAAGGACAGTAT
>Ga0105044_10002137_pt1 | contig 26869 bp, 20 predicted proteins | sample MAT01_FD_78092 | JGI IMG/M metagenome (GOLD analysis project Ga0105044, IMG submission 78092) | Freshwater microbial communities from Lake Fryxell liftoff mats and glacier meltwater in Antarctica - MAT-01 | ecosystem: Environmental > Aquatic > Freshwater > Ice > Liftoff microbial mat | place... | reverse complement strand
TGCAGTTGAGAAATCCTGTCAAATCTATGGTGGGTGAGGAATTAAAGGCTTCAGAGGTGACCCTGCATGGGTTATTGGGCGATCGCGCCTATACCTTGCTAGACGCTGAGCGTGCCAAAATCGCGAGTGCCAAAAATCCTAAAAAATGGGCTAAGTTGCCAGATTTCCGCGCAACCTTCACCAATCCGCCCCATCCGCATGAAGCCGTTCCACCCGTAACGATTGTGTTTCCAGATGAGAACTCCATAACGACTGAAACCCCAGCAGCCAACAACGTCTGGTTAGAAAAAGCGGCGTAGTCACGCATCCTCTAGCCCATGCTCAGCATGGCCTTGAGCTGCGTTGTTGGCCTAGTGGCGATGATTTCAGCTTAACTCTGGTCTGCACTCTTGTCTGTTATACCTGTTTGTCTAAAATCGCTGTAGCGACTTGTTGAGAAATGAAGGGAAAGAGCGTGTCAGATTGACTTTGGGCGGAGCCTTCGGTGTAGACCACCAAGAGGTAGGGGTGGGCATCTGGGAGTTCGATATAGGCGGCATCATGGCGGACGCGGCTCATCCATCCGGCCTTTGACCAGAGGCGCGCTGATTCGGGCAGGCCACCCCCGAGGAAGCCCGTCACTTGGTTTTCGGGATCGGCGGCGAGGGTGGCAGGGTCAAGGTGGCGGTGTAAGAGGTTTAGCATCGACTGCGATCGCCCAGCGCTCACCGCCACCCCGCCCACAATGCTATGTAGCAGCCGTGCGGTGGCATCAGTCGTTAGCCAGTTGCGGTTTTCCATGGCCTCGCCATAGAACGCGCGTTCGCGGCCATAGGGCCCATCGCCCCAGGTTTTTTGGTTAACATTGATCGACTCTAGCTCTTCCCAGCCCAGGCTTTGATAATAGCGATTCACAATATTGCGCTGGGTTTTCCACGTCTCAAACGGGGCGGGGGGCAGTTCGGGGCCGCTGGTGGTGCCGGTGAGGGTGTCTAGCACCAAGCCTGTGGCATCGTTGCTAGAGTCTACAATCATGTCGCGGATGGCGCGATCGAGTTCTGCGGACTCTGCAACCATGGCTTTTTCTAGCCATTCATGCACTGCGACCAAATAAAACAGCTTGACCACGCTAGCCGGATAAATGCGCTCTACCCCACGATAGGCAAAGCCCCGCACGGGATACTGCCAAAAATCTTCGGGCGTGATCGCGCCGCCTGTATTTACCGGGTAGGGAGGATCGTAGACCAGCCAAGTGAGGGCAATTTGAGTGCGGGTTAGCTGCGGAAAGGCTTCCCAGGTTGCGGCAAGAATGCGATCGCCCACCCGTGCCAAGGTGTCATCGCGATGGAAAAATGGCATAACAACTCTCTTTCTGGGTCTGCGTGTCTAAAATCTAGCTGAATCTAGCTGCGGATCTGGCGCTAGTGGTCTGGCTCATTTACCCAGTGCTGGTTATCTCGTCTTTTGTCCCGTTTAATAATTCTCGTTTGATAGTTCTAGGTATCTCCTATGGTTTCCCTTGCCGATGTGATGGCGATCGCCCCCACCCTTGCTACCGCAGAATTTCGGGTGCAGGCGACCCTCAACCTCTATGATGCGCCGACTTGTATTGGCCTTGCGACCCAAGCCGCTACCGGACGCCAATTGCGTATCTTATCATCGCAACCCGACCCAGCGGGGGCTTTGTCGGGGGTGCTGTGCGAAGACGATTATCCTGGCTGGCTCGCCATCGGAGACTTAGCGGCGCTCAAGCCTGCGCCAGAACCCTACCGGGCGATCGCCCTCTCCTACTCCAAAATCTGTCGCCGCCTCCCGGAAGTGATCGCCTTTGCCCAAGCGGCCATGGCTCAGCCCAACCACTATCTCTGGGGCGGCACCGTCGGCCCCAATTATGATTGCTCGGGCTTGATGCAAACCGCCTTCGCCGCCAGTGGCATTTGGCTCCCCCGCGATGCCTACCAGCAAGAAGCCTTTCTGCAACCGGTGACGCAAGCCGACCTGCAACCGGGGGATCTTGTGTTTTTTGGCACCCCAGAACGCTGCACCCATGTGGGGTTGTGGGTGGGCGATCGCCATTATCTCCACAGTTCGGGCAAAGACCAAGGACGCAACGGCATTGGTTTAGATGTGTTGGCTGCTGAGGGCGATCGCATTAGCCAATCCTATTTTCAGCAATTTCGCGGAGCCGGTCGGGTGCGGCAATGCTATATGCCAAAGGCTGGCGCTAGGGGTGTGTGAGAGTGGCGGTGCGTTGGCTGGGTGGCGATCGCCCATCCGTAACAGGCTCCGTGACAGGCTCCGTAACAGGCTAGGCTCAACCCTTGACCCACAGATTGCCACAAGAACCTGTCACACAATGCCTCCTCCTCCAGCCGCGCAGCCTAGTAATCCTTTCTAGGACAGAAGAGCCAAAGCTTAAGAGATTCTCAATATTCCGCAATATTTCTTAATTATAAAAAAGCTCAGCCAGCAAAGTTTTTGATATTTCGTCAAGGGATATGTCACGGATTCTCACTGAAACCATAAAAATGTATCCTGAAATACAAATCTGCTTTTTCTACCGCTCTAGTATCTGTGCTGACTTATCTTTCCTCGGAGTCTCCATCCCCTCACCTATTTATTCTGTAATCCCCTCATTCATTCTTAAAAATTAGGAGAACAACGCTTAATGTCCATGCAATTTAGCCGTCGTAAGTTTTTGGTTTACGGTTCCGCTGCATTGGGAACCAGTATGCTACTCAAAGCTTGTGGCTCTGCCCCCACAGATACTACTGAGGCTCCTGCTGCTGAAGGTGGGGCTGAGGCTCCTGCCGCTACCAGTGGTGACACTATTAAGGTAGGGATTCTGCACTCCTTGAGCGGGACAATGGCCATCAGCGAAACCACTGTGGTTGAGGCTGAGCAACTTGCCATCAAGGAAATTAATGCAGCCGGTGGCGTTCTGGGTATGCAAATCGAAGCCATCGTCGAAGATGGTGCTTCTGATTGGCCAACCTTCGCCGAGAAGGCAACCAAGCTGATCGATCAAGACCAGGTCGCAACCGTCTTTGGCTGCTGGACTTCTGCTAGCCGCAAAGCCGTCTTGCCGGTCTTCGAATCCAAGAACCACATGCTGTGGTATCCCCTGCAATACGAAGGCCAAGAATGTTCCAGAAACATCTTCTACACCGGGGCTGCACCTAACCAGCAAATTGAACCCGCCGTAGACTGGTTGCTCGAAAACAAAGGAACTCAGTTCTTCTTGGTGGGTTCTGACTACGTTTTCCCCCGTACCGCTAACACCATCATCAAAGAGCAGTTGGCAGCTAAAGGTGGCGAAACCGTCGGAGAAGACTACCTTCCCCTAGGTAGTACCGAAGTTACCCCCATCATCACCAAGATTCGCCAAGCCTTGCCCGATGGCGGCGTCATCTTCAACAGTTTGAATGGAGACAGCAACGTTGCCTTCTTCAAACAGCTACAAGGTGCAGGCTTGACCCCCGACAAGTACCCTGTTATGTCGGTGAGTATTGCCGAAGAAGAAGTGCGCCAAATCGGGAAAGAATTCTTGATTGGCCATTATGCAGCTTGGAACTACTACCAAACCGTTGAAAGCCCTGAGAACGAAAAGTGGGTTGCTGACTTTAAAGCCGAGTATGGCGAAGATCGCGTGACCAACGACCCCATGGAAGCCGCCTACATCATGGTGTATCTGTGGAAGCAATCGGTTGAAGCCGCAGGCACGACAGAATTGGAAGCCGTGCGGACAGCCGCCATCGGGCAAGAATTTGCAGCGCCCGAAGGCCCTGTGAAGATGAACGTCAACCACCACATCTCCAAAACTGTCCGGATCGGGGAAGTTCGGGATGACGGACTGTTCAACATCGTCTGGTCAACCGATGGCCCCGTCGATCCCCTGCCCTGGAACCAGTTTGTTCCTGACACCAAAGGCTACGCCTGCGACTGGACGGATCCTGCAAAAGGCGGCAGATTCAAACTTGAAGGCGTCTAGTCCTTCCTTCTAACAGTTTAGTGGCGGCGGCAACGTCGCCACTATTTTATTAAGGTCGCGATAAAACTCACTCAAGTCACCTCTGCTATTACGCGCTTTCCTATCAAGGGAGGAGACCTTTAAGGGTTGTCTCAAGCGATCGCCACCCTTGAGATGGGGTCTGAGTCAAGGGAATTTGAGCTCAGCGAATCTGAGTAGAGAATCTGGGGATTTATGACTCTCTGCTTAACAGTTGTGTTTTACAGCACAGCCCGCTGCTGTGATCGCAGCTTCTAATATTTATGGCCAAGCTCTCAAGTTTTCAAGGAAAACTAATAGATTTTTGACCTTGAATTAGAATCCATAGATTGGGTTTTGATTAAATTAGTATTATTTATTTTTTATTCATGATTGAGAGTGTCTTTAATACACTTTTTCATTTATTTTTAGGCTAAACTTTTTTCACTTCGTAATCATTGTTCAGTGGAGAAAACACTGTGCTGCAAGGGATATTTGACGGTTTATTCAATGGCATCAGCATTGGCGCTGTGCTGTTAATTGCAGCGTTAGGGTTAGCTATCGTTTTTGGCCTCATGGGTGTCATTAACCTAGCCCATGGTGAGTTAATGATGCTGGGAGCCTACACCACATTTGTGGTGCAAAACATTTTTAGACCCCTCGGAGAACCGCTGTTTAGCCTCTACATTTTTGTGGCGGTGATTATGGCATTTATAGTGGCAGCCCTAGCTGGGTTACTGCTAGAGAGGGGCGTGATTCGATATCTCTATGGTCGCCCGCTAGAAACCCTGCTAGCGACTTGGGGGGTCAGTCTGATCCTGCGGCAACTGGTGAGAAGTATTAGCACTTCTATGACCATCGGGATTTTGCTGTTCTCATTGCTATTTTTTGGAGCCTTGTGGGTTTTACAAAAGCGGCTAGATTGGGAGCAAATGCAAAAGAAGGCGATCGCCCTCCTGCTCCCCCTATCGGCAGCGATCGCCCTAATCGCAGGTCTTTTGCTCAACCGCCAACCCGACTTGGCCAAGCCTTGGTTTAGTGCGCGCAACGTTGATGTCACGGCTCCTGCGTGGTTGCGGGGAGGCATTCCCGTTGGCACCTTACAACTGCCCTACACCCGTCTTTTCATCATTGTGCTGACCATCCTCTGCTTAATCGGCATTTACTGGTTCTTACAAAAATCTGTCTGGGGTCTCCGCATTCGCTCCGTCACCCAAAACCGTGACATGAGCGCTTGCCTCGGCATCCCAACCCAAAAGGTAGATGCCCTCACCTTTGCTTTGGGGTCAGGTTTGGCCGGGGTTGCTGGCTGTGCGGTGAGTCTGCTGGGTTCGGTAGGCCCTAACCTGGGAGCCAACTACATTGTTGATGCCTTCATGGTAGTGGTCGTTGGAGGTGTCGGAAAACTGGTGGGTAGCGTGGTCGCCGCCCTCGTGATTGGCACCCTCAACTATCTCTTGGGGTCTGGCACCTTGGCCTTGCTGCTGACCAACACCCAAGCTGATTTTTTGCAGCCTTTGGTAGACTTCTTTACATTTTTTGCCACCACAAGCATGGCAAAAGTAATGGTGTTTATTCTGATCATCGCGTTTCTGCAAGTGAAACCCGCCGGGCTATTTCCCCAAAAAGGTCGCAGCGTGGAAGTTTAGGGCGATCGCCCCTCCTTCTTCGCCTCCTCCCTCCTTCTTCTCCAGATCCCTCTCTATCGGTTATTAGGACATTGGCATGGCAGTAGATACTCTGACGGGGCTGCTTCAGTCTCGGCGATCACGCAAAAAAAGCATTCTGGTCGAAGTCGGGCTCGTCGTTGCCGTTTCCCTCTTCCTAGCCTTCGTCGTTCCCTTATTTCTCTCAGATTTCCGGCTGAGCCTCCTTGGACGGTTCATGTCCCTCGCCATCGTAGCCCTCGGTGTTGACTTAATCTGGGGCTTCACAGGGCTATTAAGCCTAGGCCACGGCATTTTCTTTGCCCTAGGAGGATATGCCTTTGCCATGTATTTGCAACTGCAAATCCCAGACGGCCAACTCCCTGAGTTCTTTACCCTCTACGGCGTTACAGAATTACCGTGGTTCTGGAAACCTTTCTACTCCTTTCCATTTACCCTCGCCGCTCTGATCATCATCCCGATGATCGTCGCCGCCCTCTTTGGCTACCTCGTTTTTCGTAACCGGATTCGGGGGGTCTACTTTTCCATCCTCACCCAAGCGGCTCTCGTTGTCTTTTTCAACTTTTTTAATGGACAACAAAAGCTGATCAACGGCACCAACGGCCTTAAAACCTCAACCAGCATTTTGTTTGGGTCGGCAGTTGGCACCCCACAAATGCAGTTTGTGTTTTATGTCATTACGATCTTTTTCCTGGCGCTGCTCTATGGCTTTTGTCGCTGGTTAACGAGCGGGCGCTTTGGCAAACTGCTAGTGGCGATTCGCGACGATGAAAACCGCGTGCGCTTTTCGGGATACGACCCCAGCCGTTTCAAAATGCTGGTCTTTGCCCTCTCCGGCGGCATTGCTGGCGTTGCCGGTGCCTTATACACCGTGCAATCGGGCATCGTCTCTCCCCAGTTTATGGATATTGCATTTTCCATTGAAATGGTGATTTGGGTCGCCGTTGGGGGGCGCGCCACCCTAATCGGAGCCATTCTCGGCGCGGTGGTGGTCAACTACGCCCGCAGCCTTCTGAGCGAACAGTTTCCCGAAGTCTGGCTCTTTTTCCAAGGGGCGCTCTTTTTGATCGTGGTTCTTGTCTTACCCGATGGCGTTGTCGGTTGGCTCCGCACTGAAGGCCCTAACCTTTGGCGTCGCCTGACGGGCAAGCCAAAATATGTCAGCACCTTTCCTAGCCTCGAACTAGATGAAAGCGTCCAGCAAGAACGAGAAACGATCGAGAAGTAAAGACGCACCTCTTTAAGTCTTTACCCATGTCTGGATCTGGGGTTTCTTGATTTGCAGCCTCAGATCTGTCTATATCTCGTTCCTTTAAGCTAAGCACCTCTCCAAGAAACTACCCCTTCAAAAAACTAATGACGGCTAAGATTCTGGATATTGACCATGTCACTGTGAGTTTTGATGGCTTCAAAGCTCTCAATGATCTCACCTTCAGCATGGAACCGGGCGAACTGCGGGTCATCATTGGCCCCAACGGAGCCGGAAAAACCACATTCCTTGATGTGATTACTGGAAAGGTGCGCCCAACCTCTGGCACCGCCCACTTCAAAGGGCGCAACCTCACCACCCTCAAAGAGCATGAAATTTCCCGGCTGGGTGTCGGGCGCAAGTTCCAAACCCCTCGGGTCTACCTCAACTTGACGCCCCGCGAAAACCTAGAAATTTCCTGCAACGACACCAAGACGGTTTTTAACACGCTGTTTAAAAAACAGCCCAAGGGCGAGCGGCAAACCGTCGCTAGTTTGCTAGAAACGATTGGTCTTACAGCCCAGGCCGATACCGCTGCCGGGTTGCTCTCCCACGGCCAAAAGCAGTGGCTCGAAATCGGGATGCTGGTGGCACAATCCCCCGATCTGTTGCTGGTGGATGAGCCTGTGGCAGGGTTGACCGATGAAGAAACCGAGCGGACTGGCGAGCTGTTGATTGCCTTAGCCGAAAGCCACTCCATCATTGTGATTGAGCATGACATGGAGTTTGTGCGCCAGATCGCCCGCAAGGTCACGGTGTTGCATGAAGGCAGCGTGCTGTTTGAGGGCAACATGAGCGAAGTGCAGACCGATCCTCGTGTCATTGAGGTGTATTTAGGGAAGGCTCCTTCGATCTCGGCAGAGCAGATGGTGATGCTGCGGATTGCCGCCTCCATGGCATGGGCAGATGGTAACTTTGCCCCGGTGCAGCAGGAGGTGATTTTGTCGCGGCTGAGCCAACAATTTGCTAGCGATGGGGAAGAGCAAGAGGCCCTGCGGCAAGAGTTGCAAGACTACTTGGCAAAGGATATCCCCCTCGAAGAGTTGGTGCCGTTGTTGAAAGACCCGGAGCAGCGAGAAACAGCGCTGAAACTGAGCTACGAGGTCATTTCCTCCAACACGATTAATGCAACGGAAGCAAAGGTTTATCAACAGTTAGTGGAATTGGTCGCATTGCCGCCTGAGGTGGTGCAACGGGTTGAGCAAGATGTGAAAGCGGGGACGTTACGATGACTCAGATAATGGATCAAGCTCCAGGCGAAGCGGCAACCACTGAGACGATGCTGCAGGTTTCGGGGCTTAATTTTTACTATGGCGAAAGCCATATTCTGCGAGATGTGGATTTAACGGTTCCCCGGGGGCAGATGGTGTGTTTGATTGGCCGTAATGGGGTCGGGAAAACCACCTTACTCAAGAACCTCATTGGGCTAGTGAAGCCCCGCAGAGGAGAGATTCACCTGAATGGCCAGCCCATCACGACCCTTTCGCCCGATCGCCGTGCCCGTTTAGGGATTGGTTATGTGCCCCAAGGCCGAGAGGTGATTCCTCGGCTGACGGTGAAGGAGAATTTGCTGTTGGGGTTAGAGGCTAACCCGCGCAAAATCCGGCGAGATGGCAGCATTCCCGATGAGATTTTTGACTTGTTTCCAGTGCTCAAAACGATGCTGAGTCGCATGGGCGGTGACCTCAGTGGCGGGCAGCAGCAGCAACTGGCGATCGCCCGTGCCCTCATGGGAGAACCCCAACTGCTCGTATTAGACGAACCCACCGAAGGCATCCAACCCTCCATCATTCTCGACATCGAAGCTGCTGTGAAGCAGATTATCAAAACCAAAGGTATCTCAGTGCTGTTGGTTGAGCAACACCTGCATTTCGTGCGCCAAGCCGATCGCTACTATGCCATGCAAAAAGGTGGCATCGTCGCTTCTGGCCCCACCCACGAACTCAGCAACGATGTCATTCAAAAATTCCTAGCCGTGTAGGGGGTGATCGAAAATAGGGAGCTTTCCAGGTTTGTAGACCTCACCCTGGTATCTTTAGTGCCAAGGTGGAAGAAAGACTTTGAAGCCAGCCCCTCGTTTTTTGGGGGGAGAAGAGATTGAAGGATGAGACTGACTTGCAGACCTGGGATGCACTCCCGAAAATACCGCGCTTTTTCTGAGAAGTCTCCTATGATGAAGCGTGGAAGCAGTCGAGTATCTACTCCCAAAAAATCCTCGGTTCCCAGATCTGGAGGAATTTCCGGTGTTCATTCCGCGCTTCTCTAGAAAATCGTCTCCATTTCCAGATCCCTAAGTTTGCAGAAATGCAAACCCGTTTTAGAATGACAGCGGAAGCGCCGTCTCTGATCCGGAGCCTCTGCGCCATCCTTGAGAGCTTTGTCGCTGGGGCGAATGTTCGATGGCCTTAAAGGGTCAATTGCTACGGCCAATTTCCAACGCCAATTCCAACACAGTGGAGAAGGATGTGATGGATGATGCAGTGCTTCGCAATCGAGACTATACCTTTATTATTGCCAAAACAGCGGATGAATCGGCTCCTAACCCGCCCCATTTTGCAGAGCGCTGGGGAGCCGCCCAAGAGGCGATTCGGGTGCTCACGCAGCACTGTGAGGCGCTTGACCCAGACGGGGTAACCGTCTATATCGCTGGCCGCGACGAAACAGACGCTTGCTCCTTTAGCCGCCACGAAAAACTGACAAGCCAAGCCCTAATGCAGGTTTTAGCCGAAAATTACCCACCCTGTCAGGTGATTCTGCATCAAGTTTTGGAAACTGCGATGGCTCGCTATTTTCAGCGCAAAGCCCAAGGGCAAAGCCAGCCGAATGGTGAAATTATTCTGGTGATTTTAGATGGAGAGCCAGAGGATCGGATGGCGGTGGTGCGGGTGATTAAAGACGCCACTGAACAAATGGAAACCGAGCATGAACTGAGACTCAGCTTTGTGCAAATTGGTGAAGATGCGATCGCCACAGGCTTCTTAACAGCCCTTGACGAGAACCTAAAAGCAGATGCCGGAGCACGTTTCGACATCGTTTGTAGCCAGCAACTCCAAGAGATTCAACCAGATTCAATCACCTCTTTCCTGTTCAGCACCTTATAAGCGTAGCCCTGAGTCTCGGCGGCGACCACCCTCAACCTAGCGTTGCAGATGGCAGCAAAATCTAGAATCCATCTAGAATCCACCTAGAATTTATAGTAGGAGTTGGAAAAAGAAATTACGCGCACATCCCGGAAGAAGCCCTCCGATTGTCGAAGGATGGTGTGACAGGGTGACAGACGGCGAAAAGCCGCTCTCTCTTATTTCATGCATCCAAAGTTCATGCATCCAAAGTTCATGTATCCAAGCTTATGCATCCAACGGCAAGGTTCATGCAGCCAACGGTAAGGTTCATCGCTCCGGCATACGGTGCTTGAGTTTATTGCTCCAATAGCAAATCACTGGTGAAAACAACTACAAAAAAACATAAATTTTTGTAACGGTTCAGTGTCCCTGCCGATACACCGCCACAGATTGCGGGCAATGCTAATAGAGGGTGGATGTATCTGGTTTAGTTTGATCTGGCTATCTGCTGAGTTCCTCGTTCTAGGTGACCCCAATCATTGCAATTCATAAAAATCTACAGCTAATCACCAGATCCAGGGTTTAATCTACCTGCAACGGGGAACACTGGAATATGAAGGTAGAGCGTGGAGATCCGTATCTATCTGGGCAAGCAACCCGTCATCAGGCTCATTCTGAGACCGCCATGAAAGATGTTGTTATGTCTATTCTGAGAGTTCTATCAGCCGCCTGGGGTATGGCAACCGCAACCGATACCGTTTTTGTCTAGGGCATGACGACGTTGGATTACCCATAATACCTGCGATCGCCCATCACGCAAGCATCCTATCCCGTTCAATCCTGTCCAGCTCAATCCGTAACCGCTAGTGCTAGGAAACTTCTATGGTGACTACATCCGACGAAAGTTCACTTAAGCTCCGAAACCCCAAAAAGCATAATCACTATGGGTTTCGCGACTTTTTTCAATTTGATTCAGAAAAAGGCACCATTCTAGATTGGAACGGTGGCCAGAATGTTTTAACCACCGAAGACTTCATCATTGGCTTGGTTGAAGGGCTAGAAGAAGAAGTCGGTGATGCCTCTGCCGCCATTATGTACACCATCGGGTGTGAATGGGGACAGCGGGATGCCTTCTTCTTTGAAAAGTGGTTTGAGAAAGAGTTTGGCCGCAACATTCGCCAAACAAACCTGATGTTTTTGCTCGAAACCTGGTGGTGGCCGTTTACCTCCCAAGGCTGGGGTCGTTGGGAAGTCGATATGGGCGATCGCAAGCAAGGGTTTATGTTTATCAATGTCTTTGACTCTGCTGTAGCCCGAACCCTAGGCGATGTCGGCAAGCCTGTCTGCCACATCTACGCAGGTCTATTTGCCGGGTTTTTCACCGAGTTGGTGAGAAAGCAACTGAGTTGCATCGAAATCCAGTGTTACTCTATGGGCGAAACCTACTGTAAGTTCCTGTTAGGTGGCCAAGATCGGATTGATGCGGCTTCCTTCTGGATGAATGAAGGAGCCACCGCCCGTGATATCGAAAAACGGTTGCGCTCAGGAGATCGATTGGGATGAGCAGCGCAACTCTTGTAGCGACCAACGGTTCTACCCCCTCTATTCCTATGGACGCTTGGCTTCAAACCTCAGCCCGGAAGTTTTTCTCCTCTTTTAATTGGGATGATAACCCGCCGGAAATCCACGAAGTTAAGCAGAAGGCGGTAGAAAACCCTTCCACCGATAGCTTGGGGTTAGATCTGAGCGTAGGGCAATTCTTCGCCACCGTAAATTGGGATGACAAAGCGGTTATGCCTCAAACCCAAACCCCCGACAACTTATTGGCGCAACTCCTCGAAGATCCGGCGAAAGATTTTACCCTCGATGAATTTTCTGATCTTTTCTAAGGATCTAATCAAAAGCTCTAACATTCTTCTCAATGTGAAGGATCTAAAAGTTTAAGGATCTAGATCAGAGTCGCGATTGTGAACAACGCCGATGCTCTGATCCGCCGATGGTTTCACCAACAGGTCGGAAAGTTGAAGCAAATTTCTATGAGACAGATTGAAGCCGTCATGTTCGGCACGATTATGCGCTAGTTAAGCCCTAGTTGCTCAAGCTCGCTCAATCGATCCCTCCCCAGGATCTATCCCTTGACCTAGCACAACCCCCAGTCAGCCATTGCGTGCTGCGGCTACCGTTATTTTTGGAAGATTAGGACTATGCACCCACAACTTGAATCTGTTTTTGATGAAGCTGAAAACCGCTATCTCAACTCCAATGAATTAGGGGTATTGAGCCAGTATGTTTCGTCTTTACCCGAGCGGTTAGATTTATACCGGGTTTTGCGCGATCGCGAGGTCGAGGTGATGCAATCGGTAGCAGATAATTTGATGACCGTGCTACCCAACCAAAAGCCAGCCGCCCTAGAGCGGAGTATCAAAAATGCTCTCTTGGTCTTGCGCTACTGCGCCATGGCAATGCTGCTAGAGGATGTGTCTTTTGTGGAAGATCGCATTCGGGGTTGGTTAAAAGAGTCGATGCAGGCCCACAACACCTTGACGATCGACAACAAACTCTATCAATTGCTTGACCAACAACTGGCCAAGACCCTCAACCCACAACAACTGGCCTTACTCCAGCCGATGCTAACCTTGGCTCAAAACAGCCTCTTGGGAAGTGAAGAACCCCTGACGGCAGCGGCATTAGAGTGGTAATAGGTCGATCTGGGTTGTCGAATGGCTAGTAGAACGGCAGCGGGTTGGGCTAGAGCTAACGGCCTTTCGGTTGGCTCTGGCAGAGAGTTAGGGGAGATGAGACCTCCTAGACTCTAGCCGATCTCCCCGCTATTCTCCAACTCCTTCAACAGAACGCCTCAACGAAACTGCGAAACCTTTTAGAACTGCTGAGAGACGATCATGATTTCTGTCGCTGATTTATTGGTCAATAACCGGATTCCGGGTAATTACTTTGCTACGGATGCCTATGTTCGGAGTGACCTAGAAATGGGTCTGCTCGAAAACCGTCAGGGCGATCGCCTTTTGGCACTCCCCGAAACGTTGATTCAAGGAATCTATGCGGGGCTAGATCGGGAGACCGGACAAGCCACCCGCTTGGTGCTGTTTAACTGTGGCCGCTGGTGGGGTAAAAACCTCTATAGCCGTTTTTCTGAAGAACTGACTGACTATTACGGCGTGCCGATATCGGATATGTCGATGGCAGAATTTATCCAAACCCTGCAACAATGCTGGGTTACCCACGGGTGGGGTAAAATTGAGATTGAGCAAACCCACCAACACCGAGGGTTGCTCGTTGTTAAGATTTGGAACTCGCCCTATGCTCACCTCGCCCCCAAGGGAACCCAGCCCGTTTGCCAACTAGAGGCAGGGGTTTTGGCTTCATTCTTTAGCCAAGTTTCTGGGCGGGAGTTGCACTGCATTCAAACGACTTGCGAATCGCTTGGGGCTGATTGTAACCGCTTTCTTTTGGGTTTGCCCAAGCGGATAGAACCCGCCGAAACCATGGTGACCAATCTTGACCATGATGCCATTATCCAAAAGCTCTGTAGTTAATCTACGATAAGGCAATGAGGCGGTTGGGTTGGGTCGCTAGGGTCTGAGTGCCTGAGGCTAGAGTGATAGGTGCATGGGTGGCCGGGTAGACGCTGGCTCATCTATTCTGCTGAGCCGTTTGCAGCCTTGGTTCGTCTGTCACAAGAGTTGATTTGTTACAAGAGTTGATCTTTCATAAGAGTTGATCTGTTACAAGATCTGCTCTATTGAAAGAGCTAATCTGTGAACATCATTGACGGGATCTTGGGGAAGAATACCTGGTTGGGAGGCTTGTCCGGTCGCCCTAATCTAATGGTCTTTGCCCCTGGCCTTTGTTGGTTGAGTCTGTTGATCTAGTTTGTGTTCTCTTTAGTCCATAGTTTCACTGTCCAATGTTGTGGCAACTTCACTGGGATCACCGGGAAAAGATTTAAAGCGGTCTAAATATCGGCTATTAGGCTTGGTGGGGCAAGGACAATTTGGCCGCGTCTACTGCGCTGTGCATCGTCGAACAGGGCAACTGGTGGCGTTGAAGGATCTAGATCACGACCGCTTCCCCACCCACAAATTTTTACGTGAGTTGCGGTTTTTGCTGAGCCTCGAACATCCGAATATCGTGACCTGTCGAGCGTTGGAGCATACCCGCACAGGCCGTTATTTGGTGATGGACTATTGCGAAGGCGGCACCCTGCGCGGGTTGATGAAAGAGGAGACTCGCCTCAGTTTGCCGCAGTGTATCAAACTGACGATGGATATTTTGGCGGGGTTAGAGCAAGCCCATAGCCGAGGCATTGTGCATTGCGACATCAAGCCTGAGAATATTTTGTTGAATTTAGAACCCCATGGCTGGAAGGCGCGGGTGTCAGATTTTGGGATTGCGCGGGTCAACCAAGAACTGGCTGAGCCTCAGTCTGGGAGCGGGAATACGGGGTCTCCGGCCTATATGGCTCCGGAGCGGTTTTATGGCCAATATTCTAAATCTTCGGATCTCTATTCGGTGGGGATCTTGCTATATGAGCTGATGGCGGGCGATCGCCCCTATTCGGGAACCCCTGGCGAATTGATGTCGGCACACCTCAACCAGAGTTTGCGCTTTCCAGAGTCGATCCCGGTGGTCTGGCATCCGGTGATCACAACGGCGCTGCAAAAGCTGGCGGCGCGGCGGTTTCACACCGCCACAGCGATGCTGCAAGCGCTCAAACAGGCCGCAGAATCGGCGGGCATTTTGGAATATATCACCGTCCAGCCCGTGACGATGCCCCTCCTCCAACCGATGGGAACAGTGTCTATTTCAGATTTGCGAGAGACCCCTGCCGGGCGCATTGGGCAGGCGATGCAGGCGATCGCCCCTTGGCCTGACGACCACAGCCGCAAGCTGATCAAGCCGTTCCCTGAGCAGTTACACCTGTGCTATGGCTGGGGCGATCGCGTAGTGCTGGGGCAATGGCAAACCAAACTGGGCGATCGCCCTCAGACACCCGCCACGGTGCAATCTCTGCCCCTCAACGGCACGGTTCAGCAACTCATTCCCCATGCCCAGGGTTGCTACGCTGTCACTTCCCAAGCTGTGTATGGCTTAACCCAGCTCGACGCTACGGATCTTGGAGTTCCGAAACTAACAGCGACCCCGCTAGCCACAACGTCTGCCGATGCCGCCGTTACCTTTGCCCCCGCCGGCCAGTGGATGGCGATCGCCCATCAAGCGCCCCAAGCGCCCATCTGGACGCTCCAAGTGCAGCCCCTCCACCGAGGGGTGCCCCATCCCCAATTACCAGCGAAAACCACAGCCTTTCGCCTCCCCGCCGCTCAAACTCAGCTTTTGAATGCGATCGCCCTCGATCGGCGGCATCTCGTTGTGGCGTTTCAAAACCCAGATGCTTCTTCCAAGTCGGCGAATGCTACTTGGCTCGATGTCGTGACCCGGCGCGGCACCCGCATGACCCGCTTGGCCGTGCCGGTGCAGATCAACCAAATTTGCCCCACTGCCGTTCCCTACCGCCTGATCGCCACTGACTGTAAAGATCCGCAATCGCTCATTGCCCTCGATCTGAAGCCCTACCGGATCGCACGATTTGGCCTAGGAATGACCCCGCATTTGATCGCCGCTGCCCCCTGGGGCTACCTCCTCGCTGATGCCAATGGCCAAGTGCTCATGCTCGATGAGTATGGCCAGCGGGTTGGTCGTCTAGACCTCCCCTTCTCTCCCACGGCGATGATTCCCTTTACCCCATCTGGCCTGTTGATTGCCACTTGGAACGAAACTTGGGGGCAGTTGCACATCCTCAATCTCAAAAATCTAGAGATTGATTTGCTGTTTTGAGCGATGTTGGATTGCGCTAGATGGCTACAGCCATAGCCAAAAGGGAGAATGGGCGATCGCCCATTCTCCCTTGCCCACCCCAAAAACCCTCCATACTCCGCTAGCATATGGCCACTTGTGACGGATGTTTAGCGAAAAATGCTGCGGCCAGAGCCACTAGAAGAACTAGGGCTACTCGAACTCCCAGAGCTAGAACTCGTCCCTAGCATAAAGTCCTCCGTGAGAACCAAATCGAGGTCTTCATCGGGTTCGATCACAAAGACTTCGACCTCGCGATTGCGCCGCAGCAGCACTTCACCTAAAACGCCAACCCCTGCGCCCCCCAAAACTTCCAAAAAGTCAATGCTGCCAAAGATTTCAGACAAAATGGCAGCGGCGGCGGCTCCAATGGCGGCTCCGCGAATATAGTCGGGGTTGGTGCGGCGGCTGATGGTTTCGGTTTCGGTCAGCACGTTGGATACCGCCTCAATGGGGACGGGGCGATCGCTCCCAGCCAGCACGATTTCGCTCGCGACAAACTGGGTAGCCTTCTCTTCGTCGTCATCATCATCTCTATTGGTGGTGGTGACAGGCCGCATTTCCCCGGCAATCCGGCTGCCTTCACGAATAATCACGGTGCCACGTGAGGAAAAAATGTCGTTTGTGACAACCAACTCTAGCTCAGCGGTTTCATCGGGAACGATGATCAGCCGCTCAGCATTGTCATAGGTCACAGGGATCGCCGTCCCTTCTCGCAAACCGACGCTTTGGCTAGGGTTGCGGAAGAGTTGCGCCAGTTGGGGCGAGGTCTGTGCTGCAACGGGGATCCCTGTGATCAGCGGTAAAGCCGCCGTTAACGCGACACCACCCGCCATTAGCAGGGCGGTGGGAAATTGCCAAGTGCGAGTAGTATCCATAAATCTCAGTGTGAGTGAAGGTCTAGATGCCCGAAAAGATAAGTGATCTGGCTGGGTGCAGTCTGAGGTCTGAGTCGATAGGTCAGATTCAATGGCATTCGATCTGGCCTAAATTCAGACCCATGGCCGATCAGTCCTAGGGGTTGAGACTGATGGGCGATCGCCAGAGTTCCCCAGCTTAGCGAGATGCTTAACCAGGATCTGACGAGGGTTGCTGCAGATAGCGGCGGTAGGATGACGCCATTTTCCTGCAACCGAAAGAGATAGAAGGCGGGCTGGTCTTGAAACTGGCCTGCAACTCACACAGGGTTTCCTCGTCAAACCGTCTCAAATCTTAAAATTATTCTCAAACTGAGGGGATTCACCCCTCAGTAGAGAAAAAGCTGTAAAAATAAATCACAAGTCTTAACTCGCGTTGAAACCCCTAAGTACGGGCAAGGGGCTTAAGCCCCTTGTTTCAGGGAGTGTCCCCAAGTTGAGCGCACCTCATACTTGAAGAAACCGCTATAAGTCATATTTCAATTGCATTATTTCATCTTGAGGCTGCTGGTTTGGCTAGCTGGCTGCGACCGTGAGGGGTAGCCGCCCAGCCAATGCTATCTATTAACAGGATCTATTAACGGGATCCATTAACGGGATCTATCAGCGGGATCTATATAAATAACGGGATCTATCAACGGAATAAAGAGTCATCATGGTTCAGGAAGCTCTACCGCAAGCATCGGCATCGGTTTTGTCATTAGCCTACTCATTTCAGCAACAGCTTCGTCAGCGGCGGTTACAAGCTGAGGAGCGATCGCGCTGGAGCCAGTTTGCATTGGCCGGGTTAGCGGCCACCGGAACGGGATTGTTGCTGGTTCCAGTGGCATTTCCAGTGGCTCTACCGGAGGCCGTTCTATCGCCAGCCAACCGCCTTGGCTTGGGGGCGGTGGCGGTGGCGCTGGTGGTTGTGGCGATCGCCCTTCTCCGCGTGCGTCAAACCCACTTGGCGTTGCAGTCTGCTGAAGTGGCCATGGATCGTGCCCTCTTTTTCTACCGCACAGTGTTGCAATATCGCAGCGATCGCCAGCCATGGCTGAGCCAAGAAACCGCCCGCATTCAGCAACACCTGCACCCGCTCTTAGGGGGTGCTTGGGTCGGGAACCCAACGGCTCCTGAAACGACGCCTCAGCCTGATCTGTTGCCCGAAGACTACCTACACCAACGGTTGGGGGCACAGCTAACCCAGGCCACGCAACAGGCCGAACGGCTGATGCAACAGCGCGATCGCATTCAACTGGGGCTGGTGGGTCTGGCGCTCGTGGGGGGCGGCGTGGCCGTGGCGACCCCTGCAACGGGGGGAGTGGGCGCGATCGCCCTGAGCATTGGGGTGGCGCTGGTGTTGTGGCTGCGGCTAACGGATCTTGTGGGGGCGATCGCCACCCAAAGTCAGCTCGCCTTAGGGTTAGGGTTGCTGCGCGACCATTGGCAGAGCCTCACCGCTACCACCTTGACAGGGGCTGAGTTTCTGCGCTTAGTGGTGGCCACCGAAGCCCTGCTAGAAGCTCCCTATCGCCAAATTGCTGACCAAATTCCCATCTCCTTGGGGTTGTTGCGAGATGGGGAACCCGACGCGATTCAGCAGGTGCTAAACCAGCCACCCCCAGCGCTGTTGGTCAAAGAACTTAAGGCGCAGAGCCTTGCGGCTAACCCAAAACCCATAATCTCCAAACCTATAGCAGAGGAGCCAGCGGCCAAAGCGCTACGCCCCGATGATACTGAAACCCTAGAGGCAACGGTGATTGAGCCTCCCACCGAACTTATTGTTTCCCCTCCGCAAACCGGCAACCCTGGACTCTCCCCGGCGGCGATGACGGCGATCAAAGCATTGCCTGCGGCTCCCCCCCACTTCAAACAAGCGCGGCGCAATCGCCCCCATGCCTTTGTGATCATGCCCTTTGGCCGCAAACAAGGCCCCGATGGGAAGTGGATTGACTTCAACAGCATTTACCACGGCTTGATCAAGCCCGCCCTCGAAGAAGCCGGGTTTGAATCATTCCGAGCCGATGAAGAAGAAGCCAGCGGCGATATTTTGACGGATATGTTTCAAGAGCTATTGTTGGCAGATTTGGCGATCGCCGACCTCAGCATCGACAATGCCAACGTATTCTACGAATTGGGCATTCGCCATGCCTTCCGCAAGCGCGGGATCGTCCATATCCAGGCGGGTCGCGCCTATATGCCCTTCGATATTTTTAATGTGCGGACGTTGCCGTACCACTGCGACGATAACGGATGCCCTGACCCTCAGTTTTTAGACAAAGATAAGTCCGCCTTGATCAAAATGGTCGAGGCTACTTGGAAATCAAACCGCAATCTGGTGCATAGCCCTGTGTTTAACCTGCTCAGCGGCTTACCCGAACCCAATCGCAAAGACCTGCGCACCCCCCAAGCTACTGGTTATTGGCAAGAATACAACGCGCTGCAATCGCGGATTGCGATCGCCCAACGGCAAAAGCGGATTGGCGACGTAGTTTTGCTGGCCGAAGAAGTCAGCAATCCCTTGGTCAAAGAAGATATCCTTGCCGCCGCCGGAAAAGCCCTCAAAAGCATGGGCAACTCGCCCCTCGCCCTCAAAGAATATCGCCAAGGCTTAAAACTCAACCCCGACAATCTCACCTTCCGCTGCGAAGAAGCCTACCACCTCAGTCGCTTGGGGCAATCTGACGATGCCATCGTCAAGCTCGACAAGGTGCTGGCCGATCACCCCACCTGCGTGGATGCCACCACCTACCTCGCCCGCATCTACAAAGACCTATGGAAGCAGAACTGGATGCATATCGCTGACCCAGATCACCGGCTCCAAGCCGCCTATGAAGCCTCCTTTTTGCTGCAACGGGCCATTAAAAACTACCTGCGGGGCTATCGCCTCGATCAAAACCAGTATTACCCTGGCATCAATGGCCTCATGCTGACGGCGTTGCTCGATCATCTTGCCCATGCGGCGGAGGCCGAAAGCGGCGATGCCGATGAGCTAGCCTATCGCCACCACCTGCCCACCTTGCAAGGCTCGGTGCAGTTTTGCTTAGAAAGTACGTTACACAATGATCCTAATGACTATTGGGCGGCGATGTCTCTGGGTGATCTAGCGGTTTGCGCCGCCGAATCGCCCAAGGCGGTTGCCACGGCCTACCGCAAAGCCTTGGCCATCCTATGGAATAACAAATTTGGCCTCCAATCGACCTTAGAGCAGTTGACCCTGTTGCAATTACTCGACTTCCGCCCGGCCTTTGTGGCAGCGGGCATTGCGGTATTGCAACCCGAAGTTGAACGACTCTCGCAAGTTGAAAGCCTGCTGCCTACGCCCTCAGATGCCGCCCGCCAACCCGCCCAAGTCTTTCTCTTTAGCGGCCACATGATTGATCAGCCCGATCGCCCGAAACCCCGCTTTCCAGAGGCGATGGAGCCAGAGGTCTCGCGTCGCCTAGAGGCGGTACTTGACAAGTTTGAGGTGCATCCCAACTGCGTCGCCATCTTGCCCGGTTTGGCCTGCGGGGGCGATATTTTGTTTGCCGAAGCCTGCCTCAGACGCAATCTCCAAATCGAGGTTTACCTCCCCTTCGAGCCAGCGGTGTGCATCAAAGATTCGGTGAGTTTTGCCGGAGATGCCTGGGTCGAGCGCTTTTATCAGATCATCAACGAGCCTGCGGTGACGGTGCATCTCCAAATCGATCGCCTGGGCCCCGTGCCTAAGGACGACAACCCCTATGAGCGCAACAACCGCTGGACGCTCTACTCAACCCTGATGTATGACATTAGCTGTGTGCGCCTGATTGCCCTTTGGAATGGGCTGGGGGGCGATGGCTTGGGGGGCACCGCCGATTTGGTGCAGCAGGTGCGCCAACTGGGGGGCATTGTGGAACATCTCGACATTACCAAGTTTGACTATTGGCAAGAGGGCTATCGCCAAGAGAGCTTGCAGCGAGAGGAAGACCTCCATGCTACGCCCGCTCCGGTGTTGTAATGGCCAAGATGCCATTACGGCGGCGATCGCCACTCCCGGTCATGGTTCCATCCGCCTCTAAGCCCACGGCATGAACCCCGCCAAAGAACATATTTTGTTCCTCCCAGCGGCTGATCTGATCCCGCTCCGGATCCTGCAAAAAGCCCTCTGGGGGCAGAGCAAAACCGGGTTCTAGGCTGAGTACATGGTTTTCCCAATGGATGCGGGGGCTAGCTACGGCGGCTTCGATAGACATGCCAAAATCGAACAGGTTGGAAACCACTTGCAAAATGGCTGTGCGGATGCGATTGGAGCCGCCCGAGCCGAGCACGAGGCAGGGATGGCGATCGCGCAACACCAGGGTCGGAGCCATCATCGACGAAATCCGCACATTCGGTTGCCATTGATGGAACCCGGCAGGGTGGAGGTCGGCTTCCCCTAGCATATTGTTGAGCATGATCCCCGTTCCTGGAATGCTATAGCCACAGCCTTCTCCGTTAGAACTGGTGAGGCTAGCCGCATTGCCCTCGCCGTCGATGGCGCTGATGTGGGTGGTGCTGCCCCATTTATTCACCGCTCCGAGTAAGGAGTTGGCATAGGGTTGTAGGTGTTCGGTCGCCAAGAAAGTTTGGGCGACATCAGAGGTATAGAGATGGCTGTCGTAGCCATCGGTGCGGGCTTGGTTGGTGAGGCGCATAATCTCTGTGAGCAACCGCATATGGGTGGTGGAGCCAAAGGCGATCGCCCCCATCTCTACCTGCTCTAGTAGCGCCAGCGAAAAGGCGATGAGACTGCCCCCTGAGCTAGGGGGGGGGTTGGTCAGCAGCGTATTTCCCCGGTAAGAGGTGCTGAGGGGCGATCGCTCAATCACCTGATACTCCCGCAGATCTTCTAAGGTTAAATAGCCCCCGCCCGCTTGGCAATCTTTAACCAATTGCTGGGCAATATCGCCCTCATAGAAACCCCGAATCCCCTCTTCTACCAAGTATTCCAGCGCATCTGCGAGGGCTGGTATTTGGAACGTTGCCCCCGGTGCTAAGGGCGTGCCATTCGGAACGCAGAGCGGCTGCAATTGTGGGCATTTTTGTAAGATGGCCGTGAGAATTTTGAAGCAATAGGACTGGAACTCATTGACCACAACCCCCGCGCGGGCATAGTGGATAGCCGGAGCCGCCACCACATTTAACGGTAAGCGCCCCAATTGCTGATGCACCTGAAGCAAGCCCTTGGCCATCCCCGGAACGGCGATCGCCCCTAAGCCAATATGGAACTCCTGCGCCACGTTGCCAAAGTTGACATCCACCGGAAAGAAATCTCCCGGCTCTGTAGGAGACTGGCGCGGCGTTTGGGTAAAAAAGTCAAACAGCGTATTGCGGTTGTCTGCGGTGTGCGCCAACAAAAAGCCCCCACCCCCCAGCGATGTCAGCGTTGGCTCCGCCACACAAGCCGCCAAGGCTGAGGCAACAACCGCATCAAACACATTGCCGCCCTGGCGTAAAATTTCTACCCCGGCCTCTACCGTTTTGGGGTGCCCCGCAGCGATCGCCCCTCGCGTTTGACTAGCCATGCTCTTTGCCACTCTCCAACAACATCCGCCTTCCAAACGTAATACGCTTTGCAGCGGTTCATTCAGACAATTCTGCCGATTCTTTACCCCAACCTATCGGGAACCCAAAAAGTGATGCCAAAAAAAGTGGGGATTGCTAACGCCAATCCCCGATCCAACCCATTATTCTCGATGATCAGCAGTTTCAACCGCGATTTCTCAGGCAGAGCGCCTGCGGTAGCAGAGGGGTCTCAAGCCCTTCAGAGTGGCTTTCTGGGGTCATTTGCATGATGCAGAAATAGCCTGACCGCAGGATTTTGAGACCGCGCGATCGCCCATCACCCTACCGGAAACGATCTGGGTTGAGGCGGCGAGGATTGCTCCCTGAGCCGTTCAGTTGTTCTCCGGTGCCGCCATCGGCAGCATCTAAGAAAGGCCGGAGGTTGATGGGGCTTCGGTTGCTAGAGGGGGTGTTGCGGCCAGGGAAACCGAGAATATTGCCGATCTCGCCCAGCAAGTCATTCCCATCTCCGCCAAAGGTCGCCACGGCGTCTGTTGATTGGCCGCTGTCAGCCACCACAATATTTTCAAACACGCGATCGCGCGTCGCCACGGGGTCTTGTCCGGGGGGCACTGTCAAAACAATCCGGCAACCTGCCACCCGTTCTGTGGTCACACAGACCGTGTCGTAGCCATTCTCTAAACCTGTGCTAAGTTCCACCAAGCCATCGGGTCGATAAGATTCTAGGCGACGGCTGATTTCATTACAGCGGCGCTCAGGCGTCCATCCGCCCCCCAATTCCGTCGGCTTAGCCCAAGGATATTGCTCATTAGGCTCACTCTCGGGGCTATAGACCACCGTATATTCGCCATCCACCACCTGGCACCGAAACCGCACTTGGTTCAGAGTCGGGGAATCTTGTTTTGCCCCTGCACCGGCTTCTAGGGCGATCGCCTGGGCCACAAACGGCATCCCCAGCATCCCTAAACCTAAGCCTACGCCACCGATCCCAGCCACTAACTTACCGATCCCGTTCTCAATCCCCATGGTCTCATCTCCGTTTTACTCGCCTGTTCTGTAGATGCAGCATCCCAGCCTTACCCTGCCTTGGTTTCTGCCCCGCACTTGGCATAACCCTGCTTAAACGCCACAACTTACACTTCGGGACGCTCAGCCCAGCCCCAAGGTTCCCAATCCCACCCATTCGTGGCCAGCCTTCCGGGTTTTCTTGCGAAACTGTTACATTTGACGCAAAAGTGGGGATAATAACTTGGGTTGCTTGCTCAATCAGCGTGAATGCAACCGGCGTGAGTGCAACGGATTGATTCTGGAATAGGCCACTCCAACTGATGCTTCTAAAAGTGGTTCTAGAGGTGGCTCTAAAAATTGGAGCAGGCTAAATCAGAATTAAGCCGTGGGGCGATCGCTCCAAAATCAAGATAACCTAGCCGTTATTCATCAGCCAGAGTTATCATCTCGAAAAAACACTTCGTAAAGTTTTATAACAACTTTTCTGTGTCTTTTGATACAATGGTTGATGTTAAGTGAAAGCTAGTAAAAGCTAGGTTTCTGAGTTTATGGTTTTGTCATAACTCCAAATTATACAAGACATATCATTCAGAAATGATTCACGCTAACTGTGGGTGTCAAAACCTTCAGTTTGAGGTTTTTTAGAGAAGCTGAGATTCGCTTCTTAAGACCTGTTTCTACTGCTGCATCAGTTCCGTGGGAAGAACTGCTGCAATAACCCTCAGCAAAGGGAGTGTTGCAGGTCATAGATACCGTTGATCCAAGAGTTTGGGACTGACCTTTCGAGGTCAGTTTTTTTATGCTCCTCAAAAAAATCAGCCAGAAGCCGCTAATTTGTCAAAAATTCACAGGAGATTGTCAGAGATTGTCAGGGTTTTTCAGTTAGAGATGGAATACTTGAATGAAGATAATTTCACGTTCATTCTGGCTCTAAAATAGTTTCAAAAGTGAGTTTCAACTTTAGATCGAAAGATCGAAAATCAGTAGATCAAAAATCGGTTCTAAGATCAGCCCCAAGATTAAGCCTGAGAGCAGCTTCCCCAATCGCCCACATCTTTCTAAGCCCTTTGTCCATATCCGCTAACGCCAAGCCATAGAGCCAAACTCTTGGTTCTATGGCTGATTGCCGTTGTTCCCATGCCTATTTTGAGAGCAGTTCATGGCCAAAATTCTGCTGATCGAAGATGACCCAGTGGTGCAAACTCTGATTCTCAAGATACTGCGAGCGGAGGGGTTTGAGGCGATCGCCGCTGTCGATGGCTACGAAGGCATGGCCGTTGTGCAGCAGCAGCATCCAGACCTCATTCTTTGTGATGTCATGATGCCCCTTTGTGATGGCTATGAGGTGCTGCAACAACTCAACCAAAACCCCAACACGGCAGGCATTCCGTTCATTTTTCTAACGTCCAAATCAGCGGAAACAGACCGGCGGCAGGGCATGAACCTAGGAGCCGATGATTATCTCTCGAAACCCTTCCGTCGAGAAGAATTGTTGCGTGCGATCACAGCCCGACTGACCAAGCGGGAGGCTGTTTTGCGCCCCCTCCGCAATGAAATGAGCCGAGCCACCGCCACCCTAGAACATGTCGCCTACCAAGATAAGCAAACGCTGCTGCCCAACCATGCCTGGTTTTTGCGACAACTCAATGAGGCGATCGCCCTGACCTCCACCCCTGCATCCGTCTTATCTGTATTGCTGATCCATCTTGACCCTGGCTCCTTTAACCGCACCCATGGCAGCGCCACCGCTCACGAAGATGAGTTTTTGCAGCAAGTCACCCAGCGCCTACGAGACAGTTTTGGCGACGATCATAGCCTTGCTTACCTAGGGCACTGCAAGTTTGGGTTGCTCATTCGCAACCTCTCCCATGATTGCGAAGCCGAACAAACGGCTCGCGTGTTGCTGCGGATTTTAAGGGAACCCTATACCCTCCGCTATAGTTGCGTAGAACCCGAGGTCAGCATTGGCATCGCCCCCGGCGAAACCGCCGCCCCTGGTTGCACAGGTGACTATCTAGCCATTTGTGCAGAACTGGCGATGAAACGGGCAGAACGGAAGATGGGCAACCACTTGGCACTCTATGACCCTGCCCAAGATGTGGCGTGGACAGATCCTAAAACCATCATCGAGCAGCTCACCCGCGCGAGCTTTCGCAACGAGTTTACCTTGCAGTATCAACCCCAACTCAACCTGATTACAGGCAAAGTGGTGGGAGCTGAAGCCCTGCTCCGCTGGAATCATCCCACCCTCGGCAGTCTCCAACCTGCGAGTTTTCTGTCCATTGCTGAAGATGCCCATCTCCTCCCTGAGATTGGTGACTGGGTGATGAAAACCGCCTGTCGCCATGCCAAAGAGTGGCAAGACCGCTATCACCTATCGTTGCGGGTGGCTATCAATGTTTCTCTATCAGAATTGCAGCAACCCAACTTCTTTGAAAAAACAGCTCAAAATCTGCGTGAGATGGATCTCGACCCCGATCTGCTCGCCATCGAACTGAGTGAAACCTGCCTCATTGGAGCCAGCCCCAAGGTGATGGAGACCCTGCAACGGCTTCATCATATTGGGGTAAATTTGTATCTTGATGATGTCGGCGCGGCTTTTTCATCTTTCTCGCATCTGCGAAAGGCACCGCTGCAAGCGCTGAAAATTGATGGCGGCCTGATCGCAACCATCGCCCAACCCAATGGAGAGGAAGCTTTGGTGCAGGCGGTGTTAGGCATTGCCCATACCCTGTCGCTGAAGGCGATCGCCGAAGGGGTCGAGCGACCTGAACAATTAGGTTTTTTACGCAAAAATGGTTGCCATGCAGCCCAAGGAGATATTTATAGCCCCCCTGTGACTGCCCGAGAATTTGAAATCCTCCTCGCCAAAGATCGGCTGCAAGCCTCGACTTAGAAACCTTCTAGATGTCAGCAGGTTGATCTCACCCAATGGGTGAGGCAAAAATCTCTGCAGGGATGCTTGATCCACTGTTGTCATGTTGACTGCTCACTACGCCTTTGACCTATGCCGTTGACATTAATTACAGGGCCAGCCCGATCAGGAAAAAGTGAATGGGCAGAAACCTTGGCTCAGCAATCTGGCCAAGGAGTAACCTACGTCGCTACCGCTAACCGAGATCGATCGGATGTGGAGTGGGAAGCCCGCTTGGCGCAACATCGATCCCGTCGTCCTACCCACTGGCAAACCTTAGAGGCTCCTCAAGATTTGGGGCATATTTTGGTCACGGCGACGGCCACTGATTGTTTCTTAATTGATTCTTTGGGCACTTGGTTGGTCAATTACCTAGAGTTGGCAGAGGCCGCGTGGGACGCAGATGCGGCGCGGTTGCTGGCCAGTGTAGAGCGATCGCCCGCTTATATCCTCATGGTGGCCGAAGAAACAGGCTGGGGAGTGGTGCCGGCCTATCCTCTGGGGCGGTTGTTCCGCGATCGCCTAGGTTCCCTCACCCGACAAATGGGGGCGATCGCCCATCCTGTATACCTAGTCACCGGGGGATATGTCTTGAACCTAAGCCAGTTAGGAACGCCCCTTACTGATAATTTGAGGGGACTGATTTGAGGGGACTGATAGGTTCTCAACAATTGAAATACGGAGAGTTAGAAGCTCATTCTAT
>Ga0105044_10002135_pt1 | contig 26902 bp, 25 predicted proteins | sample MAT01_FD_78092 | JGI IMG/M metagenome (GOLD analysis project Ga0105044, IMG submission 78092) | Freshwater microbial communities from Lake Fryxell liftoff mats and glacier meltwater in Antarctica - MAT-01 | ecosystem: Environmental > Aquatic > Freshwater > Ice > Liftoff microbial mat | place... | reverse complement strand
CGGCTGCAAGATAAACACTCCCAGCCTTGATGTCGCGAACCAGTGCATGGACGATGCGATGAGCGAAGTGGAAGCTGTGGCCATCCTGGCTGTGGATGGACTCATCCAAACGATTGGAGCCACTCTCCTGATCGCGGGCGTTTTGGATCGCGATACGCTGCTCGTCAGAAATGATGTTGCGAGCCTTTCGGTGCGCCGAGCAGGCAAAGACGGCTACGCCCTGAATCTTCGACAGCGCTTTTAGGCCGTGATCCCCGCAGAAAACTTGGTCGGTATCGATGATACCGGCCTGGATGTCCTCGACCCCGGTAGCTGGAGCCGCCTATTTGCTGAGGGCTCCACAGTCTTCGGGGCAGTTGCACGGCGTCTCACTGGAGTCACACTTGCCGTCACCGCAACTCAGGCACTGAGGGAATCCCCGCGAGTAGCCACACGTTCCGTTGCCCTGATTGGTGCCACACCGACGGATAAGGCCCGGACAACATCCCACAAGAGCCCCATCGTAGCCCTGATCCCCGCAGGTAGGCGAACCCTCTCCAGCTTGGGCGCAGACGATACCTCCGCATCCCGCACGAAGCTGACAAACGCCACCGGCAACAGCGGTGGGACACTTGTCAGCATCGATCTCCCCACACGACTTTGGCGTACAAACGAGAATGCAGCTTGCCGTATCGTTGCCAGTGCTCCACGGCGAGCATGCGCGTTTGCAATATACTGGATCGCACGGTCCATCGGCTTTCTCAGAGCACACGACATTTGTGCTCACAAGTTTCTGCTCAACACTCTGCAGCACGGAATCAAAGACCGGTCCCGTGTAAACGCCTGGGATGATCACCCCAGTTGCGGACGGGGCCGGGCTAACCGATGTCAGGGCATCGCCCGAGTGTCCGCATGCGAGGCACAAGCCGAGCGGCAGGAATGTAAAGACGCCCTTCATTGAATAAATGATAGCCCGGCGACTGAGAAGCCGCAACTAGATGGGGAAGGGGCAGGTAAGCCCAGTTGCGTTTGTATCGTAGTGTCGCGGTGCGTGAATGAGTGTGACGTTTGGCCGGACTTCAATCGAGTTTGCGTAGAAACCTCCTCGGAAGAGATCCTTTCCCGAGCCGAGGGTCAGGCCACCAAAGGGTGCGAGTATAGTGCCGTCAAAGCCGGTATCTAGAGATGCGGTGCGATCTCCTCCGTAGATAACCAGGAGCGAGGATCCTGGTCGTGAACTGAAAAGCCCCTTTACAGACAGTTGAGTCTTTACAAATATCACGAATTGGCCGTTGCCGGCGAGATCAACGACGCTATTGGGTTCAAGTTCAAGGCTCTCGAAATAGTAGGTCCCCGGCGTCAATGTTAGCCTTGCCTTGGGCTTCAGATGGACGTTCGCCCGAGCCGTTGGAGCAAGCGATAGGGTCGCATTCGGAGACAAAGAGAGCTCTCCGGAGAGCTTCGGGAACTGAATCGTGCACTGCGAGAGGTCCGGCAGGAAAAGGCTTTCAGATCTTACGACGCCACCATCGATAAACGCCGCCCCCGACTCAGTATCAGTGGAGAGGAACGCCTCGGGTTAACTCCGAATCGAGCCCTTCGAACGGCGCTCCTTGGCAAAGCGCCAGCATGCCCAACTACCGCGCGGCACCGAGCTACACCGCTGCGTACAGCGGCGGTTATCTGTCCGCCCAGAATTCGGGTGGCATCCCTTCTTTTCAAATGTTTCCTCCCGTGTTGCCCTACCGCGACGGACAGCCCGTGGATCCGATGTATCGCAAGGAGAGCAACGGCAACACAGGACTGATCGTTGGCGGGACCCTCACGTTTCTTGCCTCTTACGGCGCAGCCGTTGGCTACGGCGCCAATCAGGACTGGAAAAATGGCCTGCGATGGAACACCTTGCCGGTTGCTGGTCCCTTCTTTGCGATAGGTAAGCGCAATTTCGGCTGCAAGATAAACACGCCCAGTGTCGATGTCGCCAATCAGTGCATGGACGATGCGATGGGCGAGGTCGAAGCGGTGGCCATTCTGGCTGTGGATGGACTCATCCAAACGATTGGAGCCACTCTCCTGATCGCGGGCGTTTTAGATCGCGATACGCTGCTCGTCAGAAATGATGTTGCGAGCCTTTCGGTGCGCCGAGCCGGCAAAAACGGCTACGCCGTGAATCTTCGGCAACGTTTTTAGGCCCCGATCCAGCGCGGAAAACTGTGTCGGTATCGATGATACCGGCCGGATGTACTCGACTCCGGTAGCAGGTAAAGAGCCCCGAGCCTGCCCGACAGAAACCCGCGGTGGCGTCGGAGGAGCAAGGCCCAGCTTGGCGACGCTGCAGGCCGGGAGGGCATCCAAGCAAGGAGCCTACACCACAACCAGAATACCTGTGAGCTCGGGTCAAGGCGGAGCGTAAGCTTGCGACTAACCGGTCCTTCCTAGATACTCCTGCACCAGTGAATCTTGTGACAAAGTCTTGGACTCGGCGCCATCCGTGGTGGGCGATCTTGGGTTGCGCATTGCTAGGCGCAGGCCTGGGGTGTTCGGTACTGACTTTGTTCGTCCGGAGGTGCCCCGAGGTCGTCCAACCACCTGAGGTGCATCAAATACCCCGCATTGCCAGCCGCGCGCTGCCGTCCGCTTCGATTTGCAACCTCGTTCACAACAATCCGCCGTGGGCCCTTCTGGGCGGCATAGTCGCGGTCCCGGGCGTGTTGCTTACTTGGTACTTCCGAACGAAGCAGAAGGAAGTGGACATCGACGCGGCGCAGGCAGCCGGGTGGGCTGCTCGATTCGACACCGGCGTCAACTTGGTGGAGAAGCTGATGCCAGCAGGGGTTTTCATGCTCGAAGGCGTAGTAAGGGAGAACCCAGCGGCTTACGGGTGGCCGGTGACCGCGACGCTCGTTTCGAAGACGAAGGAGGTCTCAGCAATGAACCAAGTCAAACCCCCGAACTACAAAATTTTCGTAGCTGCAGCCTTGCGTACCGTCGGTTCCCGCGACGCAAGGGCGGACCTGTGCCAGCTGGACCTAACCGGGTGCGACTTCAGCTTCATAAATCTTAGTGATCTCAAGCTCGTGAACACAGACTTTTCTGGCTCAGCCTTCCAGGACTCTGACTTGCGAGGGGTGAATTTTACAGATTCAATGCTTGGAGGTATTAGTGCCTTGGGAGCCCGGTTCGATGACACCACGATCTTGAGCGACGTGCAGCTGTTTCAGCTCCTGGCAGGCAATGCCGATGACCACCGTGAGGTACCAGCAAGGCCAGGCCACCCACCTAAGGACGCGCTGACCCCTGCTCACAAGGGCACCGAGGCCTAAAGAGCGCTGAATACGACGAACAAACGAACAAACGACAGCCAAAGCCCGCCGGACATCGGTGCAAACAGAACTCCGCCCAGAGGTTGCTCGCTGTCAACGAAGAAAACACGCCGAAGGGCAACCAGAGTCCAGCGTTACCGCTAAACAGACCCCAACGTTAGCTGCCCGACCGAAACCCGCGGTGGCGTCGGATGAGGCTGAGGAGGAAGGCAGCAGCCTGCTCGGCGGTGGCGGCTTCGAGCCGCCCATGGGGCCACCCGAGCGGACGCAAACATCGAGCTCCGCCCGAAAGACATGAGCCAGCAGCCAGGCCCAGCGTTTGCGGGAAGCAGGAGCGTCGTCAGTGTGGGCGTTGAGCTCCGAGCTTCGCCTTCTGGTTGGTCTTCGCAGTAAGCCGCTAGCGTGGGGATGGCGCTCCACAATCCTCAGGGCAGTTGCACGTATTCTCAAGCGACTCGCATTGGCCATTGCCGCAGGTCAAGCACATCACAGGTCCCTTCGAATGGTTACACGTTCCGTCGCCCTGATCGCTGCCGCATCGGCGCACAAGCCCAGCGCAGCAGTTCACCAGGACGCCCGAATAGCCGTGGGGACCACATGCTAGCGGTGGCTCGTTGAGCGCCTTTGCGCACCCCACGCCATTGCAGGTTTGTCGTAGCATGCAAAGGCCCGAGGGACACTTGTCAACTGGAAGCTTCTCGCAGGGCTTCTGGCTACAGACTGGAATGCAGTTCCCTGCATTGTTAGAGGAGGAGCTTGAGCAAGCTGGCTCGCAGTAAACGGGATCGCAAGGGCCCTCGCTTTTTCCGGAGCAAAGGACCCCGGCGCTCGGCTCCACAAGCTTCTGCTCCACGGCAATTGACGGGGGAAAAACCGGTCCATCGTAGACACCAGGCGTTGTCGGAGCGGAGCTGCTAGCGGAAGTGGTGGGGGAAGGGAGAGCCTCACCTCCGTCCTCGGCGCATGAAAGGAGCAGCCCCAGGATCAAGAAACTGAGCTGCCTGGCCTTCATAGCTATCAACGATAGCGCCCCAAGTTCGCCTCGGCAAATCATATTGGAAATGGGCAGAGAAGCCCCGTCCCGCGCGTGTCGAAGTGTCGGGGTACGTGGATTACAGCGGCATTGGGTCTAACCTCAATTGAGTTGGCGTAGAATCCGCCGCTGAAGATATTCTTTCCAGAACCGAGCGTTAAGCCACCATAGGGTGCGAGAACGGTCCCTGCGAAGGTGGTTTCCATAAACGCCGTCTGGTTACCGGCGTAGACGATTAGGAGCGACGATAGCGCTTTGGAGCCAAAGGATCCCTTTATCGACAATCGGCTCTTAACGAAAACTACGAATTGGCCCTCGCCGACAAGATCAACCATACTTTGAGGTTCTAGCTCAAGGCTTTCGAAATAGTACGTACCCGGAGCCAGTGTTAGTCTTGCGTTTGGTTTCAGCCGTACGTCGCCGCGCGCACCCGGTGTCAGCGAAACTGTAGCTTTGGGAGGCAGATCTACATTTCCTTGCATTGGTGGAAAGAGAACCGTGCACTGGGAGATATCAGCCAGGAATAGGTCGTCGCGCCGCTGTACGCCCTGGTCAATACTCGCGTGGGCCTGCAGATCAACCAACGCCGCAGGCGTTGCATACACCGTGCCATGCACCCGCGCATTGTTGCGAAGTGCGACCGATGAAGCCACAAACAGGTCGGATACTTCCGCGTCGACGCCGAGCGCATTCTGACCGGCAAGTTTGCCGTCCGTCGCAGACGCGAAAGCCCCACTGGATGATGTTAACCGAACGTGATTCCCTATTGTCAGATCTCTTTCGCTGTGAAGCGCGTCGCAGCTTAACGCTCTGCTCACCACCACGGTTTGTCGAGCAACTGCAGAAATCCCAGCTGCATTCGTTGCCTCATACCGCACGATGGAGGTCCCGAGCGGAAGGACATCAGTCGACATGATGGGAGTGTTCGTCGGGCTTCCATTTGTGCTCTCCAGGACGATCACCAACCTCGGATTCGGATCGCACGCGTCCTGCACCGCCGCGTACCCAAGCTGTACTGCTAATGAGGATGCATCGCACGTCTCAACCTTCACGTCAGGAGGAGCAACAAGTTTTGGGGCACTAGGTAAAACCCGGATCGGGCTAGAAACTGCGTTGTTGCCGGGATTAGGGTCCGGCGCCGCGGCGGTCGCGAGGAAGTTAACTTCAGTATCTTGTCCGAAGGGAGAAGTGCACTGTGCTCCCACTACGAGCTCAACCTGCACTGTTGCCCCGGCTTCCAGCCGAGAAGAACTCGCACTAATGGACCTGCCGAAGCTCCGACAGGCAGTTGGTGAAGAAGACTTGCAGTCCACCAAAGACAGGCCGTTACCCAGCAGGCCGCTAATTGTAGGAGTGAGCGCACTCCTTGGGCCAAGATTGGTCAAAAGTGCAGTGAATATCGCAGTTCCACCTGCACTTACAGTAGTTGTCGACGTTTGCACGGCTACCGACAAATCTGTAGAGTTGATAATGCTCTCAACGAACTTTTGAACTGCGTCTCGCTTGGGCTCTTTGGGAACCGTGGCATGGATTCCTTCGGCGAAATCCGACGACCCGCGGAAGCTGTAGCTAAGGTTGCTCCAATCGTCGTACCCGCTGAGAATGGAGGGTTGAATCGAACCAACTCCGCGCTCGACGACGTCGTCTGGAGTTGTGGTACTCTCGCAAGTGCGATTCGGCCCATCGGCGAGGCTTTGCCCCACCACGAGATCATCTCTACACGCCGCCGTCTCCAGTCGACCGTTCTTACCTGCCGTGATGGTGTTTCCAACTGGCACGTCGTCGGCCGTGAGTCCGCCGCATTTTGTGTCACTGTCAATTCCCCCGTTCGGCCCAGGTAGGAGCTGAAAACGCACCGAGGCGTCTAGCGGGGAACGAACCGTATCAAGCCGCTGGTTGGGCCCGGGGAAGATCTGGCTGGTGAGCACATCCTGTCGACTTACAGGTAGTGAGTCTAGAACACCATTCGCCCCTGGCTGAATCATATTCCCCGCTAACAGATCGTCCCCGACAATCGGGGTATCGAGCGTGTTGTTGCCTCCAGGATGTATAGCAGGCTGCGCAATGTCATCGCCAAGCAGAACCGAGTCCATAATTCCGCCTAGGTCAGGATCTATCCGCGTCAGTTCGATGTCATCTCCGCCGGCATGTGTTTCCAAAGCGGCGTTGACCCCCCCGGTGATCGCAGAGGCAACCAAAACGTCGTCCTGGCTGAGCGGCTCCCGAGTATCCAAACTGTCGTTCAAGCCCGGAACTATTTGGTAAACTAGGGCAATGTCGTCTAGCGCGGGTGTGCTTTCCAGCGTTTGATCCGGCCCCGGAAAGATGCTCTGGCTGAGAAGGTCCGTCGGTGCGGCGACCGTGTCCACCACGCCATTGCGCCCTGGGCGCACAACACCTCCGACGATTGTATCGTCGTCGCGACGCATGGACTCAAGGGTTCCGTCGACTCCCGGTTCGATGCTGGTGCCGGTAGCAACATCGGTGGGGGCAGCAAAACTATTCAGTACGCCATCCGGGCCCGGCTGGATGAGGCCACCCTCGATAACGTCGTCGAGCAACCTAGCTGAATCTAGCAAGCCATCCGCACCCGGAAAAATCGAGATAGTTGTGATGATGTCGCGAGGGTCCAGTGTGGAATTGAGACTGTTATCGGGGCCGGGGCCTATCCGTCGAAGGGCAACGTCGTCGGCCAGGGGAAGCGTCTGGACCGTGCCATCGGCGCCCCCGTCTACAGTGCCGACGAGTGCATCGTCTCCTTGAATTCCAGAGGCGACAATCAGGGAGTCGAGAAACCCGTTAGGCCCCGGCTCGACGGTGCCTTGGTGGCGACGATCGTCTCCCCCAGGAGACGAGTTTAAAATCGTATTCGCGCCGCTACTGATGCAAACACCATCGTTGTTGATGTCCGCGGCTACGACTGTCCTAAGCCCGTCGCAATCCCAGTCAATTGTAAGGTCGGCTGGCGTGGAAGGCCCAAAGAACCCATCAGGACAGGAGAAGATTGTTTCCAGCGACGCGGGGCCCTGAATGCCGAGCGCCTCATCCAGGGAACGCTCATTCAGGTCGGGCAGACGTTGCCGGGAGTAATCCACAGTATTCGTTGGCGGAATGCCAAGAATCGCGAATGAATAGTTCATCACACTCAGGTAGTTAGGCTTGTTGTTCACTTCGTCGGCCCCGCCGTGCGCTAGACCGAGGTTGTGTCCCAATTCATGCATGAAGCTGCTGGATTGCTCGATACCGTTTTCAAAGAAGAAGCGCCCCACGATGAAATCATTGCCCGGCTGTTCGCCAAGGCCTCCGACATCGGACTGAGGCTCGAGGAGGTCGTGAACCCATAGGCTGTAGTGGTACACAGCGCTCTTGGCGCGCCTTATCGCTGCAAAGTTGGACTTCCCGCGCTCGGCAGCGGTGCCGAAGAAGGCACCCTTAACACCTTCAAAGCATCCGTCGAATTCACATCGCAACCGGTGCGGCACGGCGTCATCGAAGACCAATCGCAGATTAATTCCTTGCGATCCATCAGGGTTCTCAACTGGCGCATTGGCAAAAGCTGCGACGGCCCTTGCGAGGTCCGGGGTCGTTGGCAAATGGCCATGCGTATCCCCGGGAGCGCAATCACTTCCTGCAACACCGCAAACCATTGCGTCAATCTCTACAAAAATATCCTTATGATTGGGATTGGCGCCAAGCCCCGGCAAATTTAGATCGATTACGCCGTCGCCGTCCGAATCAATGCCAATGGTCTCCCAGACATCCAAGAGCCCGTCACCATCTGAATCGAGAGCAACGTCGGAAAGTTTCGTGCCGATAGCAAACTTTAAGGGAGCTCGACAGCTTGGCTGAGTTTGTGGGCAGGCGTGGGACGTACCGTTAGGGAGCGGCCTGTTGATCTGCGGACCTCCTGGGCGTGAAAACACGCTGAGGTGAAACCCTGTATTGTCGAGGAAGTCCTCGCGGTTAACTATTACCTCTGAGAAACCGTCACCATCAAGGTCGCCCACCGCCATTTCATCGTGCATGCGGTAGTCGGAGTTCGAGGCCTGGACGGATGCAGCAACAGGACCAAAGTTGAGAATCTCAAGCGAACCCTTTTCGGAGGTGTCGAAAGATTGGGAGGCGTGAGCAATCACGATCTCCGCGAAACCATCCCCGTTCAGGTCACCAACGTCTAGATCGTCATTGGCGCGAAATTGCGCAAAAACTCGAGGAAGAGGTTTGGCGCGGCGGGATGGGAGAAGACCACGACGCCACCAATTGGACTGCCGATGACCACGTCGGCGAAGCCATCTCCGTTAATATCTCCTACTGCCAGGTCGGCATCCTCGGGAAACGAGGTGGAGGGAAAGTCGATTACAGTTCCCTGGCGAGAGTAAACCGTAACAATGCCGGCCAATCCCAGTACGACTTCGTCAAAGCCATCGTTGTTGACGTCGCCCACCGCTACTCTCCCCTTGCCAGCGCTAACTTGATTTCCAGGCGGGAAAAATGGAATGGCTCGGCCAAACTGACTCACTGCGCTCAGGTCCCCTTGCGCTGCCATATCTCTAACCTGGTACCCAACAGCATCGTCCAAACCGTCATGGTTTAGGTCACCCATTGCAGCAGAAACGACCCCGCTAGAAAACACCGTGCGCGACTGACCATCGGCGAACTGCATGAAGCCGCCGCCCTCGTCATAAAACAAGATCGGTGGCGCGGAGCTAGTCAGGGCCTGCTCTTGCCTCGCGACGTGAACCTGGTCTTCCGTTTGGCTTCGTGGAGCAGGTGAGGAACAACCAGCCATGATCGCTGACGCAACACCAATGATAAGCAAGCCCAACTTAACGCAGCTTCTATTCGCCATAGTCCCGATCCATTCCCCCGCCTGTTGAGAGTCTCGAATGAACGCTGTAGACGTGGGGCGCCGCGGGCGTCAACCCTAGGTCTGGCGTATCCCCAAGAGATCAAGTGATCCCCAACCGACCCAGCCGATGGCTCCGAAGCGCATGAGCCGCCGAACGCACGACGCGGGCACAGGTTCGAATTTTGTCACATGCCCGAGTCGTGTCCACCGCGGAGCGCTCGACTCCAAGCCCGGTCAGCACGTCGTCGACGCCTCTATCGCTCCCGCACAGTTTTGAAACCTTGCCAGCGCCAACTGGATCGTTCTTTCCCGCTTGGTAAAGGCGCTGCGGGCAAGATCGCTGGCAACAAGGCAACCCCACTTACAGCTAGTACAATTGGTTGCTTGCGGATGATCAGCACGTTCGCAAACCAATCACCCCAACGTCCCGAAAGCCGGTCTTCAGGCACGGGTACTGCTCGCATTCGGTCAAGGAGCTTTTGGGTGCAGCGAACGGTAAACATTTCACCTTTGGGCTTTGATGCTTGCTTGCCGATCACTTGGCCCTCTTCGCAAAGCTCGGGGCGCGCGAAACGACGCCGATGGCCGTCGCCATTTGCTTGTTTTGGGCCTAGTGGGAATTGTCGAATTCCCGCAACTGCACCGTGCGCCGGACGAACAGCTCTTGAATCGGCAAAAACTCGGTGAAATCCACGCGTTGGGCGGGGAGTAAACCGGCATTTCCGATTGACCACTCTTGGGGTATCGTAACGGCATGGCTATCGACGGAATTGGACGCCCCAGGATCGGCGATCTCCCGTCGCCGGCGGCTTCGGAGGTACCGGGCTCGGAGCTCGGGAAGGAACCTTCAAGCCTTGAGAAGCTTGAGCGTGGCAGCGTTGAGAATCCGGAGGTCGCGGCCTTAGAGCGCGGAGAGCTGTCCGTGGATCAATACTTGGATCAGCAAGTGGCGAACGCAGCTCAGCATCTGGAGGGCCGCTTGTCCGCAGAGCAGCTAACATTTGTCAAAGAGAACCTGCGCGCATCTCTTGAGACAGATCCGGTGTTGATGGAGCTGGTGAAGCGTGTCACTGGCGGACTCGCCGCTGAGCTGAAGTAGGTTCACCCAAGCGTGGTGCGTGCCGCCTTTTCAGTTGCTGATTCCGTTGTTCGCCTTGAAAGAGCACGCCAGGCTTCCCTGAAGCTCATTGGGCAGCGAGCGGGCGGTTTGTTTTCGCTCGACCGTATCGGCGTCGCGTTGCCTCCGGCTTGTGTGGTGTCCTCGCGAGTGTTTCGTGCTGCGATTCGAGAGCTGCTTCCCAAGGGCCACGCACCCGCAGCGCTTTTGCAGAAGTGGGGGAGTTCGCGCGCTGTGGAGCGCGCTGCCCGCGCGCGGGATCGCCTGCTCAGGGAGGGATTCACTTGGGCAAACGCTGTTGTGAAGGCGTTGCCCTTGGAGTTTCAGAGCGCTCCAGCGCTCGGCTTCGTGTCGAGCCCCTGCTTTTCTGGCGCCCGGGTTGCCGAAGAGGCGGGCCTGCTTAAGACCTGGTTTTGGGGCGTGAAAGCGCCCGCAGACCCCGTCGTCGAGAGTCGCGAGCTCGCCTTGATGAATGCGTGGGCGTTGGCCTGTGATGACGCAGCCCTGAGAACCTTGCATGCCCATGGTGTGCGCGAGCTCGAGATGGCGGTGCTGGTGGTTCAGCTCGAAGACGCAGCCTGCACGACTCACTTTTCTGGACGCCTGGCGCTCGGGTCTGCTGCGCTTCCCCGCCGTGAAAATGGACACCCTCGGTTGGTTGCCCGTGGCACGCTGCTCAGGGTGGGTGAGGAAGGGCTGCGCGAGCCAACCGACCTCGCGCGAGTGCTGCCCGAGGCGATACCAGCAGAAACCTGCAGCTGGCTCAACCCAAGTGAGGGCGGAGTTGAACTCGCGCTCACCCTCAGCTGTTTCGGACGGAATCCTGGGGAGGGTTCGGTGATTGGGTGCGAGCTTCAGTTGGCGAACGGGGTCGAGGCTCCTTCCACGGCGTCCAAGCGTCGCGAACTCCGGAAGCGAGGGGGCCTTGAGGATTTTGGAGGGAGCCCGACTCCGCTCAGCGCGTCGCTCGTTCGAGCGCTCAAGGCCACGGATAGTGAGCCTCAAGCACGAAGCTCGGCGCTGACGCTTCAAGCTGGTCGCTTCCAAAAACAGTTGCTCTGGCTGGAAGTCGAACACGAGCGGCTCATGCGGGAAGCAGCACCTTATTTTGCCGCATTCCGTGAGCTTGATTTGGGGATCTTGCCCACGGATGCGGCCACGACCACACTGCACGAAACACGCTATCACTTGCTGTCCGCGCTCAGGCTCTCCACATTCGCGAAGCGCACCGTGCTGCTCGGGAGTGCGACATTTGATTCTTGGCTGTGCGCCCTGTTACCGAAGGAGCTGGCATGGGCTGCGGTGAGCGCTGCCTGGGCGCCGACGTCCGCGGTGCCCTTCACGCAGGCATGCCTGGATGCGCACCTTCCGCTGCCAGATTGGACTGAACGCTGGGGATATCTGCCGGTTGGCTCGCTCGATCTCGCTGAGCCGCGCTGGGATGAATTGTGGGGGCGATCTTCCTCGAGTGTTGAGCTGCCGCCGCCGAGCGTGAAGGGCGCAAAGCTCGGTCCGGAGACCGCGTCAGCTGAGCTCCTCGTGACCGCCAGGCTGCTCCGGGATCGGGAATTAGCGGATATCGAACGAGCGTTGAGTCGACCGAATCGCTGGGTTTTTGGTCGTTCTCTGCGTTCGCTACGCAGTGCAGTTAGCTTGATGGCGGATGCGGCAGATCAGATCGCGAAGGCGTCCTGGATGCTGCGTAGGACGGTGCTGGAGGTGGATCGAAGGTTGGGCCGCCTGGATACGCGACTTGGCAAGGGTGCTGCGTTTTACTGCACGTTCCCCGAGTTGGCGTCGGCGGTGGCTCAAACGCGAACGGATCTTTCTGAAATCGTTCGTATGCGGAGCGCTCGTGCCATGCGGGATAGCCGGGAAGGAGTGGGTCATTTTCCGAGACTTAGAAGCTCTGCTGTGAGCCCTTCAACCAACGCAGCACCCGGCGCGCGAGCGCTTTTTTTAGGGGCGGGCACCCTAGCGGGCTCTGTTCGGGGCCGTCCGGTGTTGGTCACCCAACATAATTTTCGCGAGCTATCCGGCGAAATGATCGGGGTGCTGCCAGAGTTTGCGCCTTGGCTCGCGCTCGCGCTTCCCCATTGCGCCGGCTGGGTTGTCGCCCAATTCGAGGAGCTTTCTGGCGCTTGGCTGAGCGCACAGCAGCTCGGATGCCCGCTCGTTGCACTCCCTTTTGTCGACATCGTGACGCTCCTGGATTGCACGGAGATTGAAGTTGATCCGCGCCAAGGTAGGGTGTGCCTGTGGTGAGGCAGCCGATTTTTCGCTGGCAAGTTCAGGTGGGTGAAAGCTCGCTCGAGGCGCTGCTTGAGCGCTCGGGTCACTTGGCGGCACTCGTGGAGGGGCGAACGTTCGTGGATAACTTGCGAGTTAATAGCAGGTTATCGCTCAGGCCAGATCAGGTGGTCGAGGTTTACGCGGCGAAGCCCCACCCCGAAGAGCCGGAAATTCTGGCAGAAAAGGCTGGTATCCTCGCGGTGAGTAAGCCCGTCGGGTGGAGTACGGAGCCTGATCGCGCGGGTGAAAGCAGCGTGGTGACTTGGGTTGCGGAAAAGCGTGGCATCCCCCGTGCCGAAGTCTTTGCGGGCTCACGCTTGGACTCCCCGGTGAGCGGTGTGCTGCTTTTGGCGGTGGAGCCGAAGGCTATCAAGTTCCTGAGCCAGGCGAAGCAAGCGGGCGGCTTGACGCGCTCCTACTTGGCACTCTTGGGTGGTAAGCCTGTGGCCGCGAAGGGCACTTGGCGTCTACAGGTTCACAACAAACCGGCGGAGTCTCATTTCAGTCTGCTTCGTTCGTGTTCGCATCGAGCGTTTGCTCACGAGGGTGTTTCGCTGGTTAGATTGACACCGGTGACTGGCCGCATGCACCAGCTTCGAATTCATTCGGCTGCGGCCGGTGCTCCGATTTTAGGTGATGTGCGCAACGGAGGCGTTCGCCGTTTCACCCAGCCGAATGGTGAAGTGGAAGAGCTTGCCCGCTTGATGCTTCACGCGAGCGCGGTTTCGCTGCTGTTCCGCCCAGGGGAGGACTTCTCCGCGTCTGCGCCCGTTCCGCTCGAAATGCAGCGCGTTTGGCGCGCGCTCGGTGGCCTGGATCAGGATTTTCTGGCAGAGAGCGTGCCTCAGACATGAAGCGCGCGCGTGACCAGCTGCCCCTAGCCATCTTGCTCAGCGCGGCTATCGCAGGCTGCGGTACCCAGGTATCTCCGAAGGGTGCTGGATTTTCGCTACCCGTCTCTTTTGCTGAAGGCCGGAACGAACAAGCGAAGCCTGTCGTTGCACTGAGCGCTGCGAGCAGCGAGGCTCCCCCGGAGCTGAAAGATCACGGCGGGCCACCCGATCCTAAGCCTTTGGTCACCGATCAGTATATTCGGTATCAGTTTCGATATGAAAAGCGTGTGTTGTCGCTGCTTTCAGCCCAGCCGTTCGAGTTGAAGCGGCCGGTCGAGAGCGCGCGTCAGCTCGGGCGCTTTGCGGTTGAGTTGTGGATCGGTCGGGAGCTGGTTGAGCGGATTCGGTTCGATTTCCCGCTGCTGGTCGAGGACCCAAGTGCAGACACCCCGGCGCCGTTCGAACGAGGTGCGACGGTCAACCACACCGTTTTGGTACCGCGGAGCGAGCGGGCCACGCGGGCTATTTTGGTTGATCGAGCCGGGAGCCGCTGGCGGCTGCCCTGGCCCCAGGATCGCCCGGAAACGGGGGTTCGAGTGTTAAGTAAGGAGCCTTAGCCCGAGCCTGAGGGCTGGGAGAATGCCCAGCTAGCGCGACGGGCGCGGAATGTGCGACGCTCTGACGCACGATGAAGTGTGAATCGTGTAACAGCGACAATGTTCCCGCAGCTCGCTACTGTGCAACCTGTGGCGCCCTACTTCCGATTGAGACAACTAGGGGCGATGATCCATTGATCGGAAAGCTCTTGGGCGGAAGATTTCGCGTGCGCCGAGTGCTCGGTGAAGGGGGCATGGGAATTGTCTACGAAGGTGAGCAGCAGATGGGCTCCACCGTGCGCAAGGTGGCCATCAAGACGCTGCATCTCCACCTTTCCAAGGATCCTTCCATCATGGCCCGCTTCCATCGCGAATGCGGCACCGTGGCGCAGCTGGAACATCCGAACACAATAAAATTCTATGACTTCGGGACCACCGATGATGGCGCACTCTACATCGCGATGGAGTTCGTCGACGGTAAGGCTTTGAGTGCGGTCATTGAAAAGGAGGGCGCCCTGAATCCGGATCGCGTCGTCAACATCATGCGTCAAGTGTGCGGAGCACTCGATGAAGCCCACCAGCAAGGCATCATTCATCGCGACTTGAAGCCGGAGAACGTGGTCCTCACCAATCGCGCGGGTCAAATCGATTTCGTCAAAGTTCTCGACTTCGGTATTGCCGGTCGCACCGAATCGGCGGATGCCGCCAAAGAGCAGAAGCTGACGCAACAGGGGATGGTGCTCGGAACTCCGCCCTACATGAGCCCCGAGCAGTTCACCGGTAAGGCGCTAGACGCTCGCAGCGATATCTATTCGCTGGGTGTGATGACCTACGAAATGCTCACGGGGCGTTTGCCCTTCGACGCGACCACGCCTTGGGAGTGGGCGACCCAGCACATGACCGCGCAACCCCGTCCACTCGAAGCCACACCTTCTGCACATCATCTCCCGGAGAATATTCGGCATGCCATCATGCGCGCGCTCTCGAAAGATCCGGCGATGCGCCCTGACACTGCGCGCCAATTTTTTGCTGAGCTTTCAGGCGGCGAACGCATGACAGTCGTGGATCCAGCTGTCGCAGCGCTGGCGGTTGGGGGCACGGCGCAGATGGATGCGGTGCCGAGTTTCCCACAAGCCGCTGGCTACGCGGCGCCACGCGTCGCGGCCGCAACGCCACCCGCCGTATCGCACGCGCACCCTGGCACGCCTTCCCACGGAGCTCACGGAGCTCACGGAGGGGGTGGTAAGGGACTCATTTTCGGTCTCGTGGGAGTGGGCGCGGTGCTTCTGCTGACGATGGTTGTTGTTCTGGTGAGGTCCCAGAAGCCCACCGATGATGCGCCCCTTGCGCTGGGTGACTCCTCGGGATCGAAGGCTGAGACGGCTGAGATTAAGCCGATCTTGGAGGGTGCCACTCCGCCCGATGTTGCACCCCCTTCCATGCCGGTTACCAACACTCCTCGCAACTCCCCACCGCCAACCGGAAAGCCCACGGGTAGCGCCAGTTCGACCGCACCAAAGCCCACGGGAACGCCCACAGCCTCAGCCACCCCCAGCGCTCCGACCGCGACTCCGACCGCGACCGCGACTCCGCCCGCGGCAACGCCGGACGCTTGCGATGCCTGCATCGTGGCGGCGGGAAGTGGTAACCTGCAAGCGGCAGCAGCCAGCTTTGGGCGCTGCAGCGACGCAGGCAAGAAGACGGCGTGTCAGACTGCCGCGAAAACACAGCTACGCCCGGTGTTGACCGCAGCCACTTCGGGAGATTGCGTGAAGGCTAAGTCGCTGATGGCCGCGTTCGCCGCCATGGGCGTGCAGAGTCCCGTGCTCACCAAGGCTGCCGCCGCATGTCCATAAGTTGATTCGCATTGCAGATCTGAATGCTGTCTCAACATTAGTCAGCCTAGTACACGCCAGAAATACCAAAGAACTGCTGCAGATAGTGCATTGTCAAGAAACAGTCCCAGACATTCCATTGCCAAAACAATTGTTCACAGACGTAAAAGCTCGCTTGACGCTCTCGCCCAAGCATCACTAGAGTTTGGTCATCAGCAAACGAGACCCCGCTAGTTCTCACATTCTCTCCGTGCACTACGCAGGCCTCCGTTTCTAAAAGCATGTCCCAAAGGATGCCGATGAAAACCAGGATGACGTGGCCTGAGCTTTGCCGCTCGGGGCAGTTCAAAGGGCTTTGGGTAGCGTTGGATAAGTGTCGCTACGATCAAGAGACACGGCAGCCCATTGAGGGCGATGTGGTCGATTCCGACGAGGAGCTTTCGACACTCTGCGCGCGTATGCGCGAGTCGGGTCACTGCTCGTGTGCGATCCTCTTTTGCGAAGATGACGTTCTGGTCGAGTCTGATCGCATGAAGCCCCCGCCTCTTTCCGAGCGCCCAGCACATCATTAACAGCTGAGAGCGCGCGACCCCAGCAACGCGCGACCCGAACGCCGGTGGGGCTAGTCGGCGTTCGACTTCTTTAGGATCGGTCGCAGTACGGCCTTGCCGTCCTTGACCGCCACATCGAAGTCAATCTCGCGACCTTGGTGTTGCGCTCGGAGCTTGGCCTCGGTCGCACGCAAGGAACGGGCGAGGCCGGGCAGGCTGGTTTCTGTGGCATCACCCGCTTGGCGTCGAGCGGCGATCAAACCTTCGTGAAGTTGTTGGATTCGATTCTCGCTGAGCAATACAGCGGTGGTCGCCGGGAGTGGTCGTGGGCGCGCAATTTCAGCTGCGGGTAGGGGAGCCTGCGCTCGCGGCGGAGCCGGCTTGGGTGCTGCTGCTGCTGCTGCTGCTGCTGCTGCTGCGAGTGGCGCTGCTCGCGGGATATTCGGCGGAGGCGGTGCCATTTTCGCGGGAGTGTACGGCGGAGGCGGTGCCATTTTCGCGGGAGCGAACGGCGGCGGCAGTGCCATTTTCGCGGGAGCGAACGGCGGAGGCGGTGCCATTTTCGCGGGAGCGAACGGCGGCGGCAGTGCCATTTTCGCGGGAGCGAACGGCGGAGGGGGCGGCGGAGGCGGCGGCATTTTCGCCAGCTGAAGGGGCGGGAGCGGTGCCATTTTCGCGGGGACGAGGGGTGGATGGGGTGCTGGCTGGCCCGGAGGGGGCGGGAGCGGTGCGGCGGCGGCCCCGCCGAGCGCCATTCGCGCACCGGGTTGGGTTGGAAGGGGTGCGCGGCGTTGCGGTGTCGCCGCTGCTTGCAGTTCCGAATTATTTTGGCCGAGGAGCGCTCCCAAGGTGGTACCTGGCAGCGTCTGCGGGCGTTGACCTGAAACGGCATCTGGCGGTGCTTGGCTCGGCCGCCGGCCAGCGCTCACTCCGGGCCGTGGCAGTATTCCGGCGTTCGGAGGTGGGCGGCTCGTACGCGGGTGCGGCGAGGGCGCAGGAGCGGCCTCGGACGCTTCGCGAACGGAGGCTTCGTGCAAGGCAGCGCGCTCATTTTCCTCACTCTGGGCTTTCAGCGTGTGCTTGTGGCGCTTTCGGCTCTGTATCGTCAACAAATCCGCGCCGGTTATCAGTGCGGCCTTGCGAACATGGCGGTGGAATGTACCCAGCTCGATCTCGCGAAGAATGCGATGCCAATGCTGTTGGTAGGTGTTGTAGCGCTGGATGATGGTCTGAAGCTTGAAGCGTTTGGCGGTGTTGCGAATTTTTTCTTTTCGCAGCGCCCAGATGCGGCGATCGACATCCTTGCGCGCGATGGCAGGCTCGATTTTCTCGATGCCAATGAAATATTGCTCGTACAGCGCGCGCAGGCGCTCGAGCCTCATTTCGAGTTCTTCTATGTCAACGTCGAGTTGCTCTGCCTGCAAGGTCAACCTTCAGAGTGGCGTGATCTTTAGATTATCGAAACAAACGCGTGCTTCCCAGTTATTAAAGCCAAAATGGCGATGCTCCGCACCACGTAGCGGATCGGAATCGGTGAAAGTGAACAGCAGAGCTCCATCTAGCCAAACGCGCAGGATTTTCCCGGCGGTACGCTCGATTTTGAAATGGTAGCTTTGGCGGGCTCGCAGGGGTCGGAGCTCGGGCTCGCGTGCGCCTTTCACGAGTCGCCGTTCGAGGCGTCGAGGATCGTGTTCGTTCAGGCGGCTGAGGACGTGCAACTGGTTTCTCCAGCCCCCAAAGATCATGAGGTAGCTCGTGGCACCAGTGTAGGCGGTTGTTTGTGCGAAGCTTCGCCCATCCCCGAATACCTCCACTTTGATATCACCTTCAGCAGTCGCGCTTTCGGCATCGAATTCGATCCGCACATTTTCCGGAAGCGGTGACAAAAGCCACAGTGGGTGATTCCTGGAGCCGTGTGCGCAGAGTCGTCCTTGCTCCACACGCCAAGCCGAGCTCGTGGCACGGTAGCTGGGGCCCACGCTGGCACGCTCATAGTTATCGGTCCACGGAGCGTTGACCGGTGCCGCACGGGACGCCTCAGCTGCGGACTCACCCCAACCATCTTGTGGCACACATCCGAACAGCCAGAGTGCGCTCAAGCCCCGCGGCCCCCACACACTCAGTAAGTGGTTAGCCCAGCCGTGACGAAACCTCCGCATCGCGACTGAGCGTAGCACGTGGTCTTGCTGTTGAACTCGCCAGACGTGGGCGGGATGGCGGGGGTGGATTCGGAACGCCGGGACGTATAGCCTCAAGCCAACTTTGACCCGGGCGGGCCCTTCGGCCCTGATTAAAACGATGAGCTATATGATGCGTTACTCTCAACTTACAGCACTGACTTTAGTTGCCACAGCACTGGCTTTGGGCGGCTGCAAGAAACAGGATGAAGAGGCGAACACTGCAGGTTATCAGCAGGGTCAGCCAGGATATGGCCAACCTCCGCCGGGTCAGCCGGGTTATGGTCAACAGCCACCGCCAGGTTACGGTCAACCACCGCCAGGCCAACCAGGTTACGCTCAGCAGCCACCTCCCGGTTACGCACCTCAACCGGGCTATCCGCCCGCTCAAGGGCAACCTCAGTATCCGCCTCCAACGCCCGGTTACGCACCGCCCCCACCACCCCAAGCGCAACCCGCGCCACCTGCGCAGCCGGCACCGGGTGGTTTCCCTGGTTTTCCCGGAGCGGCTCCGCCGAGTGCGGGCGGCGGCACTGCTCAGGCGCTCGATCCGGCGGCCGCCGGCATCGTCACGAGCGTGATGTCGCAGTTAGCTAGCAGCCAGATCCCACCGGGTGCCAAGCCCGTGGGTTCGGCGGTTGCCGGGAATTTTCAAACCGGGCAGACGCTTGAAGTGCGCACGCAACTCCAACCGGGCAAGTGTTACTCGGTGGTGGGCGTCGCTGTGCCGACGGTCACGGAGCTCAATTTGCAGCTTTTAGCAGAGACTCCGATTCCCGGCGCGGCGCCCGTGTTAGCCACCGATCAAGATACGGGGCCCCAGGCCGTGCTGGGCAAGAAGCCCAATTGCTATCGTTGGTCGCTCCCGTTTGCAGCGACTGTTAAGCTGGTGGTGCAGGTTGCGGGCGGCCAAGGTTTGGCAGCAGCGCAGCTTTACGAAAAGTAGGCTCTCTGTTGGTATTGGTTGGTTCGGGTGCTTCACGAGCTATTGCGTTCGTGAAGCACTCTTAGGCCTTCAAGCGTCAGATTCTCGTCAATGCTGTCAACACGCGTGGTGTGTTGAACAATGAGCTTGGCGAGGCCACCCGTAGCGATCACTTTGCAGGGGAACCCGAGCTCGTTCACGAGCCTATCGACCATGCCGTCCACGAGTGCGGCGTGGCCGTGCACGATGCCCGATTGCAAGGCGTGCGGGGTGCTTTTGCCGAGCACGCTAGGGGGGGCTGCTATCTCAACGCGCGTGAGCTTCGCGGTGTGCGCCAAAAGACCATTGAGCGCCACATGGACGCCGGGGACAATCACGCCGCCCAAATATTCAGCTTTCTCTGAAATGCAGTCGAACGTCGTGGCCGTGCCGAAATCCACCACGATAGCTCCGCATTTGAAGCGCTCAAACGCGGCTACAGCATTCACGATTCGGTCGGCGCCGACATCTTTGGGGCTATCATAGCGCACTGCGATCCCTGTCTTCAGGCCTGGGCCTCCGACGATCATCGGATCGCGGGCGAACGCGCGACGCACTGAGCCCGCCACCACTTCGGTAATGCTGGGCACGACGCTGGCTATGATGGCCGCTGTTACCTTGTCAGCGGCGATGCCCCGCAACCCGAGCAACTGCGAAAGCAGCACATAGTGTTCGTCGAGCGTGCGTTCGAGTTGGGTTGAGATCCTGAACGTGTGCTGGAGCTCTTGGCCTGCCCAGAGCCCCAGCACAATATTGGTATTGCCGATGTCGATGGCGAGCAGCATGAGCTTGGTTATACTCTGTCCGCTTTGGGTCGGGCGTCGATCTTTGTCTGGAGTGCGGGGCTCAACGCACGATTGTCGCCCGCTGGATGGTGTCGCCCGTGGTGAGTTTGGAAAAAGCGCCGGTGGCGCGGCCTATCCACGGAAAATCACCGAGCAGATGCGCTGCGGGCGCCAAGGTGATGAAGATTTGGCTGGTGCCGGTGTCACGCCCCGAAAGGGCCATTCCCACGTCGAGCGCCTCAAAGGGCACTGGCGAGAGTTCAGAGGGCAGTGTGGAAGGGCCAGCTCCGCCTAAGCCATCGCCGTCGGGATCACCGAACTGAACAACAAAGCCAGCTACTTCACGGTGTACGCGAACCCCGTTCCAGGTGCCCTTCTGGATCAGCGCGAGCAGTCTAGCCACGGCGAGCGGCGCAAAACGTGGATCCAAGCTGAGCTTGAGTGGCCCCACATCCGTTTCTAGCAGCACTTCGCTCGGTGTTTGTGGGAGCTCGGCAAGCTCGGGAAACGGCTGCGCTGATTGCCAGTGGTTGCAGAGTCGTTTGCCGTCGCCAAGTACCCGCAATTGGCGTTCGGCGCTCTCGCGCAAGGTCGCGTTCGGTGAAGCGCAGCGTTTTTCTATTTCAGGAATTAGGCTTAAAACGCCGTAGGTGGAGGCTGTTTCGAGCAATGCGAGCTCGGCTTCGGGCACCGCTCTATCGATCGACAACAGCGCAGCGCCCAAGGCCTTAGCCAGCGTTGGAGTGGCGCTCGGTCGGGTGTGCTCACGGGCTTGCCGATCTCGCGCGAGAGCTGTGAGTGCGTCGGCCGCCTCGGCAACGATTCCGGACTCCTTGACCTGAAGCGCAGCGACGAGCGTCGTTTCGCGCGCTTCAACTTCGGGATGTCGACCGAGTAGCGCGAGTGAGCTTTCACGCACGCTGAGCCATTTGGATTTCTGCAGTTGCTTTAGGGCGCGTTGGCCTTCGGCATTGAGCTCGGTGCGATCCAAGACGTTGAGCTCGGCGAGCGCTTGAATGTCGGTGTCGTAGCCTTCGGCGCACTTCTGGAGCGCCCCCGCGTGGCTCTGGGTCACGGAGAGTAGCTGCAGGGCTCCGCAACGGAGCCAGATGGTTCGGAGCGCGATGGGCGTGGGTGCTTGGCCATTGCCCTTCGCGAGAGCGAGCTTAGATAGGGCGCGCAGTGTTTTTTGGCTGCCCTTTGGAACTTGAGTGAGGCCTGAGAGGGTTGCCTTGGCTAAGCCGAATTCCTCGGACAAAAGGAAGCTTTCGCGGCCCAATAGGCCGCGTTTTTGCCATGCCTCAAGCTGGCGGCCGAGAGCTGACTCGCCTTCGGCTGCGAGCTTCCCGAGGCCGCGCAGGGCTTCGCCGCGAACTGCGAGACTTAAGGCTTCGTTGGCCAAGAGTGCCTCCAGTAGCTCGGCGGCACGGGCTCCACACACAGGGAGAGCGCGTGTCAACTGAAGCACCGCGGCCGGCTGATTCGCGACGAGGATTTGTGGCGTTAGCCTGAGAAGTCTTGAGCAAATGTTCGTGCCACTGGTCCGGACCCGCGCGAAAGGGCTCAGCTGATAGCTGCGCTGATCGGCGCCTTGGAGCAGCGCCACAAGCGTGTTTTCTTCGAGTGTGCCCTGAGCTATCGCCAGCCGCAGTAAGCCTCGCACTGCGGCTTCGCCCAAATCGGTCGGAAGCCAAGCGCGCAAGCTTTCTTCCGCCTCGCTCCCACCGCAACGTCCGAGTGCGTCAGCGACGGCGCCGCGAAAAAACTCGACTGCTTCGGGTTCGAGAGAGGTTTCCCGGGCAGCGCGGAGCACCAAGGCGCGCACCGTTCGGAATTCGCGACCCTGGCACGCTTGCCCAAGCCCAAAGGCCGCCCAGCCCGCCACCACGGGATCCTCGTCGCTGAGGAGCGCCTCGCGGAGCGGGTTTGCCGCCGGGTTTTGGAGTCTGGCGATCGTGCGCGCTATCAGGCGCCTTTCCTTGAGATCGGGCGCGTTGAGTTCTGCAAGCTTCAGGTTAGGAGCGCCTTGCAGAACATCGAGCGAGACCCACTTCTTCAAGGTGGGCGCGAAGGCTCGTTCCCTGGCTCTGCTGGCTGCAAGCAGGGTCTCTGGGGTGGGACCAGCCGGGTCGGTTTTCGTGGGGGCCTGCTGTTGGCAGGCAGCAAAAGTGAAAAAGAGTGCTGTAACGGTCAACCCAAGCGTCAGCCTTGTGAGGTGAATCTGTGGATGTAGGCTCAGCATTCCGTCCTGAGCCCGGACCAACCGCGCACCGTGTCGAGCCCACTTGCCACGAGTTCTCGCACAAAAATCAGGGACCGTTGGGTAGGGCTCTGGTAACCAGTGATTGCGGGCAGCGGACTTGCGTTCACCCCATGGTGCGCGAAGGCACGCAGCGCACGAGGCATGTGCCAATCACACGTGACGAGGCCCAACCTTTCGCCCAAGAGCCCACGCTCTTTGAGGCAAGCGACCACATAGCGGGCATTCTCAAAGGTATTGGCTGAGCGGCTCTCTCGCAGTATCGCAAGCTCTGGCACTCCTCGCGCCAGAAGCCAATCCGACATGGCGCTGGCTTCGGCAACTCCCTCCCACTCTGTGCCTCCGCTCACGATGACCAACGAAACCTTCGACGTGGCGTGCTCAACCAGCGATCGCTCCAGGCGCCGTAGCAACGCGCCTCTCACTTTGCAGCCTCCGGCCAGCCGACACCCGAGTACCGCGAGCACTTCCAAAGCCACCACCGCAAACGTTAGCGCTCGCCGTCAGCCTCGCCAAGAGTCGCGGTGGGCCTCCCCTCCCTCGCGAATATGCCCAGAAGGTGCCCGTGACCCCCAATAATTCTCCGCGGCTCACCTTCGAACCAGCGCCCACTGTCTATTCTTCCACCGCTCAAAGCAAAGCGGGTATAGGGTGGCGCCCTCTTATTAGGTCAGGGTTACGAAAGGTCCATGGTTCGGTCCGCTCCTCCAAGTTCTCGTTCATCGCACTCGAGTCGTGCTGTTTCCGGTGGCGGCCGCAGTGCGGAATCTCAACAGCGATCGCTGTGGGACGACGAGGATGGCGAGCCCACGCGCGTTTCGGATGAGCCGTTCTTTGATGAGCAGCCATCGCCGATTTTTCACGACGTGGAGTTGGATGAAAGTCGGATCGATCCAGATGCTGTGAAAGTTGTGCAGCGCCTCACCCGCCATGGCTTCGAAGGCTATCTGGTGGGTGGCTGCGTTCGCGACCTCCTCGTGGGCAAGCGCCCCAAGGATTTCGATGTCGCCACGAGCGCGCGGCCGGAGGATATTCGCAAGCTCTTTAGGAATTCGCGCATCATCGGTCGCCGTTTTCGGCTGGTGCATATCCTGTTTGGTGCTGGAAAAGTCATCGAGACGGCCACGTTTCGCAGCGCTCCCCGCCAAAGCGACGAGGTGAACACGTCGCTCTTGATCCGCAGCGACAATGCTTTCGGAGAGGCGCATGAGGACGCGCAACGTCGGGATTTTACCATCAACGGCTTGTTCTACGACGTTGAAGCCAAGCAAGTGCTGGATTGGATCGGCGGGATGCCGGACATCGAGGCTCGCACGGTGCGCACCATCGGCGATCCCGTGGTGCGTTTCTTTGAGGATCCAGTGCGCATCCTGCGCGCCATCAAATTTAGTGCACGTTTGGACTTAGGCATTGCGCCGGAAGTTTACGACGCGATGGTGTTTTGCCGGGGAGCGCTTTCCCAAGCGGCCAAGCCGCGGCTCTTTGAGGAGCTGCTGCGCTTGATGCGGAGCACCGCCGCGCATCGAGCCATTTGGTTGTGCTGGGAGATTGGGATCCTGGATGTGCTCTTGCCGGAGCTTTCCTCGTACTTAGCCGACGCCGACGATGGCTCCGTCTGGCGCATGCTTTCGGGTGTCGATCGACGCGCGGCAGAGAGCGCGGCGCCGCTCGACGACTGCGTGCTCTGGACCGTTCTCTTGCTGGGTCCGCTCACTGAAGCTTGCCAGGGTTCACGGGATCGTGTGAACGCCGCGCTGGACTTTCTGGATCCGATTGTTGATCGTCTGAACATGCCGCGCCGAATCGCGGATGTGGTGCGCCGCATCGTCGGCATCTTGCCGAAGTTGGAGGCTGGTCGCCCGGGTCGCATTGCAAAAACGAATCTGTTCGAGCTCGCGCAGCAGGTTCACGACATTCGACGTGAAGCACTTGAAGAGCAGACTCAACCGAGAATTATCGAAGAAGAATCTCTCCCGAAGAAGCGCAGCGGGCGGCGCCGAGCCCGTAAGAAATCAGCGCCTGCCGCTTAATGCCGCCAGCGCCTCAGTTGGTATTCAGCTCAACGCGCAGAAGCTTCCTGCCAATGAACAGATAATCGCCATGCGTGAGTGGGCGTTCGCTCTTGATGCGAACGTAGGTGCCGTTTCGCGAGTCATGATCCGTGAGGAAGAAGCGGCCCGTATTCTCCTCAATGCTGCAGTGTTCGGGCGAGAGGAACACATCTTCGGGGAAGTTCACGTCGCAGTTTTCGCGGCCGATCTTGAGGCTCGTGCCGCGTGCGCAGACGGTGATTCCGAGGCTTCCGCCCTCTAAAACCTGGTTCACGCGAAAGATGCTGGGGTAGCGCGGTGACGAGTAAAAGAAGGTGCCATCCGGTGCTACCGAGTCCGACCCGGTTGGTTCGCGATCCAGCCGGAAAAGCTCTTCACCCACCATGAACGTATCGCCGGCTGCAATTTCGAGCGTGCCTCGAACGCGCACATACACGCCGTTGAGTGAGCCTTCATCGCGGATCACCAGCTGCCCGTCGCGATAGAAAAAATTAGCGTGCTTAGGGGAAACAAAAGGATCGTCGGGGAACTCGAGCTGCCCGGTGCGACCCACTACATGTTGCTCGGCCTTCAGGTGGTAGCTGAGGCCATCCATGCCATCGCCGCGGATCAGGATCAGCCGCGCCTTCGCGGGATCTTGCATATCGCTGAAGTACTTCGAGTGCAGGTGCAGCACTGCTTCCGGAATCGGCGCGCCACAACGGCCACAGAACTTGTGCCCGGTTGGAACCGGCGTCATGCACGATTCGCAAACATAGAATTTAGCTTGGTCCATGGTCGCTTCCTTGATGTCGGACGGAGGTTCGAGCTGGGAGAGCTCACCCGGGTCAAGATGGTAGGTTCATTACTGGATGAATGTGAAGCGGCGCAGGTCCTTGAAGCCTTCTTTGGGCACAATTCGGAAGATCACCGCCTCCTTGCAGGTCACCCGCTCCACACTTCCATAATCGCGAGAATCATAGGGGAACAGCCGATTGTCGCTGAGCAGGAACACCATCCCCTCCCCAACCGTCTTCGAGAATGGCTTGGGAGCCAGGTGGCCGCCCGTGGAGCCGCGCAGGTGCAGGTGCCCCCCGAGCGCCTCAACATCGCATTGCTGAGTCACTTCTCCGCCGCCGTGCGGGTCAATCACATTGAAAGTTGGGGCCTCACAACCGCGTTCGGTTGAAATGCGGTGGTTGTTCACCTCCATACGGTCGCCGTTCACCGTGAGCTGATCGCGAGGTTCCGCTACCAAGCGGCCAATCACGACCCGTTCGGGCGCGTTGGGTTCCGGGCACACCACCAAGTCCCCAAACTTGGGTGGGGTGAAGCGCCAGAGCAGCACTAAGTCCCCCGCCCGCAAAGTCGGAGCGATCGAAGCTTCCAGATAAGGATCCGAGCCGGGCACCCGCCACCAGCGAATCGCCGTCACGCGTAGTATTCCTACAAGCCCACCCAAGAGAATGGCTGTCCACAACACAAATCGAATCAGACCTCTGATCACTTGGGCTACGCCTTCCGAGAAACCGAAGCCTACCTAATTTAGAAGTGTGGGCCCAATTGTAGAGGTCTTTAGGGCGGTGGGCGGCTCTCAGGGGCTCGCTTGAGGAGCCACGCACTCGAGGGGAGGCAATTCGGCCGCGGCCACGCCCTGCGCGATTCGCGCTGAATTATCGAATACGGCCCGCCAGCGGTCCAAACGGGTGAACTCAGACGCGCCCAGTGTTTGTTCGTCGCCGTCCATCGCGCTCATTGAAACCAAACCCACCAAGCGCCGCTCGCGGCTGAGCGCTGGGCCCCCTGAGTCTCCCGGACAAATCCCCGCGAGCAATCGGAAATGATCTCCGGTGAGCTCAGCAACTCGGCCACCCGTGCGCTGTTTTCTAGAAATAGCGTCCGCTGAGAGCGCGCAACGCCCGAACCCCACCGGCTCAATCGTGTCCCCGAGCGCGGGGGCCCGATCCAATTCTGGAGGCAGCGTCGCCACACCGGACAGCGGTCGGCTCAAGATGAGGATCGCCAAGTCCCCAACGCCGGCACGATAGCCACAGCGCGGCGCAACCACAGCTTTCACGCTGACTTCCCCCCAAGGCAGATAATCTCCGCCGAGCTCAACCGTGATCCGCTCGGGCGCTACATCGTGCGACAATACTTCGCCCGCTGCCGTTCGCGCAGCCACACAGTGATGAGCTGTGAGGACTCGGCGCTCGTCAATCAACGTCCCGCTGCACGCCACCTTCCCAGTAACAATGCGAACCACCGAATCCAGGGCGCG
>Ga0105044_10002133_pt1 | contig 26913 bp, 32 predicted proteins | sample MAT01_FD_78092 | JGI IMG/M metagenome (GOLD analysis project Ga0105044, IMG submission 78092) | Freshwater microbial communities from Lake Fryxell liftoff mats and glacier meltwater in Antarctica - MAT-01 | ecosystem: Environmental > Aquatic > Freshwater > Ice > Liftoff microbial mat | place... | reverse complement strand
TAATTTAAAATCAAATTTTATTCGTTTCGAATATTGATATGCCGCAATACTTGTTCCGGCTAAAGAAGCTATTTTGTTTGTTCCAAATAATACTGGAATAGGAATTTTCGGTAAATTAATTAATAGGGTAGGTATGGTTATTAATCCGCCGCCTCCAACAACAGAATCAATAAAACCTGCAACAAAAGTAAACACAAGGATTAAAGTAATCTTTGTAATACCTATATCATTTAAAAGTTGTTCGAATTGCAAATTCAAAATTTAAAATCATTAATTCTTAATTCTGCATTTTTAATTCTAAATTGCATTATTCCCACTCAATAGTAGCAGGTGGTTTAGAGCTAATGTCATACACAACTCTATTTACACCTTTTACTTTATTAATAATATCGTTAGATACCTTTGCTAAAAACTCATAAGGCAAATGCGCCCAATCTGCCGTCATACCATCAACCGATGTTACAGCCCTTAGTGCCACTGTAAATTCATAAGTTCTTTCATCGCCCATAACACCCACACTCTTTACCGGCAGTAAGATGGTGCCAGCCTGCCAAACAGTTGCATAAAGGTTGTATTTTTTTAGACCATTGGTATAAATAGCATCAGCATCTTGCAATAACCGTACCTTTTCGGCATTTACTTCTCCTAAAATACGTATACCTAAGCCCGGACCGGGAAAGGGATGGCGGAATAACATTTCATTCGGGATACCGAGCTCAAGCCCAACACGCCTTACTTCATCTTTAAATAATGCCCGTAACGGCTCAACTAATCCAAGTTTCATGGTTTCGGGCAAGCCGCCAACATTGTGGTGCGATTTGATGGTTGCCGATGGGCCATGTACCGAAAGTGATTCAATTACATCAGGGTAAATGGTGCCCTGACCAAGTAATTCTACACCTTCAATTTTACTGGCTTCCTGATCAAATATTTCTATAAAACCACCGCCAATGGCTTTTCTTTTTTCTTCAGGATCGGTTTTACCTTCAAGTTTTTTATAAAAATGCTCTTTGGCATCAACACCAATTACATGCAGCCCCAGGGTTTTATAAATTTCCAGTACATCTTCAAACTCATTTTTACGTAAAACACCGTTGTCAACAAAGATGCCATACAAGTTTTCGCCAATAGCTTTATGTATTAGAGTAGCAGCTACGGTACTATCAACGCCGCCACTAAGGCCCATGATTACTTTTTTGTTACCAATTTGTTTTTTAAGTGCTTCAACGGTATCGGTAATAAAATGTGCAGGCGTCCAATCCTGGCTGCAACCGCAAATATTTACCAAAAAGTTTTTAATAATGGTTTTGCCTTCGGCAGAATGGTAAACCTCAGGGTGAAATTGTAAACCGTATAAAGGTTGCTCGTTTCTGATTGTTCGTTGTTCGTCACCAAATTCGCTAACATCTCCGCTGGTTCCTCCGCCAACTGGCGGAGGCGGAGGGGGTTTTTGTTTAAATGCCGCAACCGGTATGTTTTCAGTAGTTCCCAGCAATTCAAATCCTTCTGGTAATTCCTTAATCGTATCACTGTGGCTCATCCAAACCTGAGATGAAGCTGAAACATTTTCCAACAGTGCATCTGCTTGTGTTGTAGAAAAAACAGCACGGCCATATTCCCTCTTATCGCTCTTTTCAACCCTGCCACCATATATTTTTGCTGTTAATTGGGCTCCATAACAAATGCCTAATACCGGCACTTTAGCAACCATTGCTTTTACATCGGCCTGCAATGCATTTTCTTCGTTAACCGAAAAAGGCGAACCTCCCAGGATAATACCCTTCAGCCCCGGTTCGTAAATTATCTCTTTATTGTAGGGGATTATCTCGCAGTAAACATTTGCTTCCCTAACTGTACGTGCTATTAATTGAGTATACTGTGAGCCAAAATCGAGAATAAGTATTTTTTCTGTCATATTGCTGCGAAGGTAAATAATAAGTTGGATGTTATTTGCCCTTGAAATTTGAGTTTAATGTTAAGAGTTTTTATATTTACACAAACTAACAGACATGAAACAATTTTTGATCTTATTATTTACAGTTTTTACTTTAGCATCCTGCGATTATACATCCGGCAGTGGCAATATTGTTACCGAAACCCGCAAAACGGAAAGTTTTGACGCTATTTCAGTTGGCGGCAGTTTTGAAGTAGAAATTAAAACAGGTGATGTCACCTCTGTGGTAGTGGAAGCCGATGATAATATTATGAAGTATATAAAAACCACGGTTTCGGGCAATACCTTAAAAATAAATACAGAGGACATGCACAACTATTCAGATGTACACATGAAAGTAATTATAACTGCACCTTCAGTAACTAGTATCAAAGCATCTGCATCAGCTGAAATCGTTGCAGATAATATCCTTACCGGCAGCAAATTAACATTCAAGGCTTCCAGCTCTTCCAGTATTAAAGCCGAAGTAAATGCACCCGAAATAGAAACTGATGCCAGCAGCAGCGCAACAATAACGCTTCGGGGGAAAACAAAAAATTATGATGCACAGGCATCAAGCAGCGCCAATATTAATTCTTTTGAGCTTTTAAGTGAAAATACAACTGCCAAAGTAAGCAGCAGCGCCGATATTCAGGTTCATGCCAGTGTTACTTTAAATGCCAAAGCCAGCAGTAGTGGCTCTATAGATTATAAGGGGGCGGCAACTGTAAATAAATCTGAAAGCAGCAGCGGTTCGGTAGAAAAAAAAGATTAATTCAAACCCTACTCTAATTTTTTTTGTTGCATATTATGGTGGCAATCCCTTTATACCCATGCTCGGTTTTTATATTACCTTTTGTAGTAGCTTTTCTACATTATTAAATTTTCGATATTTCTTTTTGCACACCTGCACTTATCATTAATATTTAACCTAACTTGTTAAGGCAAAGTTAACAACATGATTAATCTTACCCCCCCCCCGACTTAAATTACCTGCACTGCTAAAAGCAGCAGCACAAACCCCTTTATATTTTTACAATCATTGTTGCAAGCCATACCAACCCCCATAGTTTTATTAAATAGTCGTCCCAAAATTCAATCCTTTAAAAACCAGTTTAAGCATGAGATAGAATGATTATTTTTTAACGAATAAAACTATCAAAAAATGAAAACATTAACATCACTCAAATACATACCTGCAATAATTGCGATAGCAGTTTTTGCATTGGTTTTTAATAGTTGTAAAAAGGCAGACCTAAAACCTGTTGCAACTATGGAAAATATTAATATTGACGCTGAAAAGGCAAAAGTTGCGAAATTGATGGAGAAAGAAGGCGGAATACCTCAAATATTTACCCGCCAACAACCGGTAACAACCTTTTGGGGTGATCAAAACCGTAAACCGTTAACTAAAGAGCAAATGCAAAATAATTTTGTATCTCAATGTAATTTTGATTTGCCTGAGTATGCCAATTTGGTTCAATATGCACGAGTTTATCGTTGTGCCAATGGCTCTGCCCCGGCAGGTTATTTTTTACAATTTGAATTTGAGGTATCGTGGAATAATAACATTGTAAAGTTTGGAACCGGAGGCAATAGAACTACTGGTTTCGCTGATATTATCGATCCAGGTGGTGTTAACGTTCAATCTCTATCTTTTGATAATACTAATAGTGATGTGCAAATAGTGGACATTGGCACTTCTACGAATCCTTCATTCCCTAACAATCATATTTTCAGGGTAAAATTTGTAACTACCGACTTTACTTCACCCATAAACCATCTTGTACCCGAAACATACATTAATACCAGCGGCTATTCAGTAAACTTTAGTGCCATGTTTGTTACAGATTGCAAAACTGGAGGTAACCCTTATTCATTATGGACGATACCTGTAACAAGTTATGGTTTTACCGGAGCTAGTGGCAACGACCCTTGCAAAAGAAATGATAAAGCGTGGGTTAGTACAGTAATCGGTGGCGCAGTATCTCAAGTTGCAGGTTATACTGCAGGAGGTTTTGCCTCTTGCGGCTTTGGCAGTACATTTATAGCAACTGATTTACAAGAAGTAGAGTATAATCTTGATGGGGCTGGTTTTCTTGCTATGAATAATACCACAGCTACTGGTTTGGGTATTGCAAATAGCGCCTATATTAGAGGGTCTGATTTTTGCCAGACACCAACTCTTCCTACTGGTACTCCGCATACGCTTATCATTAGGTACCGGAATGTTAAATATAATACAACACCGCCATCTAACTGGCCTTTACCAACAGGCTCAAATACATTATGCTAGAGTTATGCAAATACAAGCTTGCCCTCGGGTCAACAGGATTATTCAACATGGGCCTACACATACTGGAGTTATTAACTTTCAATTTAAAAATAACCACAGGCAGTTGCAACTGCCTGTGGTTATTATAATTTTTTACTGGGTATGACCTTAAAATACTTACTATTCAGTTTTTTATTATTACCGCTTTTTTGCGTTGGACAAAATAATGGATGTATAGATTCTGTCTCATTCAATAAATATTATAATCAGTATTTCATAGGCTTGTCATCTAAACCTGCTCAACGTGATGTTGCCGACAATTTTTATTTGAATGCAGGTACTAAAATTGGAGGAAACAACTATGCCAGCATTTTAAAATTTAATGCTAATAATCAGCTTTTATGGTATAAAGGCTATCGTGACAGGGGAACATTTTTTACTGACATCAGCGCATCAGAAATTACCGCAATTGATAATTCTGCTAATCTTTTTTTTACCAATTTTGGGCAGGAAATCACTTCACTCAAATACTTCAGTCGGCTTTCAAAATTTGACAGTAGCGGCAATTTTATCTGGGGAAGGCGTTTTGAACGCACGGATGCGCCAACCGTTTATGGTGGCCTGGAGAATGATCCGGGCAATATTGTTGCAAATGACGGCAGTATATTTTATGTTCATTCCACAGGCGATGATGTAACTAGAATAAATATAGTAAAAATTGATGCCAGTGGAAATATTAGCTGGTGTAAAAAATACGGTAACATTATATTGCCCCAGTTTAAAATTTTAGAAAGTAAGATTTGCTATAAAGAAGCAGACACGCTGGTCTTATTTTCGCATTTTTTTTACAATGCTGCTTTCCCAGCAGATATCAATGCAAAGCATGGTGTGCAACTGGTTAAAATAAATACAACTGATGGAATTATTGTAAGCCAAAACACAATCATGTATTATAATGATGTAAACAGCAGCCAGCCGAATATAATTACCCTGCAAAAACTTAACTACGATAAAACCAGAAAGCAATTTTTGTTACATAGCGACGGGCAGTTTGCATTTCCTATCATAAATTCTCATGTAATAGGCCTGTTTGATGAAAACCTCAACGTTTTGAAAACAAATTATTTTGTTGCTGCAAATTTTTATCCGGCTACACAGGAAGATATAAGGATTTCTGAAGACAATAAACTAACCATCACCAACAGGATAGCTTTGATATGGGGGCCTTCTACAATAATTTATGCAACTTTTGATAATAATGCAGAGTTAACAGCACAAAGAAAAGTAGTACTAAACTCAATTGGTTTTCCCAATATTATCTATGTTTCAAATGTTACTTTTAAAAAAAATGGATTGCTCAATTTTCAATTAGGTTTAAATTCTGCGAACTATGGTGGTACAGCATATCCCCTTTTCCTTTTTGACCATTCACCTTTTTATCAGGGCATAAGCAATTGTTTGGGATATGATACCGTGGTTTATAAAAAAACTCCTATTTACACCCCTTCTATAACAGGTGTTACATTTAATGAGTTTAATGGTGTTCCACTACAAAGCACTGCTCTTTTTTATACTGATCCAGTTGTCGATTTACAAATGGTTAAAACCGAACTTTGCAAACAAGTCTCCATCTGCGATACCATCAAACTTCTCGGCACCAAATACCATTGCCTCAGCAACCCAATAGATAGTTTTAAAATTTACCGCAACCCTTTATGTGTACGCAAAACAAACTGGCAGGTAGATACAACTGCCATTAAAATATTAAGCCAAAACGATACTGCTTTGTATGTGCAGTACCTAAGCTCGTACAGTGGTAAAATTAAAGTAGGTTTTGGCGGTTGTAGCCTTACCGATAGCATTGCCATTGAAGTGTATAATGCCAAAACCGGTATAAACCTCGGTAACGATACTATGCATTGCCCCGGTAAAACCATTACCCTTTATGCAGGCAAAGGTTTTAAAACATACCAGTGGCAAAATAATACAATCCTTGATAGCCTTATTGCAACACAGGCCGGCAGATACCATGTTTCAGCCACCGACAGTTGCGGCAATATTTTTAAAGACACTATAATAATTGCACCCTTTGATGTTGTTTTAAAAACAGATTACCCCGGCAGGCTTTGCCCTGCAGATACGGTTACTTTTAATTTACCAACCAATTTATACAATTACAGTTGGACACCAACTGCAAATAGCAGCTTAACTAGTTTTACCTGGCGGTTGTTTCCACCGGTTACCACAACTTACAGCATTACCGGCGAACGCCTGCCCGGCTGCACCGTAAGCGATACGGTTTTAATAAATGTAAGGCGCAACTGCCTGCCCGATTATATTTATTTTCCTACGGCCTTTACGCCCGATGACAACGGTAAAAATGATACCTACAAACCGGGCACTAATGGCCAGTTTGTTTTTTACGATTGTATAATTTACAACCGCTATGGTCAGACCATTTATAAAACCACCGACCCTGCTTTTGGCTGGGATGGCCGCTTTAACAACAGCAAAACCTTGCCGGGTACTTATGTGTGGGTATGCAAATATCAGTTTGTGGGCAGGCCCGTGCAGCAGGAGCAGGGAAGTTTTGTTTTAATAAGGTAGTTGCAAGGCTACTAAGCCTAGTTTAAGTTGGTTGCAGACTGCCGTAGTTTTTAAAACTACGGCAGTCTTATAAAAAACAGCTACTAAATATAACATTTAAAACCCTATGTAAACCAATTAGATATAATTTTACCCCCCCCTCGAAAGTGGGGGTACCCACTTCCAAAGTAGCCCTACCCACTTATTAACTTAGTTTACTCACCTATAAGCCAAACGAACGCAGTTATTATCTTACCAAACGCAGCTTTTTGCTGTATTTACCCGGCTATTAACTAAACCAGCAGGGCAAAAAACTAGGGCAGCATGGTTATTTGCTCATAAAGCATAGGTTTTAACTAACTGGCCTCACTAAAAAACAAAGCCCACCTGGTAAAAAACTGGGTGGGCTTGGCAAACAGGTCTGTTTGTTGTGTTTTAAGCTGGGTTGGTAGGTGTAGCAGCTTGCTGGTTGCTGCCCTGCTGTGCAAAACGCTGTTTTAACTGATCGTAAACAGTATCTGTACCGGGCAGGCCTGCATTACTGGCTGCCTCAAACAACCGATAAGCTGTAAGTGCCGATACGTAAGCCTCACTGCCCGCCATCATTTGCGTATCGCTCAGCTTTTCGGTAAGTTGCTGCGATAGCGATACTATTTCATCCAACTGCTCGTAAAGATTGTAATCTTTGCCTATTTCGTCTGTACTTAAATAAGCTGGCAGCAGGTTGCCGTTGTTTTTAATAGCCACAATAGCATCGGCGGTAAATACTTTGTTTACTTCACTTATTTTAGGGATAGATTGCCGCTCTTCGGGCTTCAATCCTATTAAAAAAGGAAGTTTACTGTTAATTAATTCAAGTGCATCTTTAAGTTCTTTTAGGGTACCTTCATCTATAGAGGCAGATACTCTGTTGTTGGTGATGTTCGACATTTTTTATTTTTTAAAGTATGAAAAAATTAAATACAACACAATGTATTAAATTTTATAAGTAAGTAAAAACTGCCTTTGTTAAAATTATATTAAATTGGTATATTATGTAATTAAATAACCAGTTAACAGGGCAAAATTTCAATTTTAAATCTGTTGTACCTACGGCACTTTGTTATACTCCTTTTATTTTTTTCTGCCAATCTACCGCCCCAAAAGGGCTTTTTAAGTTAAATAAACCAACAGCTTTATTTATTTATACCAGACTCCCGAAACTATTTCCAAAAAACTTTCACCTTTCTTTTGCTATGTACTTTCAACTCCTTACCTTTGCACTCCAAATTAAAAAACGGATCAAAAAAGTTCTTTTTATATGTCACAGAGAATCAGAATAAAATTGCAGTCTTACGACCATAACCTGGTTGATAAATCAGCAGAAAAAATTGTAAAAACGGTACGTAGTACCGGCGCTGTAGTAACAGGACCTATTCCTTTACCTACACACAAGAAAATTTTTACCGTTTTGCGTTCTCCACACGTAAACAAAAAAGCACGTGAGCAGTTTCAATTGTGTACACATAAGCGTTTATTAGACATTTACACCAGCAGCAGCCGTACGGTAGATGCTTTAAGTAAGTTAGACTTACCTAGTGGTGTTGATGTTGAGATCAAAGCCTAATGAACTTTATCCGTAAGGATAAAAGCAACAGGTAAGTTCTTAAAAGAAAAAAAAATATTGAACATCTATCTCCCTTATGAGATTTTGTCAGACTGAGCTTGTCGAAGTCTTGTCGAAGTCAAAGGGAGCGCTGGATAAAAACAAGATACAATGAAAAGTATTATTGGTAAGAAAATCGGCATGACGAGTATTTTCGATGCAAGTGGCAAGCAAACTGCTGTTACTATTATTGAAGCCGGTCCATGCGTGGTTACACAAAAGAAAACCGTTGAAACAGACGGCTACAATGCTCTCCAGATAGCATTTGGTGATAAAAAAGAAAAGCACTCCGTAAAAGCTGAGATCAATCACTTTGCCAAAGCGCAAACCTCCCCTAAAAAATTCGTTCAGGAAATTCGCGATAGCGAAATAGATAAAAATATTGGTGAAACTATTACCGTTGACATATTTGCCGAAGGCGATGCTGTTGAAGTAGTTGGTACAACCAAGGGTAAAGGTTTCCAGGGTGTTGTAAAACGCCATGGCTTTAAAGGTGTTGGTCAGCAATCTCACGGTCAGCATGATCGTCAGCGTGCGCCGGGTTCTATCGGTAACTCATCTGATGCCAGCCGTGTATTTAAAGGTATGCGCATGGGGGGTCGTATGGGTCAGGACAGAGTTACAATGAAAGGCCTGAAAGTGGTTAAAATTTTCGCAGAAAAAAATTACATATTAGTTAGTGGTTCAGTACCGGGCCATAACGGTTCAATTGTTTTAATTCAAAAATAAAAACCAATTAGCTAATTAGCTAATCTGCTAATCTGCTAATGCAAAAGATAAAGATTTTACAAACGAATGTATTAATTAGCACATCAGCAAATTAGCACATTAGCAAATTGAAAAAAGATGCAAGTAGACGTTTTAAATATTGAAGGAAAGCTAACCGGCAGATCGGTTGAATTACCTGATGAAATATTCGGTATTGAGCCTAACGACCACGTTATTTACCTGGCTGTAAAGCAATACCAGGGTGCACAACGCCAGGGTTCGCACAAGGTAAAAACCCGTGCAGAAGTTAAAGGGTCTTCTAAAAAATTACACAAGCAAAAAGGAACCGGTGGAGCCCGTAAAGGTAACCTGCGTAATCCTTTGTACAAAGGTGGTGGTACTATTTTTGGACCAAAACCCCATAAATACGATATCAAATTAAACCGTAAGGTTAAAGATTTGGCTAAGATGGGTGCATTGGCTTATAAAGCAAAAGAAAATGCCATCATGGTATTGGAAGACGTGAAAATGGATGCTCCAAAAACGTCAACCTTCACCGGTATTTTAAAGAGTCTGAATATTGCAGGAAAGAAAACCCTGTTTGTAATTCCTGAGTACAACGATAATCTGTATTTAAGTTTACGTAATGTGCCAACTGTAAGCGGTACTTTATTAAGCGATTTAAATACTTACGATATTTTAAATGCAAATGTTTTGGTTTTAACCGAAAGCGCTGCAAAGATATTTAGTGAAGAAAATGTAGAAGCAGTAGAAGCCTAAAATTAAAATATAATCTTCCCGATTATCCGCCGTGGCGGAGATGAGGGGTAAAAATTAAGAGACATGAAAGCGTCTGATGTATTAATTAAGCCGATTTTATCTGAAAAAGCCAACAAGCAAACAGAAAAAATGAACCGCTACTCTTTTGTAGTGGATAAAAAGGCAAACAAACTCGAAATTAAAAAAGCAATTGAAAGCTTCTATGGTGTAACGGTTGATAGTGTTAATACCATTGTGGTGCCTTCAAAAGCAAAATCAAAATATACCAAAGCCGGATATATAGTAGGCCGCAAGCCTTCTAAAAAGAAAGCGATTGTAACCATTGCCAAAGGCGAAACAATTGACCTGTACGGCAGCGGAGTATAAGAGAACCCCCTCCGCCCCCTGAAGGGGGAACTTGGAGGAGAATAATAATTTTTAATGAATGGTATTCAATTACCGCAAAAATTGAAAAAATAACAAACAATGGCATTAAGAAAATACAAACCGACAACAGCAGGAACCAGGTGGAGAATTGGTAATGCATACGAAGAGATTACCACAAACGTTCCGGAAAAGTCTTTGCTTGAAGCACAGAAGAATACAGCCGGCCGTAACTCTCAGGGTAGAAGATCAATGCGCTATATGGGTGGTGGAAACAAAACCATGTATCGTATCATCGACTTTAAAAGAGATAAGAAAGATATTCCTGCTACTGTTAAGACCATCGAGTATGATCCAAACCGTACTGCTTTCATAGCATTATTGAACTATGCTGATGGTGAAAAGCGTTACATCATTGCTCCACAGGGATTACAGGTTGGACAAACAGTTTTAAGCGGTGATGCAGTAGCACCGGAATTAGGAAATGCTTTGATGTTTAAGAACATGCCTTTAGGTACAAACGTTCACAACATTGAAATGCAGCCAGGTCAGGGTGGAATACTTGTTCGCAGTGCAGGAACATCGGCACAGTTAAGCAATAAAGAAGAAAAGTACGCAATATTAAAAATGCCAAGTGGCGAGTTAAGAAAAGTGTTGATCAAATGTTACGCAACCGTAGGTGTTGTAAGTAACAGCGATCATAGTTTGGAGAGCATGGGTAAAGCAGGTCGTAACCGTTGGAAAGGTATTCGCCCACGTACAAGAGCCGTAGCGATGAACCCGGTAGATCACCCGATGGGTGGTGGTGAAGGTAGAGCTTCTGGTGGTCACCCACGTAGCCGTAAAGGTAAATACGCAAAAGGTCAGATCACACGTACTAAAGGCAAAGGCTCAAGTAAATTGATCATCACCAGGAGAAACGGTAAGAAATTACCTAACTCATAAAATAACAAAATGTGCTGATTAGCTAATCTGCTAATCTGCTAATTGTTAAAATGCTCTGAGTATTTCAGAGAAATAAACAAAATTGTTAAAATAGAATGTGGGTAATTAGCAAATCAGCAAATTAGCACATTAGCAAATTAAAAAACATGGCTCGTTCGTTAAAAAAAGGTCCTTATGTAGAAGCTAAGCTTGATGCTAAAGTTGCTGCAATGATTGAAGGAAAAAGCAAAAAAGGTGTTATTAAAACCTGGAGCAGAAGAAGTACTATCACTCCTGATTTCGTAGGACAAACTTTTGCAGTTCATAACGGAAATAAATTTATTCCCGTTTATGTAACAGAATTCATGGTAGGACATAAGCTTGGTGAATTTGCACCAACACGTAATTTCAGAGGTCACTCAAGTAAAAAAATATCGTAATTGAATGTTTAAAGCAAAGGTCTAAACACCTAAACTTCTAAACTTTCTAAACATAAATAAAAAATGGAAGCAGTAGCAAAATTGAACAATTACCCGACATCACCACGTAAAATGCGTTTGCTGGTTGATTTAATTCGTGGTATGCAGGTTGAAAAGGCATTAGCCGTTTTAGAACACAATCCTAAACACCCGGCTGTTCCTTTACGCAAGCTGGTATTATCTGCCATCAACAACTGGAAACAGAAAAACGAAGCAGGTGACGAAAGTACACTGGTAGTTAAAACAATTATGGTTGATGCTGCAAGGGTTATCAAACGTATGCGTCCGGCTCCACAAGGTCGTGGATACAGGGTTCGCAAACGTAGCAACCATGTAACCGTAGTAGTTGATATTCCTGGCGTGGATACTAAAAAAGCAAAACTGGTTAAAGTTACACCGAATGAAACAGCGAATGTGCAGGAGCCTGTAGCAACTACAAAGAAAACAAGAACAAAAAAAGAATCAGGTACTAAATAAACCAATAATTAATTACAAAAGAAAATGGGTCAGAAATCAAATCCGATAGGTTTAAGGTTAGGAATCATCCGTGGATGGGATAGCAACTGGTTTGCAAGTAAAACGGAATATCCAAAAAAATTGATCGAGGATAACAAGATCAGAAATTACCTGAATGCCCGTATTAATAAGGGTGGTATCTCTAAGATTGTTATTGAGCGTACGCTTAACAAACTGATTGTTACTATTCATACTTCAAAGCCTGGTATCATCATTGGTAAAGGTGGCGGCGAGGTTGACAGGATTAAAGAAGAGTTGAAAAAATTATGTGGTAAAGATGATGTGCAGATCAATATATTAGAAATCCGTCGTCCGGAACTGGATGCAAACATTGTAGCAGATACTATTGCCCGTCAGTTGGAAAATCGTATCAACTATAAAAGAGCAATAAAAATGTCAATCGCTTCAGCATTACGTATGGGTGCAGAAGGTATTAAAGTAAAAGTTGGCGGACGTTTGGGTGGTGCGGAGATTGCACGTAGCGAAGAAATTAAGCAAGGCCGTACGCCATTACATACTTTACGTATGGATATTGATTACGCCAATGTTTTTGCCTTAACTGTTTATGGTAAAATAGGTATTAAAGTTTGGATTTGTAAAGGTGAGGTTTTAGGAAAGCGGGATTTAAATCCAAATGTTATTGCAGGTGGTGGAAAAGAATTAGGCGGAGGCGAAAGACAACAAGGTGGATTTGACAGAAGAGATGACAGACGCGGTGGTGGCGGTGGTGGAGATAGAAGAGGCGGCGGCGGTGGTGGAAACCGTGGTGGCGGTGGGCAAGGAGGAAGAAGATAAAAAACAAATGTGCAGATTTGCAAATATGCAAATGCAAACATAGAGCCTCTAAAAAATGGAATAGTGTTAACCGTGCAATTAGCACATTAGCACATTAGCAAATTAGCAAATTGATTTAAAATGTTATCACCAAAAAGAAGTAAACACAGAAAGGCGCAAAGAGGAATGATGAAAGGTGACACCAAGCGTGGAGCAACCCTGGCTTTTGGAACCTTTGGATTGAAAGCTCTGGACGAGGTTTGGATGAGTGCTCGTCAGATTGAAAGTGCCCGTCAGGCAATGACGCGACATATGAAACGTGAGGGAAATGTTTGGATACGTATTTTTCCTGACAAACCTATTACCGCCAAGCCTGCAGAGGTAAGGATGGGTAAGGGTAAAGGTAACCCCGAAGGTTGGGCGGCTGTTGTGCAACCAGGAAGAATTCTGTTTGAGTGTGATGGTGTTTCAATGCAGGTTGCTAAAGAAGCATTTGCTTTAGCTGCACAAAAGTTACCAATCCAGACAAAGTTTGTAGTTCGTCACGATTACAAAGCATAAAATAAATTAGCTGATGTGCTGATTAGCTAATGTGCTAATGCCTTCGGTAAAAAAAGTTTAAAAAATTAAGAGTGTTCAATTTGAATGAATTAGCAAATTAGCACATTAGCACATTATCAAATTATTAAACAATGTTAAAGAAAGTTGATTTTTTAAATACCTTGAAAGGTTTAAGTGAGGCTGATCTTAAAGCAAAGATTGCTGAAGATGAATTGCGTTTGAAAAAACTTTCATTTGCCCATGCAATTTCTCCATTGGAGAATCCGCAAAGTATACGCTCTTTAAGAAGGGATATTGCCAGGTTGAAAACATCATTAAAACAAGTTCAGGCAGGATTATAATAATCCATAAAAACAGTAATAACAGTGGAAAGAAATTTAAGAAAAACGAAATTAGGAGTGGTATCCAGTAACAGAATGGATAAAACCATCACCGTAAGTGTAGAACGTAAAGTAAAGCATCCGCTTTATGGTAAGTTCGTAAAAAAATCTACCAAGTTTCATGCTCATGATGAAAAGAACGAGTGCAGCATTGGTGATACTGTAAAGATTATGGAGAGCCGTCCTTTAAGCAAAACAAAACGCTGGAGACTGGTTGAAGTGGTAGAAAAAGTAAAGTAATATTTACGATTTTAGATTTGCGATTTCAGATTTATGTAAGCGCAGGTTGTAAAGAAAATTTAATACTGTTTTGGGTTGAAGGAAATCTAAAATCTTCAATCTAAAATCTAAAATAAAAAAAATGATACAGCAAGAAAGCAGATTAAACGTAGCAGATAACAGCGGTGCAAAACAGGTACTATGCATACGCGTACTGGGTAACAGCGGACAGGATTACGCAAAGATCGGCGACAAAATTGTGGTTACTGTTAAAGACGCTATGCCAGCTGGTGGTGTTAAAAAAGGAACTGTAAGCAAAGCAGTTATTGTGAGAACAAAGAACAAATTGCGTCGTAAAGATGGTTCTTATATTCGTTTTGATGATAATGCAGTAGTATTATTAAATGCATCTGACGAACCAAGGGGTACCCGTATTTTTGGGCCAGTGGCTCGTGAGTTGAGAGATAAAGGATACATGAAGATCATTTCATTGGCTCCGGAAGTATTGTAATACAAATTAGCTGGTGTGCTGATTAGCTAATGTGCTAATGCCTTCAGTGCAGAGAATTAAAATAATAGAAAAGATTTCGAGTGTAAAAATTAGCAGGTTAGCAAATTATCGAATTAGCAAATTAATTAAAAATGAGTACAAGATTTAAACCAAAATTCAACATTAGAAAAGGCGACTCGGTAGTAGTAATTACCGGCGAAGATAAAGACGTGAAGAAGCCCCGTAAAGTGTTGGAAATAATTTTAGAAAAAGGAAAGGTATTGGTTGAAGGTGTAAACATCGTAACCAAGCATACCAAACCAACTTCACAAAACACCAAAGGTGGTATTGTGAAAATTGAAGCTCCAATTGCTATCAGTAACGTGATGCTTTGGGATGCAAAAGCTGGTGCCCCAACTAAAGTTAAACGCACCAGGGAAAATGGTAAACTAGTAAGAATCGCTAAAAAATCAGGGGAGGTAATCAAATAATGAGCACAACAACAAACAAACCCAGGTTAGCAGACAAGTACAAAAAAGAAGTTGTACCTGCTTTAATGAAAAAATTCAGTTACAAAACTGTAATGCAGGCGCCCCGTTTAACCAAGATTTGTTTGAATCGTGGTGTGAACGGTGCTGTTACAGATAAAAAGCTGATCGACATTGCTATTGATGAGTTATCAAACATAACCGGTCAAAAAGCTGTGGCAACCATGTCTAAGAAAGACATTTCAAACTTTAAGCTGCGTAAGGATATGCCCATTGGTGCAAGAGTTACACTGCGTGGAGTTAAGATGTACGAATTTTTAGACAGGCTTGTTTCTGTGTCTTTACCACGTGTACGTGATTTTAAAGGTATCAACGATAAATCGTTTGATGGCCGTGGAAATTACACATTGGGTGTTACAGAGCAGATCATTTTTCCGGAAATTGATATTGATAAGGTAAATAAAATTACCGGACTGGATATCACCTTTGTAACAACTGCAAATACCAACGAAGAAGCATTTGAATTGCTTAAAGAAATGGGCATGCCTTTTAAAAACGTAAAGAAATAACCCTTCGACAAGCTCAGGAGGACAAAAAATAAAAGATTATGGCAAAAAAATCAATTGAAGCCAGGCAAAATAAGCGTGAAGCAATGGTTGCAAAGTATGCTGATAAAAGAGCAGCTTTAAAAGCAGCAGGTGATTATGCAGCTTTGGACCTTTTACCAAAGAATGCATCTCCGGTTCGTTTAAGAAACCGTTGCCAGTTAACAGGCCGCCCAAGAGGTTATATGAGACATTTTGGCTTATGCAGAAATATGTTCCGTGATATGGCTCTGGAGGGTAAAATACCTGGTGTAACAAAAGCAAGCTGGTAATAAAGGGTTGACAGTTGTAAGATGACAGAAATCAGAAAATCTTCTAACATCTATCAACTAACATCTAACAACTAAGTTGTGGATATCGCATTGTAAAAAATTATTTAATCAATTAACAGAAATAACAATGGTTACTGATCCAATCGCAGATTATTTAACAAGAATTCGTAACGCACAAATGGCTAATCACCGTATTGTGGAAATTCCTGCAAGCAATCTGAAAAAGCGTATCACTGAAATTTTGTACGAAAAAGGCTATATCCTGAAGTATAAATTTGAAGATGATAACAAACAGGGTTTAATTAAGATCGCTTTAAAATATGATGTTAATACTAAACTTCCTGTTATACAGAGTTTAGAAAGAGTTAGCCGTCCGGGCTTGCGTACTTATGCAAAACCAGATGAAATAAAGCGTGTAAAAAATGGCTTGGGTGTTTCTATTGTTTCTACATCTAAAGGTGTAATGACTGATAAGGAAGCAAAAGCACAGAATGTTGGTGGAGAAGTGCTTTGTAACATCTATTAATTTGCAAATTTGCAAATTTGCAAATCTGCACATTTGTAAATCATTAAAAAACTGATTTGACAATTAAGCCCCCGTCGTGGCTGAACACAAATCGAATAATAAACAAAATAAAAAACCGACAATGAGTAGAATTGGTAAAAAACAGATTGAAGTACCAGCTGGAGTAACAATTACAGTTGATGCCGAAAATATTGTATCTGTAAAAGGCCCAAAAGGAACTTTAAAGCAGACTTTAGACCGCGATATGAAGATCGAGATCACTGATGGTTTTGCAAATGTGACCCGTCCTACCGATCAGATCCGTCATCGTGCCATGCATGGTTTATACCGTTCACTGGTAAGCAACATGGTAAAAGGTGTAACCGAAGGATATACTAAAAAATTAGAGCTGGTTGGTGTAGGTTATAAAGCATCTGCTACTGGTAATTTGTTAGATATGGCTTTGGGTTACTCTCATAATATTATTTTTGAAATCCCTAAAGAATTATCAGTAGTTACCAGCCAGGAAAAAGGTCAAAATCCGATGATTACTTTCGAAAGTATCGATAAGCAATTGATAGGTCAGGTTTGTGCAAAGATCAGGAGCTTACGTAAGCCAGAACCATACAAGGGTAAGGGTGTTAAATTTGCTGGTGAAGTATTGAGAAGAAAAGCCGGTAAGTCTGCTGGTAAATAAACCAATGTGCTGATTAGCTAAAGTGCTAATCCCTTACCATCGCACAGTTCTAAAATAGTTAAGCGTGTTAAATATTAATGAATTAGCACATTAGCACATTATCGAATTAGCAAATTATTCCCTGGCAGAATCAGGGAGAAAAAATAAAATAAAATGAACAACAAATCAAACGCAAGGGTAAAAATTAAATACCGCATACGCAGAAAAATAAGCGGTGCTGCAGCAAAACCAAGATTGAGTGTTTTCAGAAGCAACAGCGATATCTATGCTCAGTTAATTGATGATAACAATGGAGTTACATTAGCTTCTGCATCATCAAGGCAAAAAGATATCCAGGCACAGAAAGCGCCTAAGACCGAAAAAGGTAAAATGGTTGGTGCTGCTATTGCTACAAAAGCAAAAGAACTTGGTATTACTACCGTTGTTTTTGATCGTGGTGGTTACATCTATCATGGCCGTGTTAAAGCAGTAGCCGAAGGTGCAAGAGAAGGCGGGTTGCAATTTTAGATTGCAGATTGCAGATTTTGGATTTATCTGCAATAATTAAAAATCTAAAATCTAAAATCTAAAATCGTAAATAAAAATAGATGTCAAATTTAATCTCAAATAAAGTAAAAGCCGGCGACCTGGAATTAAAAGACAAGGTTGTTGCCATTAACCGTGTAGTAAAAACAACCAAAGGCGGACGTGCTTTCAGCTTTTCTGCGCTAGTGGTGGTTGGTAACGAAGCCGGTATTGTTGGACATGGTTTGGGTAAGGCCAAAGAAGTTCAGGAAGCTATCACAAAGGGTATTGAAGATGCTAAAAAGAATTTGATAAAAATTCCTTTAATGCATGGTACCATTCCCCACGATCAGTTATCTAAAGAAGGTGCAGCCAAGGTATATATTAAGCCTGCAGCACATGGTACTGGTGTAATTGCCGGAGGTAGTATGAGAGCGGTTTTGGAAGCAGCAGGTATTACCGACGTGTTGGCCAAGAACTTAGGTTCTGCAAACCCTACCAACGTGGTAAAAGCAACTTTTAAAGCATTGGCTACATTACGTGAACCAATTGCAGTTGCAAAAACACGTGGTATTTCTTTAAAGAAAGTATTTAACGGATAAAACAGTTTGCAGTTGCCAGTTGGCAGTTGACAGAAAATACAACAGCATGAAAAAGATAAAAGTAACACAGGTTAAAAGTGTAATTGACCGTTCAGAGCGTCAGAAAAGAACAATGATTGCATTGGGTCTGAAAAAAATGAATGCTTCGGTTGAAGTAGAAGCTACTCCACAGATATTGGGTATGGTAACAAAGGTTAACCACCTGGTAAAAGTAGAGGAATTAGCTAATTAGCTAATTCGATAATGTGCTAATGAAAAAGCAGCGTCTTTGAATTTTGGAATTAGCACATTAGCACATCAGCAAATTATCACATTAAATTAAAAGCGAGGGGTGATTCCCCGTAAGTACAAAATCAAATAATAAAATGAAACTACACACACTCAAGCCTGCGAAAGGCGCAACACACAAAGAAAAAAGAATTGGCCGTGGTGAGGCAAGTGGTAAAGGTGGTACATCTACCAAAGGTAACAAAGGTGGACAAAGCCGTGCCGGTTACAAAAGTAAAAAAGCACACGAAGGCGGTCAGATGCCAATTCAGCGTCGTATTCCAAAACGCGGGTTTAAAAATAACAACCGTATTGAGTTTAAAGTATTAAACCTTGGCCAGATTGATACCCTGTCAGAAAAATACGGTATCACAGAATTCAACTTACAGAATTTATACATCAATGGTATAATAAGCCAGTTTGATAGTGTAAAGATTCTTGCTAATGGTGAGCTTAAAGGTAAATTCGCTTTCACAGTGAATGCAGCCAGTGAAAAAGCAAAAGCAGCCATTGAAGCAGCCGGAGGTTCTATCGAGATAATAAAATAATTTCCCGATATTTGCCGACCACGTTTAGCGTGGTCATTTTTAATTTAGCGCAAATCACTTAAATCGTTTAAATTCTGTGAAGAAGTTCATTACAACACTTAAGAATATCTGGAGCATAGAGGAACTACGCAATAAGATAACTTTCACTTTACTGTTGATATTTATCTATCGGTTAGGTTCTTTTATTGTATTACCAGGTATCGATCCTAATAAATTAGCCAGTCTTGCTGATAGTTCTAAAACCGGTATGCTTGGTTTACTTGATACTTTTGTAGGTGGTGCCTTTTCAAAAGCATCAATTTTTGCATTAGGTATCATGCCATATATCTCTGCATCTATTTTTATGCAGTTGATGACCATCCTGGTTCCTCAAATGGCTAAAATTCAAAAAGAAGGTGAAAGCGGCAGAAAGAAAATCAATCAATGGACCCGTTATCTTACAGTTATTGTAACTGCATTTCAGGCGGCAGCCTATATTGGTTATTTAAACAGTGAAGGCAACAGAGAAGCTATCATACCAGCATTCCAAAGTTATTTCACCGTATCAACAGTTATTATTCTTACAGTAGGCACATTGTTTGTAATGTGGTTAGGCGAAAAAATTACTGATAAAGGTCTGGGCAATGGTACCTCTATAATTATCATGGTTGGTATCCTTGCACGTTTACCAGAATCTTTTATACAGGAGTGGGCAGCAAGGTCAACAAGGGGTGCCGGCGGTATCTTAATGATATTGATTGAAATTGTTTTATTAATTGCTGTAATAATGGGTATCATCCTTTTGGTACAAGGTACCCGTAAAGTACCTGTTAATTATGCAAAACAGATAGTAGGTAACCGCCAGTTTGGTGGCGCCAGAAATTTTCTGCCGTTAAAAGTAAATGCATCGGGCGTAATGCCAATCATATTTGCACAGGCAATACTTTTCTTACCAACATTATTTGCATTTGGCGGCACAGCATCATGGACAAAATATTTTACAGATCATACCAATCTGGGTTATATGATTGTGTACACAGTTGCAGTAATTGCATTTACATTTCTCTACACGGCGTTAATATTTAACCCTAAGCAAATGGCTGATGAATTAAAACGCAACAATGGTTTTATCCCGGGTGTTAAGCCAGGGCAACCAACGGCGGATTATATCGGAACCATCATGGACAGGATTACTTTACCGGGTGCCATATTACTTGCATTTGTTGGTATTCTGCCAGGTATCATTCAATTGATATTTGGTATGCAGCAGGGCTTTGCAACTTTCTTTGGAGGTACATCTTTACTGATTATGGTTGCGGTGATATTGGACACATTACAGCAAATAGAAACACAATTGTTAATGCGCCAGTACGATGGATTGATGAGCAGCGGCAGGATACAGGGCAGACAACAGGTTTCTGCAGGAGTATAATTATCAATACCCCGCAGAGGGGACTTAAAAAATATAATTCTTAAGCCCCGACTGAAAATGTCGGGGTTTGTTTTAAAATTTATAAACAAAACATAAATAGTCATCCGCCAAGGCGGAGCTGCTGGTATGATTCACTATAAAAACAAGGCTGAAATTGAACTGATGAGGGAAAGCAGTTTACTGGTTAGTGAAACACTTGCTGTAGTAGCAGCCGCAATTAAACCCGGAGTAACTACCATGCAGTTAGATAAAATTGCAGAAACATTTATCAGGGATAATAAAGCAACCGCTTCTTTTAAAGGGTATCATGGGTTTCCTTTTACTTGTTGCATTTCTGTAAACGATGCAGTAGTTCACGGGTTTCCTACAAATAAAGAATTGGTAAGTGGTGATGTGATTTCAGTAGATGTGGGTGTTTTTAAAAATGGTTTTCATGGCGACAGTGCTTACACTTTTGGTGTTGGAGAAATAAGTGATGAAGTGAAAAAATTAATGCGGGTTACAAAAGAATCTTTGTATAAAGGAATTGAGAAGGCAATAATTGGAAACCGTGTTGGTGATATTGCTTATGCTATTCAGGATTATACCGAAAAGCAATATGGTTATGGTGTGGTAAGAGACCTGGTAGGCCATGGCTTGGGCCGCAACCTGCACGAAGAACCACAGGTACCCAATTTTGGAAAAAGAGGAACCGGGGCTAAACTAAAGGAAGGGTTGGTTATTGCTATTGAGCCAATGATAAACCTCGGGACTAAAAATGTTTTTAACGATAAGGATGGTTGGACAATACGCACAGCCGATGGTAAACCCTCGGCACATTACGAACACGATATCTGCATACAAAAAGGCAAGGCCGATATTTTATCTTCATTTGCCCCAATAGAAGCTGCTGAAAAGGCGAATGAAAATCTTTTTTCAGAATATTGATATTTTACAAAGCAGGACCCGAAAAACTCAAACCACCCTCTGCCAAACCCAGTGAGCAACCGATTCATAATTCCTTCAAAGCATCCAGTCGTTGATTAATGGTTAAATTCTAATTTTGAGTATTAAAGATTTAAATTACGATTAATGATTAAAAAGCAACTGGTTGTTATCGGTGGTGGTGCTGCGGGTTTTTTTTGTGCAGTAAATGCTGCAAGATTAAACCCGGGACTGGAAGTGATCATACTTGAAAAATCAAATAAACTATTAAGCAAAGTAAAAGTTAGCGGCGGCGGCCGCTGCAATGTAACCCATGCCTGCTACAGCATTGCGGATATGATTAAAAAATATCCAAGAGGTTCGTTTTTTTTAAAAAAAGCATTTCATCATTTTTTTACCAACGATACCATTGCCTGGTTTAAAGAAAGGGGCGTGGTTTTAAAAACTGAGGCAGATGGAAGAATGTTTCCGGTAACCGATAGTTCGCAAACTATTATTGATTGTTTGATGAAGGAGGCATATAAATATGGCGTTGAAATAAGCATGAATAAAGAAGTAAAAGGAATTTATAATGATGCAGGTAAATGGAATTTATTAATGAAAGACGATGCTGTTTTGCCTGCAGATTTTATTTGTATTGCAAGCGGAGGTTATCCAAAAATATTACAGTACGACTGGTTACAAAAATCTGATCATAGTATTGAAGAACCGGTTCCTTCACTATTTACTTTTAACATGCCCGGTAATGCCATAACCGCATTGATGGGTGTTTCTGTAGAAAATACGGTTGTGAAAATAGTTGGCTCTAAACTTTCAGAAAGTGGGCCACTGCTGATTACGCACTGGGGCATCAGTGGACCTGCTATTTTAAAACTTTCGGCCTGGGGCGCAAGGGAATTGGCAAAAAATAATTATCATTTTTCAATTTTAATAAACTGGATACCGGATTACAATGAAAATAGCTTGCGTGATAAAATGCAAAAAATACGCTTTGAACTGGCAGCACAAAAAATAGTAAACAGAAATCCTTTTGCATTACCCGGCCGATTGTGGGAGTATCTTTTAATTCAATCCGGAATAGATGTTAATCTGCGTTGGGCCGATCTTCCCGCCAGGGAACAAAATAAGCTGATTAAAAATTTATGTGCACAGGAACATACCGTAAAAGGTAAAACTACTTTTAAGGAAGAATTTGTTACAGCGGGTGGCATTGACTTAAGTGAAATTGACTTTAATACCATGGAAAGTAAAAAACAGGCAGGTTTGTTTTTTGCTGGAGAAATTATTAATGTGGATGGCATTACAGGAGGATTTAATTTTCAAAATGCATGGACTACAGGGTGGATTGCGGCCAAGGCGATCAGTTCATTTGTATGAAGTTCACCTTTTGAGTAATTAGGGATTTGTAGCCTGCCTGCCTGCCGGCAGGTTGGGAATTAGCTATGCATAACACCAAACACCAAACCCAAAACAGGAAACTCATTACCTTTTCAATCTTCACAAATTCTTCACTTCTGTATTTCTTTGCCAGCGGCATTTCAGTTACTTTTGCCCCTACTTAAGGTATGAAAAAAATAGACCGCTATATACTACTTAAATATCTCACAACATTTTTCTTTTGTTTGATATTGTTTACGGCTATTGTGGTGGTTGTTGACATCAGCGAAAAAACCGACAACTTCGTAAAATCAAAATTGCCCATTTCACGTATCATCGTTGATTATTACTTTGGATTTATACCCCGTATAGATGCCATGCTCTTTCCGTTGTTTGTTTTTATTTCTGTTATTTTCTTTACCAGTAAAATGGCCGGCAGGTCCGAGATCATTGCTATACTTAGCAGTGGCGTAAGCTTCCGCAGGTTTTTACTTCCCTTTATTGCAGGAGGTATTTTTTTATCCGCCTTATTATGGGGAGGCTATCAATATGTAGTACCCAAGGCAAACCTAAAATGGGCCAATTTTGAAGCTAAATATGTTAGTGGCCCCAAGGCTCCCGAAAGTAATACTTCCAATTATAAACAGAAGTTGTATTTTAAAACCGATTCATTTACTTACGTTGGCATCAGAGGCTACGATACGGTATTAAAATCAGGTAATGGATTTTTTGTACAACAATTTCAGAAAAATAAACTGGTTTATAACCTGCGTGCCGAGCAGTTCAACTGGGACAGTACTCAAAAGAAATGGAAACTGCTGAATGCTGTGGAACGCAGGTTGGATAGTATTTCTGAAAGAGTTACCAGGTTACCGGAAATGCTGGTAAGCTATAATTTTAAACCACGTGATTTGAGAAAAGACGAATTTTTAAAAGATCAGTTACCTACACCCGAACTAAATGAGTTTATTGAACTGGAGAGACTGCGTGGTTCTGAATCGCTGAATATGCTGCTGGTTGAACGTTATAACCGTGATGCGATACCAGCATCTGTTCTCATACTAACCATCATCGGTGCAGTACTGGCATCCCGCAAAATAAGAGGGGGTAGCGGTGTGCACCTGGCAATTGGTGTGGTTATCAGTGTGCTATATATTTTATTCGGCAGGTTCTCGCTGGTGTTTGCCACCAAAGGAAATTTTACCCCCTTTCTTGCAGCATGGACCCCAAATATTGTCTTCGGAATTCTTGCCTTATACCTGTATAAAAAGGCACCCAAGTAAAAGTTGTTAAATATTATTTTGTATAAACTTTCTGCTAAAACTTTTGTTTTAACCCCTCCTGCATCGTAATTTTAAGCCTCCTTAAAGCTCAATTGCTTTTTTTAATTTTGTTTGAGGATTTAACGAAAACTCAGCTTGCAATTTATTCGACATACATATAATTTCAATAACGAGTAACAAATTATTTTATGGGTATTATTAAAGACAGATTTAAAGAGCAGGCAGATGCTGTAGCTGCTGAAATTAAAGGCATCATAAAAGAGCATGGAGAAAAAAAAATTGGAGAAGTAACACTTAGCCAGATTTACCAGGGTATGCGTGGCATAACCGCACTGGTATCTGAAACTTCATTGCTGGATGCACAGGATGGTATTCGCTTTCGTGGATATTCAATTCCTGAACTTAGGGAAAAACTACCTAAAGCACCCGTTGGTACCGAACCCCTGCCTGAAGGATTATTTTACCTGATGCTGGTTGGATCATTACCTACTGAAGAAGATGTAAATCATTTAAGCAGTGTTTGGCAAAGACGCAGCCACGTGCCTAATCATGTGTTTGCAACCATTGAGGCATTACCCGTTAGTACACACCCAATGACACAATTTGTTGTTGCGATCATGAGTCTGCAGACAGAAAGTCAGTTTGCAAAACGATATGCTAAAGGAATGGCTAAAAAAGATTATTGGGATGCTGTGTTTGATGATACCATGGATTTGATAGCAAGGTTACCAAGAATTGCAGCATACATCTATCGCCGCAAGTATAAAAATGGAGAACATATTCAACCAAATGGTTTATTGGACTGGGCAGGAAATTTTGCCCACATGATGGGATATGATGAGGAAGGTTTTCATGAATTGATGCGCCTGTACATGACTATACATGCCGATCATGAAGGAGGTAACGTGTCTGCTCATACCACACATCTGGTAGGTTCGGCATTAAGCGATCCGTACTTGTGTTTTGCTGCTGGTATGAACGGGCTGGCCGGGCCATTGCACGGATTGGCTAACCAGGAAGTGATAAAATGGATCTACGAATTGAGAGAAGAGATCGGAGCAGATATTCCATCGAAAGAACAGATTGAAGAGTACGTTAAAAAAACCTTGAGTGAAGGAAAAGTAGTACCGGGATATGGTCATGCAGTTTTAAGAAAAACGGATCCACGTTTTACAGCACAAATGGAGTTTGGAAAAAAACATATGCCTGATGATCCTTTGGTACAAACAGTGTGGAATATTTATGAAGCAGTACCACCGGTTTTGGGTTCAATAGCAAAAATTAAAAACCCATGGCCAAATGTGGATGCACACAGCGGTGCGCTGCTTGTGCATTATGGTATGGTTGAATATGAATTTTATACCGTACTGTTTGGTGTTTCAAGATCTTTGGGCGTATTAGCAAGCCTATGCTGGGATAGAGCCTTGGGCTTCCCGCTTGAAAGGCCAAAATCGGTAACCACCACTTTGGTAAAATCATGGCTGGAAGGTAAAGAAGAAATTTGGGGAGATTAAACTTTTACCGGATATTTGTACCGAAACCGGAATAACGTTCCGGTTTTTTTATTAAATCGATCAAAAAAAATAAAATGAAGAAAATAATTTTTTTATCAGTTGTTTCTTTTTTATCTGCTAATTGTATTGCACAAGGCAGTAAAACAATGCCGGCCGGTGCAGGTAATCAGCACCTTAAAGTATTTAAACAATCAGCCGCCAGTGGTGATTTAACAACTGGAGTAACTGCTTTAAGTTATTACGTAGCAGACCAGGGTGCAAATACAGTTTATGAAGATACTTTAGCCATGCTTTATCTGCAGCAGAACTCCTATGTACAATGTTATTACTGGGCAGATAAAAGGTTGAAAGCAAAGCCCGATGACCTGACTTTGATGGAAATGAAAGGCATTTGCCTGGATAAGCTAAATCAACCCAAAGAAGCAATAGCCATTTATGAAAAACTGTATGGCAGAACAAAAAGCCCGTACCACGCTTACACTTTAATGGAACTGCAATATGGTATTAAGCGTTTGCAGGAATGCCTGGCAACTTCAGCCAGCACCGAAAGACTTGAATTTAAACCTGATTTTATCATGACTTATAATGCCGGAGAACAGATGGGCCGTACCTATTTACAGGCAGGCATTTTTAATGTAACCGGATTGGCATTGTATGATCTGGATAAAAAAGCAGAATCAAAAAAATACTTTGAAAAAGCCCTTGCACTTGACAGCAACTTTGTGCTGGCAAAGCAAAACCTGGAAGCTATAAAATCGATTGAATCAGGTACCAATAAAGTTAATCCGGGTGGTAATGGTAACCCGGTACCACCTGCAAATAAAAACAATTAATATTTCATTTTGAAGCAGCGCTGGTTGCCTGTATATTTGTAATCCGTTTTGGGGGGTTAGCTCAGTTGTCTATACCTTCCCGAAAGTATTCGGGAAGGCCCTCGATAAAAGTTCTTAAATAAAAATAAATGGGGGGTTAGCTCAGTTGGCTAGAGCGCTTGCATGGCATGCAAGAGGTCGTCGGTTCGACCCCGATACTCTCCACAGTACCGGTGATTGTTATATTTTTAAACAATTCACCGGTTTTTTGTTTTCTGAAACCATTGTCTGCACTCATTATTAGAAGAATTCCTTTGTTCAAAGATGCGGTTCGACAATTTTTTTTCGAAAAAATAAGATTTTCAGGAAATGTCGAACCAATTATACCATCTTTATTTCATAAGTAGTCCGAAGGACTGCGTTGAAATATTAGATGGTATTATGCCGACAGAAAAACTACTGGACTATTTA
>Ga0105044_10002131_pt1 | contig 26916 bp, 20 predicted proteins | sample MAT01_FD_78092 | JGI IMG/M metagenome (GOLD analysis project Ga0105044, IMG submission 78092) | Freshwater microbial communities from Lake Fryxell liftoff mats and glacier meltwater in Antarctica - MAT-01 | ecosystem: Environmental > Aquatic > Freshwater > Ice > Liftoff microbial mat | place... | reverse complement strand
TCTTTGATTCTTTCCCCCTCCAACAGTTGGAAAACGCCATTATCTACTAAACCCTTTTGGTGTTTAATCGTCCTGGCAAATGGGTTATCGATGGTACTTTTAATGATTCTTCCGCTAAACATTCTGCTTTCAAATAATTCTTCCCAACTCATTCTTGCACCAAAGTTCTTGCCATTGTACACCTCGTGTTTTGCAAATATTGGTCTCATATCCGGGTAATATATCCAAAACATTTCTGTTTCACCAAGATCTATACCCGTTGAAGTAATCACCCTTTTTAAAGGAGCTATACCAAGAATTCGCCAGAAAAGTCGTGAACTCTCTTTGTCGAAAATCACTTCCTCTTTGATTTTGAATTTGTAGAACGAGTCTAAATTGACTTCCCGAACAACATCCTTGGTACCGGTTTTAACACCAAGAGAATCAAATATATCAACGATTTCAACTCCACCTGAAATTTTTTCAGCTACCTGCCCGATTGTTAAAGGTGTTGTAAACCTGTCGTCAATATTATCAAAAACGGTAACTGCGCTGTCTTGGATTGCTTTCATTATTATTGAAATAAACCGTTGGTTACCGTTGTTCTCATCTGCTGAATACCTAAAAGGTAAATTCATTTTTTCTCTGGTGTCAATTTCACGCCATATTTTATGACGGAAAACTGCATCATCTACTCTAATATGTTCATATGCCAAAGGAGTTCTGTCCCGGATATCTTTTGTTTCTACTGCTTCATCAGGACGAAGTGATTTCTTGATCTTTGGGATTGGCAAACTATCAATTTTTGGAGCTGGGGGAGGTACAGCCGCTAAAGTTGCAACAGAATCAATCTGTGCGGTCGGCGTAATTTTAGCTTTTGTTTTTGCCTTTGTTGTTTTGGTTGTATTGGTACGTTTTTGTACCGCACGCTTTTTGACCGGCTTTTTTTGAGCTTGCGCCATCGTAACACATAAGCCCATAAAAACAAACAACACAATAAACTTTACAGAATGCTTTATCATAGCATGATTTTTTTTAGATTTTAATATAACACTATACCAACACCCTGGATAGTCCGCTGTTTACCATCAGGTCCCTGAACTTTTACATTATCAAATGTAACACTTGTGCCAGGGCCAGCTCTTTGTATTAACGCACTAAGAGATGACAAATTGTTTGAGCTGATGGTTTGCATTTGTACATTCGCAAAATTTGCACCAGAAAAATAAACCATAGCACTTATTACACTAAAGTTAGCGGCAAAATCAAAGTTCTCCAATTCAGCTCTGCAATATTGCTGGCTTTTGAAACTACCAGATGTCATTCTCGTACCACCCGGTCCTACTTTAAATATTGGGTTAGGAATCTCCTTTACCCTAAACTCAAATTGAGTAGTTTTTTTATCTGCTGTTACTGTTATTGACGCTTTTCCCGGAGTAGTTACACGTGCAACCCTATTTCCATTAGAGCCACTTAGTGTGCCACCTGTCATAGAAACATTCGTTTTATCCCAACCGGAACCAGAAGAAATTGTGATTGGATTATCTACACCAATATAAAACACATTCATTTTATCTAGCATAACAGCAGCTCCTCCTGGTGTTCCCACTGTATATTCCACTTCTTCCGTACTGGTTTGTGAAACACCATTCTGATCAAGATATCGAATTGTAACAGGTACTTTACGTACCCCAGATCCGCTTGCTGATACTTTGTAGGTTCCCTTACCATCGATAACCGGCACATTAGATCCACCAATTGAAATCTGAGGCTGAGCAGCTGAACTGTACGCACCAATACCTGCAGTGATTGAAACTTCTTGTCCTGGCATTACGTAGTTCGACGTTTGACCAACAAGAACGCCAGTCTTATCAAATATTACAGCTACTGCTCCAATTTGTTCATGGCAATAAGTAACAACCTGATTCTCTGCGTTTTTAACATTGTTTTGGAATTTACTAAGCAAAGTCAAACCAGCTACCGTTGGTGTCATGTCGAAATATGCATTTGTAAATTCCTTTTTTGTACCATCTTGTCCAATTGGAGGTTCAACATCTACCGGCAAGGTCTTTGCAAATTTTGTGCTGATTGTTGGATCAATAGCCAGCATAGCTGCTTTGTAAGCTTTTAATTTCGCCTCCAATTCTTTTCCTTTTCCCTGCGTACCAAATAAACGGGAGGCAGCCTCAAGGTTATCTTCTTTAAAAGATTCTTTTCCGTCTACCAATTCTAAACCGGCAGCCATCTTAAGTTCTTTTTTCAAACCTTCGATGTAGCTGGTCATATCATCCGATAACTTTTTTGCCTGCTCAGCTTTCGGTTGCCATATTTTAGCTTTATCGGCCGTTTTTGAGTCAGCCAATTTATCGTTTAAAGATTTATATAATGTACTGTTAGCTGCAGCAAGGTTATTGCTTGAATTCTGCAAACTGGTATCAACCACTTTAAAGGCGTTCAGGATCTCACTTGATACATTCAATGCCAGCAAAGCTGTTAACACCAAATACATTAAGTTGATCATCTTCTGCCGGGGCTCTTTAGGTAAAGCCATAGTATTTCAGATTTACGATTGTTTTATTGAATTGATTGATTGTTTCCTATTTTCATCATAACTAACGAAATACATTTTGCTGGTTTCGTTAAAGAGAATCAATATAAATATTACTTAACCTGCATTGCACCTAGCATGTTGCCATACACAGTGTTTAATTTTCCCAGGTTGCCGGCTAACAAGGCAATTTGATCTTTCGCTTTATTTGCATCATCTACACTATTCATCATAGCGCTGCTAGCTTCAGCCATTTTACCGTAAAAGCTATTCAGTGCCTTCAGATGGTTATTGCTTTCTTTCAATTCCAATTCGTAAATGGTATTTAAACTTCCAAGGTTTTTAGTAAGCACCTGTACCTGCTCATGAAATCCTTTAGCACTTTCAGATGCATTGTTAAAAGACGACATAGTATTTGCACTGTTGTTGAATGCAGTAGACATCGATCCTATTGCCAGCGTTGCTTCCTTTGTTTTATTACCAAATTCGTTGGTTGATTTTACAATATCCCCGATATCAGACAATCCGCCTACGGTAGACCCAAGTTTTGAAAAACTTTCACTCAATTTTTTCAGATTCGTGGGAGTGATATCAGATTCCTGTAACATTTTTTCCATACTTTTTAGCGCCGGGTTACCAGATTCAGCCGGTGCTGCGGCAGGCATATGAGGTTCGGGAGGCGGAGCAAAAACATATAATAATGCATACCCCAGGAAGATACCAGCTTCTACATACAACCCAATTTTTAACCAGGTGTCGGCTCCGGGAGCATGGGTTATTTTGAAAAGCGCACCTAATAACACCGGCACCGCAGCCGCAGATACTAAAATGTTAAGAATACGATCGATTGGGCGAGATTGACCAGAAGCCATAATTTTTTTAATTTAAAATTTAATTGAGGGGGTTGAATTTATTATTTTAATATGCATTATACTCTCAGCTTATAATTTGCTTATAAGTATTTGCCCATATGTTCCATTTAGTTTTGGAAATGATTATTTGCCTTTTCTCATTACTGGAGGCAAGTCGATTACACAACGAAAGCCAATGTAAGATTTTGTTGTATCCTGGTACTCATAATTTCTGGTACTTGTCTGTAGAAAGTATCCAACATCTTTCCAACTACCACCGCGGATAACTTTACGCTTCATACGTGGAGGATCGGTATCCTTTGCATTCCAGCGAATATCAGGATTCATATCGTGTTGAAAATTATATCCACCTTCATAATATAATGAGGAAGTCCACTCTGCTACATTCCCAGACATGTTATACAATCCAAAGTCATTAGGCCAGTATGCATCAGCCCTAACAGTATAAAAACCACCATCTTCAGGATAATTACCACGACCAGGTTTGAAGTTTGCCAACAAACATCCTTTTCTGTTTCTTAAATAAGGTCCGCCCCATGGGTAAGGTGATTGTGAACGTCCACCACGTGCTGCATATTCCCACTGAGCTTCGGTTGGAAGACGGAAATCAGATTCGGTGATTCTTTTTTTGGATTCAAGAAATCCATTCAAATATTGTGTTCTCCATTCGCAGAAGGCACTAGCTTGCTTCCAGGATACACCCACAACAGGGTAGTTACCAAATGCCGGATGACTATAATATTTTTTTGACATTGGTTCATTGTAGGCATAAGCGAAATCTCTTACCCAACAAAGTGAATCGGGATAAATTTGGATGTCTTTTTTAACAATGAATTTTGACCTTTGAACGCCAGCATTTTCTCTCTTTGAGGCTTCTTTATAATCAAAAGTTTCAGAATGATAAATCAACTTAGAAGGATCTAATTCCTTTTTATTGAAAATACGATTGTCTGGCGTAAGGATCATGGCGTCAATTTTTTCCATGGTAGCTTTATCACCCCATTTAATTGTCTTCGCCTTTTTCCAGTCGATGTATTCATTACCATCCGGAGCTTGCTTAATAAATCCCATTTGCTTTGCAGCAATTGAATCTCTTACCCAATTGGTAAACTGGCGGAACTCGTTGTTTGTAATTTCAGTAGCATCCATCCAAAAGCCACTAATTGATACCTGCTTGTTACGGGCAGTATAGGCGTAGTTTACGTCTTCATCACTGGGGCCCATGTGAAACGTTCCCGGTGGAATGTAAACCATTCCAGGAGGTTTGGGAAGACTCCAGCTTTTGGCAGGTGCAACTCCGTACAACTGACCATCATTAGGCAAGTCTTGACCTTTTTTACTTTTGCCTAACATTTTACAGCCAGACAAGGATGCTATAGCCAATACGGCTATGATAATTAATGAACTGTTCTTCATTGTTTTAACTTTGAGGGTATGGCAAATGTAATGATTATTTTGAATTATGCTCTTCTCGTTACACTTTGCACTATCATTTTTTTGTAATGTTTAATAGCACAAGATTAAAAACGAACAACAAACCATTATATTGTGCTTTTATCTTGTTATTTTATTTGTGTTTCCAATCTGTTCAATTAATAATTGTATATCTGAAACTGGTGTTGAACATGTATAGTTTTTACAGCGATAAATCAATACTGGTTTCACTTCTGGCTTATTTGCCAGTAACGGATATTTCATGTTTTTAGTTGTCCCAGACATTACAATTAAATTAGGAATAAAGTTTAACAATATCTTACTGGTTACTGCCAAATGATCGGTTCCTATTACAGCTATTTCATTCATTCCAGCCTTTTGTTGAAGCAATAATGAAGCCCAAATTCCAAACGATCCAGGGTATTTGATAATGGAGGGTAATAATACTTCTACCATTTTTGTCGCCCGAAGGCTCCAATCTGGCTTATCAAAAATAATTGCCAATTGAAACAAGTTTTCAGCCATAATCGCATTGCCTGATGGCGTAGCGCCGTCGTATATTTCCTTTTTTCTTACTATTACATCTTGCTGATTTAAATTAGTAAAATAAAAGAAAGAATCACTTTCATCACTAAAATTTTTAATTACATACTCACAATAGTCACATGCGCTTCGGATATATACATCATTTAAGGTTGTTTTATAAAGTTGAATGGATGCCGCAATCAGGTTTGCATAATCATCCAAAAACGCAGGATAATTTGCAAAACCATTCTTATAGGTATGCTTTAATCCCAAGTCTTCATTTACGTCTTTGAATTTGTCGACTACAAATTGAAAGTTTTTTACCGCCAAACTTTTATAGGTCTCATGCTGGAGTACAACACCTGCCTTTGCAACGGCCCGTAACATGAGAGCATTCCATCCTAGTATAATTTTATCATCCAAAGCAGGCTTTACCCGTGTATCCCGAACCGCTGATATCTTTCGTATACACCGATTGATAACCACAAAAAAATGATCTTCCTGGATGTTCTTCACGCTTAAAAAAGAATTTATTGGCGATAATATTCTTAAAATGTTTTTTCCCTCCCAGTTACCTTCTTCTGAAATATCATAGAAATCACAGAATAAGCCGGCATCATCACCCAATAATTTATCAATTTCCCCCTTTGACCACACATAATATTTTCCTTCTTCGCCTTCGCTGTCTGCATCCAATGCGGCATAAAATCCTCCTTCCTTATCCAATAGTTCGTTGGTAACAAACAATATTGTTTTGTGTATCGCATCTTCGTATTTCTTATCTGCTGTAATCTGGAAGGCATCACACAAGATACTAATGAGCAACGCATTGTCATATAGCATTTTCTCAAAATGAGGAGCAAGCCATTCATTGTCGGTACTGTACCGGGCAAGTCCACCCCCTATATGATCATAGATTCCTCCTGTAAGCATTTTGTCTATAGAAAGCAAGGCATGCTGCAAGGCATGTTCATATCCTGTAAAATAATGGTACTGTAACAGGAACTGAATGGTGAATGTTTGCGGAAATTTAGGCGCTTTTCCAAAACCACCCCATTGTGTATCTGCCGTTTTCATAATTGCAGCAAACATCGCATCACATTGTTCAATTGAAACCATTGGATCACCATCATTTCCGGAAACACTACTTTCTTTTAAACTAAAATTATTTGATTGCTTAAGATGGTCAGTCAGGTTCTCGGCCTGGGATTCTATTTCATTTCTGCGATCTTTCCAGGCAGTACAAATACCCTGTAAAACATCCGTCCACGACGATCTGTTAAAAGCTTTCACAGGAGGAAAATAGGTGCCTCCAAAAAAAGGTTTTGCATCGGGGGTTAGAAAAACATTGAGCGGCCATCCCCCACTGCCACTGATTGCCTGAACCGCATCCATATAAATATGATCTAAATCTGGCCGCTCTTCCCTGTCGATTTTAATATTAATAAAGGAGTCATTCATCATCTGTGCCACTGATTCATTCTCAAAACTTTCCCTTTCCATCACATGACACCAATGACAAGCTGAATAGCCAATGCTGACCAGAATTACTTTGTTTTCTGCTTGGGCTTTTGCAAGTGCATCTTCGCCCCATGCATACCAATCTACCGGATTATGGGCGTGTTGCAGCAGGTATGGGCTGGTTTCATTAATTAAACGATTGGTGAACTTATGCTGCATAAACCTACTGACAGTATTTTCTGTTTGTTTAAAATAAAAGTGAATACAAATTATTGAAATTTATCCATGGGCAAATTTCAATAATGCATCAATTTAGTAACCGGCAAATGAAATACGAAAATTTAAAAGGAGAAGTTTCTTCGATAATGTTTTCTTTAACCCAATTTTGAATGGGATTGGGTGAGGTTTATTTTTTCTTTAATGAAGTGAGGTATAATTCAAGGGCGCTAACCATACTGGGAGCTTGTGGCTGGGGTGCTTTTATGTGGAGTGTAAGACCTGCTTCTTCTGCAGCCTTAAATGTATTTGCACCAAACACTCCTATTTTAGTCCCGTTTTGTTTGAATTCAGGAAAATTTTCAAGCAAACTTTTTACACCGCCTGGTGTAAATAAACAAATCACATCAAAATTTTTAGCGATTACTTCCTTAATATCATTGCTTACAATCCTGTATAAAACTGGCGTTGCATATTCACAATTGTGATCTCTCAGCCAGTTGGTAATTTCGCTATCAAAGGATTCTGAACAGGGATAGAGGAACTTCTCGTTGTCTTTATGCTTATTGATTACATCAAACAAACTCTTGTTGGTACCGTCTGCACCATAAAAAACTTTTCGCTTACGATATAAAATGAACTTTTGCAGATAAAGCGCAATCGCTTCAGTGATACAGAAATATTTGGTATCCTGCGAAATATTAGTTTTCAACTCATCACAGGCACGAAAAAAATTATCAATCGCATGGCGGCTCGTGAAAATAATAGCAGTATAGTTGGTGATCTCAATTTTTTGCTTACGAAATTCTTTTGCCGGAATACTATCCACCACGATGAATGGGAAAAAGTGTAATTCTATATTATGCTTCTTCGCCAGATCGAAATAGGGCGATCGATCACCTTCGGGCTTTGGCTGAGTAATTAGTACTTTTTTTACCACGTTATCTTTTGATGCTTGGTTTATTTCGCCGTTGTTAGCCATATCGGATCAGTTATTATGATTGGCTTCACAAAGTTAAAGACTTTTACTTAATAAAAGTATCAAGCCCTTGTATATCAACAAAACCGGAACAATTTCAATGCCCACTACGTATAAAAAAAAATGAACCCCATTTATTTTCAATTGATTTTGCAACAATCCATAAGAGCGAAAAAAACGCAGTAAAAACATTAATGCAATTAGTAGTAAAGAAATGACTATAGAAACAGTAACTAAAGTAGGCATTGAAAAGGCTATAATCACCGTAAATGGAATTAATAGCACTCCTAATATCTTATTGATCAGGAAAATAATAAACACATAAGTATTTGTAGTTTCTTTATATCCGGTTAGCCAACCAGTAAATTTTAAGCCAATAAATTTTACCAGGTATATTATTCCCAAACTAAGGGAACAATATAATACCATCAGCCAAAAACGCTGTGGCTGTATCCAATTATAATAACGCAACAAAAAATAGACATATACGCCACCGCTCAATACAAACAAGACATTAAATAAAAGAGAAGGTAACTTGGCCTGCAAAAGCTGATCAGTTAGCTGGCTCTGGCGAAGCGAGGCATTAAAAAACACCCGGAATAAATTATTAAAATACCGGGTATAGAAAAAACGAAAAAATCCAAGGATGGCAGCAAGCGTTGCAAGTAAGTAAAAAAAACTCTCCTGTGAACCAGGGCTTCTAACCTTATTTACCATTGCCTCAGGTTGGCCACTCCAATTAAGGAATTGATTTTCCTTGAGTAATTTTTTTGATGTGTATGAATAAGAAACAGCCTGTTTAATGATCGTATCTTTTTTTAAGATGCTGTCTGTTTTTAAAAGTAAGGTATCGGAGCGTGTTGACAAAGTGGTATCCTTTTTAATAGTAGAATCATTCTTTGCCAATATGCTATCAGGCTGCTGGGCGAATAGCAAAACAGGCAACATAAAAAGAAATAGAAAGGACAATACCTGTTTCAACATTATTAAATTAAGCCGCAAAATTAAAATGATTTTACCTAGAAAAAATTAATATATCCAAAATGTATCTTTGCTGCCTGCCTTAGATCAAGTTTTAAATCATTTCTTTTGCCTACCGCAAAACTCATATTCAACAAGCCTGCTTTGGTTTCAAAAACCAGTCCCAAACCTGCACTAATAAAGCTGTTACTGGTATTGATTTGCTGATATTTATTTTTCACCAAACCAGCATCCATGAACGTGAATAGATATGAATTTAACCCAACCAGATTGCGAAATTCTACCGTTAACACACCATACCGGGTGGCATAAATACTTTCTTCATCAAAGCCCCGCAATAGCCTATATCCTCCTATCTGGAACAATTCATTTCGAAAAACACTTTGGCTGCTGAATACCCCACCGTTAAAAGCTGTTTTCAACGCACTGCCTTTCCCTACCGGAAAATAATGTGCCGCCGTTAGTTTTGCCCGCAACTGGTAAGATTTTAGTTTAATTGAATCATACAAAGTAGCGTAGTCAAACGAAGGACCCTTTAAATTTAAAATTTCATTATTGCGGCTAATCTTTTTTGTCCCTACTGAACTGATCAGCCTGAATTCATTGCCCGATCTTGGATTAAACCGGTAATTGGTGGAATTTAATTCATAATCGAGCCCGATATTTACAGCCCTTACATCGATATTGGGAGGAAGCTCTCTGCTTGCTTTCACCAAATTGGTATCTACCCCCGAGGCCAGCAAAATGCTACTTTGGTTTTGAATAAATATTTTACCCGATTGATTGGCTGACAACAAATACTGAATACCCACTTGCGCATTCAACTGTAAAAACGTAGAATCCTTTTTAAATAGATCAAAAGAAAAATCAAATCCGAAGGCCGACTTAAAAATATAGGGCTGCTGATAACCAAGGTTTAACCGGGGCGAACTTATTTGCAATTGTTGCCAGTTGAGTAAAATAGTTTCGCCATTGCCCAATGCATTGCGCAAATTCAAATTGACATCACCTGTAAATTGTAATTTATTGGTTTGACTGTTGGCAGGCAATACTCCCAGCAGAAAATTGATCTGGCTGCTTTTTTTAGGTAAGAGATAAACATCCAACACCGAACCGGAACCCAACATTAACAACTCGGATGGCTGTTGTTCCTGCAAATAAGTTAATTCTAAAAACCGTTTACTCACCTGATCCAACTTATCCTTATTGTAAATACTTCCGTTGGGAATACTCAAATATCGTTGCAAAAAACTTTTGGAAATTTTCACTTTCCCCTTCACACGAATGCTATCAATATGATACAACGGACCTTTTATTACTTTTAAACTGGCAAGCATCGTGTCAGGCGTTTGCTGAATACTGTCAAGCAAAACACCTGCAAAGGGATACCCATTTTTTTCATAATAATTTAAGATACGCTCCTTAATGAATTGCAACTGCGCAATATTAACCGGCTTATTTAAATATCCCTTTTCAGTAAACCCACTCATATCCAACGCTCTTTTTTCAATTCCGGCGGTACGCAATTGCACCAGAACCTGTTGCGACCCGAGGAATAACTGCACGCTGGCAAAGGTGGAATCATAAAAAACGGAATCAACCGAAGCAGCGAGATAACCTTTGGTATTTAGTAACCCGGTAAGTTTGTTTACATAATCGAAACATTGTATCTGGCTGGTGAAGGAGGTTTGCAGTTTTAATGGCTGCGAATTAAAGGAACTATCTTTACCCACGTAGTGTATTTTAAGCAGATAGTTGCCGGAAGGTAGTTGCTGAGCGTAAACATCGAACGGATGACAAACTACAATTAGCATTGTAGCAAAAGATAAAAAGTGAAAAATAGATTTAATAGTTGTCATTCCTGAATTCAAATCTAAAGTCTAAAATTGTAAATCAAAAATCTTTGTCAGGCATTTATATTCATATTCCGTTTTGCAAGCAGGCATGTCATTATTGTAATTTCCATTTTTCCACATCACTTCAATTAAAAGATGAGCTGATAGCTGCACTGGTAAAAGAGATTCAACTTACTACAACCAATGCTGCCAATACAGGAAAAGAGTTTTGTGAAACCATTTATTTTGGTGGTGGCACACCCAGCATTCTATCAATAGATGATTTGTTGATGATCATGGATGCGATACATAACAAATTTTTAATTGCCCCGGATGCTGAAATTACATTTGAAGCCAACCCCGATGACATCACCCCCGCCAAACTAAAACTATGGAAGCAGGCAGGAATTAACCGGTTCAGCGTAGGCATTCAATCATTTTTAGAACAGGAATTGATTTGGATGAACAGGGCACACACTGCAGCGGAATCAATTCAATGTATCGATGCAATAAAAGAGGCGGGCTTTACCAACTATTCAATTGACCTGATTTATGGTTCTCCTTTATTGAGCGATGAAGACTGGATGAAAAATGTGCAAACGGTTATCGAAAAAGATATACCGCATATATCCTGTTATGCATTAACGGTAGAGCCTAAAACGGCGCTGGACAAAATGATTGCCCAACATAAAAAAGCACCCGTTGATGCTGAAAAGCAGGCTAACCAATTTCTGTTTTTGATGGATTGGATGGAGCAGGCTGGTTACGAGCACTATGAAATTAGTAATTATGCCAAACCCGGAATGCGAAGCAGGCATAACAGTAGCTACTGGCAGGGGAAACATTATTACGGATTTGGCCCCTCTGCGCATGCTTTTGACGGCAAAACAAGAAGATGGAATATTGCCAACAACGCCTTATACATCCAGGCATTGAAAAAAAACACGATCCCGTTTGAAGAAGAACTGCTAACAGACATTCAGCAACTGAACGAATATATCATGACTGCTCTGCGTACAATTGAAGGAGTTGACCTGGAAAAAATAAGTACCATTTATGGAAAAAAAATCGGCAACGAACTACGGATTGCTGGTAATAAATACATTCAAACTAAAAGGTTGGAAAATAAAAACGACAGGCTGATCTTAACAAAAGAAGGCAAATTGTTTGCTGATGGAATAGCAGCAGATTTATTTTTCGAGTGAAAAATAAATTCCTTTTTACAGTAAACCATTAAATAGATTGCTGTGGATTGCTTTTTTATATCAATACCGTTTCAATTTTTTTAAACCCTTCAGCCGGGGGAAGATTTTCCCATAAAATACGGTAGACCGTTTCAGAAATGGGCATCGCTGCCATGATGGTTTGATTAATATGATACATACATTTACTGGCATTGTATCCTTCTGCAACCATGCTCATTTCAAGTTGTGCGGATTGAACAGAATATCCTTTCCCAATCATGTTACCAAAGGTTCTGTTGCGGCTATACAATGAGTAGCAGGTAACCAATAAATCGCCCAAATAAACGGACGCTGCATAATTGTTGGAACGATGCTTTTGAGCAGATGGCAATGTATCCACATGACCTACTTCAATATTTTTGATACCTGCTTTTTTTAAGAAGCCCGCCATTTCATCGGCACAATTGGCTATCAGTACACTTAAAAAATTATCGCCATAATCAAGTCCGTGCGCCATACCCGCCCCTACTGCGTAGATGTTTTTTAAAACAGCCGCAAACTGCACACCATAGATATCATCGTTCACAACTGTATTGAGATAATCTGTTTTAAAATGCCTTGCAATTTCATGCGTTGTTTCTGACTCAATACCTGAAAATGTGAGGTAAGATAATTTTTCTGCGGCTATTTCTTCTGCATGGCATGGCCCAAGCACTGCAAAATAATCTTCGAGCGGGAAATTAAATTCATTTTTTAAGAATTCGTTGAGTAGCAAATTTTGCTTTGGCAAAATGCCTTTAATGGCACTGACTATTTTTTTACCTGCGAAAATATCTTTATCAAGTGCCAACAGCGTTTGAGCGGCATAGGCAGAAGGAATGGCGATAATGATTGCATCCGAATTACGGATCACTTCAACCGGGTCGGTAGTAAGTTTTAATTGATTGGGGTTAAAATAAGCTGTACTTAAATAATGAGGATTGTGGCGTCGGGATATGATTTGATCAATTGCCTGCTGGCTTCGGTTCCACCAATCAATTGTTTGACCGTTATCAGTTAATATTTTTGCAATAGCTGTTCCCCAACTTCCACTTCCTAATATTCCAAAAGTCATATTGCGCAATTCTATGTGATTATTTGAAGGGCTCCTTTCAAATTGAAATTGGTTTTGAGAGAAATAAAATCCTGTAGCATTTTAATTGCAACGAACCCCTTTCTTATGTGCTATAAACCTAATTTATCAACTGCCAATTGTGCTGCAATCTGACTGGCATCTTTTTTATTGTAGCCCTTTCCTTCAGCTACCAACTCACCGTCAACAGTGGCACCAATGGTAAACAACCGTCTTCCGTTTTCAAACTTTTCGTTCAACGTTTCAAACTCCAGCGACCTGCCGTTTTTATTAGCCCATCCGTATAGTTTATTCTTTATGTTTATTTCTATACCCTCCAGATCGTCCATAAACATGTGGGTAGATATGATGTATTTTTCTACCCATTTTTGGGTTTTACTATATCCTTTGTCCAGGAATACGGCACCAATCAGAGCTTCCAGCGTATTACCAAAAATCTGTGAAATTTTTAGAGAGCTATCATGTTTATTGTAGATCGTAATTTTTTTAAGCCCCATCTTTATGCCGATATCATTGAGCTGCTGGCGGTTTACCATCTTGCTTCTCATCTCGGTTAAAAACCCTTCCCCTTTATATGGATATTTCATAAAAAGATAATTGGCAACAACAGTGCTCAGGACAGCATCTCCTAAAAATTCAAGTCGCTCATTGTTTTCATCGGCACCTTCTCTTACCGAGCGATGGCTCAATGCTGTTCGGTAAAGGTTGAGTTCTCCGGGAGTGAAGCCCAGCACATTGCTGAGTTGCTTTTTAAACTCCTTCTTTTTAATATCGCCGCTTATTAAGTCTTTTAGGAACTGCAAAATTTATTTGTATGTTTTATCGAAATTAATGCTATTTGATGCAATGAAAAAATTTAAAAGCAAACCGTAAATATGTAATTGCATTGACTTGTTGACATACATTATTTTCAAATTTATTGAGGTGCAACAATTACAGACAAGTACATCATCTTCCAATAACGCACTCGGTATAATTATACTGCCATTGAAAAATACAGATATTGTCAAACAAAAAAAATGGTGGCGGTTAAATTAAGGTTTGTATTTTTTTACAATCACAGAAGCATTGTGTCCGCCAAAACCAAATGTGTTGCTAAGTGCAGCATTCACGGTGCGGTGTTGTGCTTTGTTAAACGTAAAATTCAATTTAGGATCCAGGTTTGGATCATCAGTAAAGTGGTTGATCGTAGGTGGGATGATGTCTTTCGTTACCGCCAGTATACAAGCCAGTGCTTCAATAGCTCCTGCGGCTCCAAGGCTATGCCCTGTCATACTCTTAGTAGAACTGATATTTAAATTGTAAGCATGATCTCCAAAAACATTGAGTATTGCTTTTGTTTCTGCGATATCTCCCAAAGGAGTAGAAGTGCCATGCACATTAATGTAATCAATGTCTTCAGGATTCATGCCAGCATCTTTCAACGCAGTACGCATCACATTCTGGGCGCCCAAACCTTCTGGATGTGGAGCTGTAATGTGGTGTGCATCTGCAGAAGCGCCGCCGCCGGCTATTTCGCAATAAATTTTTGCACTCCTTGCAAGCGCATGTTCCAGGCTTTCCAAAATGATAACGCCGGCACCTTCTCCTACCACAAAACCATCACGGTCTTTATCAAATGGGCGACTGGCTGTTTTAGGATCATCATTTCTTTCGCTCAACGCTTTCATGGCATTAAAGCCACCCACCCCTGCTGCACTGATAACGGCTTCACTTCCTCCCGATATAATTACATCGGCCCTTCCCAAACGTATGTTGTCATAGGCGTCAATAAGCGCATTGGTAGAAGATGCGCAAGCGCTCACTACTGCATAGTTTGGTCCCCTAAATCCATGACGAATGGATATTTGCCCTGCGGCAATATCTAAGATCATTTTTGGAATAAAAAAGGGATTGAAACGTGGAGTACCATCACCGGAAGCAAAGTTGACTACTTCTTCCTGAAAGGTAATTAAACCGCCGATGCCACTGGCAAAAATTACGCCTACCCTGTCTACATCAACGTTGTCTTTGTTGATGCCTGCATCTTTTACAGCTTCATCACTGGCAATTAATGCAAATTGGGTAAACCTGTCTATTTTGCGGGCTTCTTTTCGGTCTAGGTAAAGCGTGGGATCAAAATCTTTAACCTCGCAGGCAAATCTGGTCTTAAATTTAGAGGCGTCAAATTGTTTGATAAAATCACACCCGTTTACGCCATCAGCTAACCCTTGCCAATATTCAGCAACGGTATTTCCTAATGGGGTAAGGGCTCCCAATCCGGTAACAACAACTCTCTTTAAATCCATAAAATTTGCCTGCGATGATTAAAACAGATGATGACTACTTAGCGTGTTCTTCAAGGTAAGTAACGGCCTGACCAACGGTGGTGATGGTTTCAGCTTGTTCATCAGGAATAGAAATGTTGAATTCCTTTTCAAATTCCATAATAAGTTCTACGGTGTCCAAGCTATCGGCACCTAAATCATTTGTGAAAGAAGCTTCCGGAGTAACCTCGGCTTCGTCTACACCTAATTTGTCAACAATTATTTTCTTTACTCTTGTTGCAATGTCTGACATAATTATAATATTTAGTTAATCAGGTGCAAAAATATACTTTTTGAGATAAATACAAAGAAATATAAGTTCTAATGAAATTAACGACAAAAATGACCACAAAAACGCCTTGATGAAATCAATTTTCAGGCAATTATTTTGACGTAGAAAGAGTAAAAATTGTTTCCGGGGAATTCTCTATAGTTGTATTATTTGACCGCTTTTAGGGATTTTGATTCCATATTGTGGAAAGCCAGGCTTATTAAATAGTCCTGAAACCATTTACAGTAAAGGGTTTCACCAATTGGCACAGATCATGGAATTTATAAAGAATAGCTTATTGAAAAATATTCTATCAAACAAGAAAAATGAAAAAAGTTTATCTCCACGTTTATGCATTGATTATTTTATTCTTTGCAAACGATTCTTTTGGCCAAAAAGCGATCGTCAATGTTACAAAAGCTTCGGTTACAACTGCAACCTCTTTAGCCTATCGTGTGGCAGGTGCCAGCGGAAGCTCATTCAGCGACAAATTATTTGATTACAGTTTTGGAACAGCTACCCAGTCAGCCAATAACACAAAAACGTTGGTAGATTTTACCATCGGAAGCGACGTATATACCTATGCGCAAAATGGCAATTCAACGGTTAAAATAAGAAGGGTAGATAATGCAGAAGTCAAAGGCTCCAGAACACTGCTTTGGGTAGAACAGCTTGCTTCTGCCAAAGCAACCCAGGTTGCCATTATTAATCCTTATAATGATAATATGGAACTTGCATTTGCCAGCAACTCTTTAAACCAGGGAACCGATAACTTATTTGGCAACCATGGTGATGGCAACGGCAACAACAATAATATAGAAAGACTGGATGTTGTCTTTCAGGGTGGCTTAAGTTCGGATGCAAACACGAAGGTAGGTTTTGCAATGTTTGAAAGAGGTGCTGACAATGCCCACGATCCATTTGTAATAGCAGCAATAACTGGTGTTGATGTAAACGGAAACCCGACTTCCTATGGCAACCCTATCAGAGTGAATACTCAAAATTATGGTAACCTGCCTTCCAGCACTACCGATTATTATGTGGTTAGAAGGGATATTTCAAAAGAATCAAATTTAAAAATGAGCACTTCCGGTAGCCAAAACATTGGTGGAGTTTTTTTATCATTAAGTGATTTGGGTATTGCGAACACAGTTAAAATTTATGGATATTCAATTTTTGCGGAAGATTTACCTGCTAATGCAAAAGCAACAGATCTCGTAAATTATAATAACACTACTTTCTTTCCAACGAATACTAATTCATCTACCAGCGGAGGAATTGACCTAATTGCTTTAACTGGTGTTTTATCTATCAAAAACGCTGTGATACTGCCCCCAACTGCCGAAAATATTACGATGCCCAGCATGTTGAATACCACACCAAAAAGTGCCATAGCACCTTTAATAGCAACAGCCGCTTCTGGCACAATCGCTTCTTATACCATACAAACTATTCCAACAGCGGAACAAGGCACTTTATACTTGTGCAAGAATAACCCTTGTTCAATCGTTACTATAGGCCAGGTTCTTACGCCTACAGAAATTTCACAACTTTCATTTCAACCTAAAAATACCTTTACGGGAGATGTAGTATTTTATTATTCCGCCTTAGACAGTTACACACAGGAGTCCAATACTGCATCCTATACAATCCCATTGATTGCTCCATCGTTGGGCACCTTGCCTGTGAACATTACTTCATTTTCAGGAAGCTTAAATGGTAAAATTGCACAGTTAAACTGGCAGACTTCCCAGGAAATAAATAGTAGTTACTTTGAAGTGCATCGAAGTAATGATGGCAATCGCTTTGAACCCATCGGTACAGTTACCGCAAAAGGATTAAGCGGTATTGCTGTTAATTATCAATCTAAAGATGATCTGACTTTTTATGCTGATAAATCTGCTTTCTACCGCCTTAAAATGGTTGATATAGATGGCAAATTTGCTTACTCAGCAATCGTGTTATTGAAAACAAATGGTACAGTTGTTAGCAGACTGAATATTTGGCCCAATCCGTTTATGAGCCAGTTGAACGTTAATTATGTTGCTGAAAAAGATGGTGCAGTTCAAATTAAAATGAGCAGCGCCGATGGCAAGACGGTCATTCAATCAAACACCATCGTTAAAAAAGGACAAAACGTATTCGCAATCAACCAGGCACAAAGTTTACCTAAAGGAACATATGTTTTAAATATATTGTCTGATAGCAAAACAGAAACAGTGAAAATTATAAAACAATAATAAGTCTTAGGGGGAAGCATTAAATAGGGGCCGCAATGGCCCCTTTTAATTTTTATCCATCCTATTAAAGTCTTTATTTTGAAAGAAAGATTTTACTATATTGCAGGATGGGGTTAAAACAAATAGATCATGGAAGCAAAGAATACCAGCAAATGGTAAATCTCAGGCATGAAGTGATGCGTAAGCCACTTGGGTTAACGTTTTCACCAGACGAATTGTCAAAAGAAAAAAACGACATTCTGATTGCGGCATTTGATGACGATGAGATAATGGGGTGCTGTATCCTTACAGACATGAAAAATAGCTGCGTAAGACTTCGACAGATGGCTGTGCAGAAAAATATGCAGGGAAAGGGAATTGGAGAGTCCATCATAAGATTTGCCGAAAATATAGCACGGGATAAGGGTTTTAAAACATTAACAATGCATGCCCGTGATACGGCAATTGGCTTTTACGAAAAATATGGATACAAAGTGCAGGGAGATGAGTTTGTAGAAATTAATATACCACACCATATCATGGAAAAGAGATTGCGCTAAATACCGGATGATTATCCTGCCGTTGAAATATTGTAAATTTTTAATAATCGCTCCTGCGAGGCATAAAATAACATGTCATCAAATTGTGAATTATGTATAGTGAATGGTCAAACATTTACAATTAACCATTCACCGGTAACTTTATTCCAACTCATTACTTCCTTATCTTATTTGCCAATAATTTTCTTGCTTCACTTAGTTCATCTTCAGTAAAAGATTCTTTCGGAACGATAAAGAACGAGCGTGCATTAAAATATAAATGAAAGAAATGTGGGCTTTCCATTGTCGTAGTAAAATCTTTCCATGGCCAGCTCCTACTTCCCCTTTCGTTTTCAATTGTAAATTCCTCTTTACCAAAAGTTGCTTTAAACCTATCTTTAAAAGTGGCTGATTTTTTATATATGGTTACTGGCAGCAGGTACCAAAAAGTAATCATAAGTCCAAACCACAGTATTGAACTAACTAAAAAGGCCATGGGAGAAATCTTTTTTATAAAAAACAACAAGGCCGATACAATGGCAAATACATTTACCAAAATCATCATTATTTTAATTTCACGCCTGCTGATAAAATGATACCGCAGTGCCTGGATAACTTTGCCTTTATTGTAGGTGAAAAACTGTGAGGTCATGCTGCAAATATAATGGATTCCAAATACCCGATACCTCCAACTTGAACTGAAAATCGATTATTAATTCTGCTGGTATTCTTGTTACTATACAAGAAAAGATTCTAAAAGATTTACTTTTGAAGCCATGTTCAAAACTACGTTTAAGCAGTTCCGCATTTTCACAGTACAGCCGTTGACTTCTTTTTTATTTTTCCTGACAACCGGATTATTTTCCTGCAATGAAAAGACTGAAGTAAAAAACGTGGAGCGTTCCTTTTATTATTGGAAATCGGTGGTAAAACCAACTGACTTTGAATTGAGACGGCTTGATTCATTAAATGTGCAAACCATTTACCTCAAATTTTTTGATGTGGATTGGAATCCAGGTTCCAAACAAGTCATTCCGGTTGCAAAGATGCAGGCCAGCGATAAACGGCTATTTCAACGGTACAAAATCATCCCTACGGTTTTTATTACCAATGAATGTATCCAACAAATTGATTCTTTCCAATGCATCGCCTTAGCTGGCAAAATAAATGGATTGATAAAAAATTTATGTCTGGTCAATCAAATTAAACCAATAAAAGAAATCCAGATTGATTGCGACTGGACGGTATCTACGGCGAAAAAATATTTCATGTTACTCAATGCGATTCACCAATTAAGCCAAACCAATCTTTCAGCCACCATCCGTTTACATCAAATAAAATTTTTCTTCAAAACCGGCGTGCCCCCGGTAAACAGAGGCTTACTAATGTGTTACAATATGGGTAACCTGAAAAATCCGGCAACAAAAAACTCGATTATAGAAACCGCTGAACTAAAAAAGTACACTGCCAATCTTTCCAGGTATCCTTTGCCACTTGATATCGCATTTCCATTGTTTGGATGGAAGGTTTTATTCAGGGATCAAATTTATAAAGGATTGATTGAAAATTTGCAGGAGGACATTTTCACCCGCTCTTTTTCCACCAATAAAAATGGCAGAATCGAAATATTGAAAGACACGTTACTCGCTGGCTATGATTTAAAAAAAGGGGATATGCTTCGCTCCGAAGAAAGTGATATTTCAACCATCCTTGATGCGGCAAAAGAAGTAAACCTGCATCTAAAAAATACCCGGCAGAGGGTATCTCTCTACCATCTTGATTCTGTAACTTTAAAAAAATACACAACCCATGAGCTTGAAAGCATTTATAACAGTTTGCATTAGTGCCGCAATTGTTTCATTTCCTCAAAATATAATTGGTTGCGGTCCTGATGCGGATCCTTACGATTATTACACTTCTTTTTTTCACCAAAATCTACCGGAAGCAAATGGATACCGGCCATTTTATTATACCGGTTTAAATTTTTTGTATGATGAGAGCGAGCCCGTTGAAGTAAGTGATTTGCTGGCACAGGAATGGGCTGGTTACTGCGGCCTGCCGGTTACAGATGCAGATGCAAAAATTTTTTTAACCAAATTTGAAAGAAAAGATCTCACTAATTTGTACAGCAATATCGAAAAAGGTCCGTCCTCAATTATGCCCGATTCGATCATGCGTAATAGTATGACAAACTATTTTACAAAGACAAAGGACCTGGAAGCCTTGGGTTATTTATTATATGCCAAACAGTTGGAGCCGCATGTGTCAGGCAATAGCGATGCGTGGGAACCAGCGGCTAGAGACAGTGTAAAAATGGCGAAGCTGATTAAAAATGGTCTGCAATTATACAGTGCTGCCAAATCGTCCTCTTTAAAACTACGATATGCCTACCAGGTTATAAGGCTTGCACATTACAGCGAACGATACGTGGATGCGATCAAATTTTATGACGACTATGTTTCGGGCAATACTACCAACAGCGTGCTGCAACCACTAAGCCTTGCATTGAAAGGGGGCGCACTTTTTAGAACCGGCAAAACAAAAGAAGCTGCCTACGTTTTTAGTAAGGCATTTAGTGCATCAACCGCAAAAAGGGTTTCAAATTATTTAGGGTTTAAATGGAGCACCAATGCAGAAACCCCAAGAAAAGAATACCTCGACTATTGCAAAACGAACGAAGAAAAGGCAGCAATGCTTTCATTGTTTACCATGGGTAATGCAGGCAATGAATTAGCGGCTATGAAATCAATCTATCAGTTAAATGCAGGGTCCGAACACCTGGAAGTATTGGCCGTAAGAGAAATAAATAAACTGGAAGAGACCTATTTTACCCCAACGCTGAAAAAAGAAAAAGGTGGTAGAACGTTTTATTATTACTGGGATGCCGAAAATTTAGATAGCATTGCAACAGCAGCAAAAAAAGAAACCAAAGAACTCACTGCTTTTCTATTGGAAGCAGGAAATAACAAGCAGGTAAAAAACCGGGGCTTATTTGAAACAGGTGCAGCCTATACTGCCTACATGGTTAAAGATTATACCAATGCCAAAAAGCACCTTGCCGCAGCCGAAAAAATGAACCTTACAAAAAAAGTAAAGGATCAATGGACGCTGACCAATATACTCGTGACGATCAATGAAAAAGAAAAAATAGATGCGGCTTTTGAAGAACAGTTATTACCCTCCTTAGTTTGGCTGGAGGAGAGGGTGAAAAATGAAAAGCCTGCAACTACCGGTTACTATCAAACGAGCCAGTGGAAGAAAATTTATCGTGACCTGATGAGCGAAATTTTAGCAAAGCGTTATCACCAGTCAGGTGAATATCATAAGGAGGCACTTTGTATCGGTGCTGCTGATGTGATTGAATCGCCGGAAGCAGATAGATATAATAATAAAGGAGTCGATTACATGAGGAACAATCTTTCCAGCAATGATGTAGAAAATCTGTATGCTTTATTAACCGCCAAACAAAGAAATAAATTTGAAAATTATCTCATCAAAAAAAATTCTATCAACACGGCCGTAGTAACGGAATTTGCCGGCACCACCTACTTGAGGGAATATGATTATACCCGTGCAATTGAATGGTTTAAAAAATCACCCGATAAAAAATCATTGCTTATAAAAAAAAATCCATTCATTGATCTGCTGTACGACCTGGAAGAGCCATTAGCCAAAGAATTAAAATTTAGCACCAGCAAACTGGCTTTTGCAGAATCGATGCTCTTGTTGACCAAACAAGCAGAAACAGATAAAACAAATTCAGCCAAAAACTACTACAAACTCGCCAACGGATTGTACAACATGACGTATTATGGTCATACCTGGGAGCTGGTGCAATATTACAGAGGTGGCACAGATGGCTATCATATTCCAATTGATGCTACCGCTTTTAAGAAGGAATACTACGGATGCTATTCCGCCCAGGCTTATTTTGAAAAAGCAATGAATGCATCTGCGGATAAAAACTTTAAAGCCCGTTGCCTGTTTATGATAGCGAAGTGTAGCCAAAAACAAGTATCAAAACCAGTTTACAGCGACTTTAATTACAACTGGGATCAACTGGATGCGGCAGAAAAATTATATTGGCCAAAGTTTAAAAAGAACCGGTATTTCCCGCAATTGGTTAAAGAATATAGCAATACGGTCTTTTACAAAGAAGCCTTTAACAGTTGTAGTTATTTGCGGGATTTTGTAAAAAGGAAAAAGTAGTCATTAAAAAATTCAACAGGTTTATTGCCGGGCCTCATAGCCTGGCAATAAACCTGTTATTGAACTGTGAGAAAATTTCGATGTTTAAAATGCTCCTGTCCTCCAATATAGAATACATGAAAATTGAGGTAAGGACTGTCAGCGTTTCTAAAAGAAAGCAGGAGTGCATGGCTCTCTTTTTTTAGTGACAATCTCTCGTCCCATTTTAAATCTGCCGGGTTGAAAAGCACAGCCAACAACAGGCAGAAAAATATTTGATTAATTTGCAAAAGTTAGCAGCACTATATTTTTTCAAAAAACTCAACTTCAGAATACTTGTCAACAATTATATATTATCTGTCTCTTCCGCTTATTTACATGGTTTCATTATTACCTTTTCCGATCCTATATTTAATTTCGGATGGGTTTTATCTGTTGATTTATTATGTAATCGGCTATCGCAAAAAAGTGGTTTTTGCCAATCTAAAAAACGCCTTTCCGGAAAAAACTACGGCCGAATTGATTTCGATTCAAAAGAGCTTTTACCAATACTTCTGCGATCTTTTTCTTGAAACGTTCAAAACGCTTACCATCAGCCGCAAAAAAATGCTGGAGCATTGCAGCTTTGATCCGGGGGCCGAGTTGTTATTTAAGCAATTGGCAGAAAAGAACAAAAGTGTAATTATTGTAATGGGCCACAAAGGAAACTGGGAATGGGCCGGTAATACCTTTAGCCTTTGCTGTAAACACCAATTGTACGTAATTTATCATCCGCTTGAAAACGAACATTTTAACGGGCTTATTTGTAGAATGAGGCAACGATTTGGAACCAGATTGATACCGATGAAGGACACCTTCAGAGATATTGTAAAACACAAAGATGCTTTAACGGCAACAGCATTCATTGCAGACCAGTCGCCCAACCCGGCAAGGGCACACTGGATGAATTTTTTAAATCAGGATACTGCCGTATTTATGGGAACCGAAAAAATAGCAGAAAAGGTTGAATACCCGATTGTATTTGTATCGGTCAAAAGATTAACAAGAGGTTATTATACGTTAATGGCCGATCTGTTACAATCGCCTCCTTATAGTGGAAATGAGGGCGATATAACAGAATTGCATACCAAAAAACTGGAGTCTGATATCGTTGCACAGCCCGAAACATGGCTGTGGGTGCATAAAAGATGGAAACACAAACGTAGTTAAATACTAAAACAATTATCTTCACAAATCAAACTCAAACAATGCTCCTAGGAAGAAACCTGATATTGGCTACAAAACCTTTTGCTAAAGAAATAAGAAGCAAGAGCTGGTTTCATACTATTTCTACGCTTTTCCTCCTGGTATCAATGTTGTGCGGCAGTCTTTTTATGCCAGGCATCTTACTAAAACTAGCATGTAGTGTTACCGCCGGTTTATTGTTGATCCGGATGTTCATTATCTATCACGACCATCAGCATCATACGATACTTACTAAATCTACCACTGCGGAAGTTATCATGACTATTTTTGGAATGTATATGCTTTCGCCCACCAGTATCTGGAAAAGATCGCACGATCATCATCACAATAACAATTCAAAATTATTTAGCGCAAGCATCGGCTCTTATCCAATTGTTACCCGGAAGAAATACCAGGAGATGACGGCCGCTCAACAATTTACTTACCTCGCCGTTCGCCACCCTATCTCTATAGCTTTGGGATATTTTTCTATGTTTATCATTGGCATGTGTCTGCGGTCGTTTATCAGTAACCCCCGCAAACATTACGATTCAATGATTGCATTGGTTTTACATGTGGGCGTTGCCGTATTATTATTTGTTTTCATGGGATGGCAGGCATGGTTTTTCATGTTCTTCCTGCCTTTTTTAATTGCGTTTGCAATGGGTGCATATTTGTTTTATGCCCAGCACAATTTTCCGGGTGTAGAGTTTTATGAGAACAAAAACTGGGTATATGAAAAAGCAGCTTTAGAATCATCCAGCTTTATGAAAATGAATCCGGTAATGGAATGGTTTACCGGAAATATTGGCTACCATCATATTCACCACCTCAATGCTAAAATACCTTTTTATCGATTGCCAGAAGTAATGAAACATTTTAAGGAACTACAAAACTGTAAAACCACCTCTCTTTCACCAAAGGCCATGAGTGCCTGTTTTAAACTGAAAGTTTGGGACCAGGAAAGCAACCAGATGATTGGCGTAAAGGGGCTTTAATTTTCTTACAAATCAGCCTTTAACAAATTCCAGTCAGCTTGTACTACTCCTTTAAAATATTAACCAACACCTAAATAAACAACCTGTCTCATGCAATTTACTGCTACACAAATAGCCGGTCTGCTCAACGGCCAAATTGAAGGCGATGCCAATGCTACTGTAACCAAACTGGCTAAGATAGAAGAAGGCATTCCCGGTTCAATTTCATTTTTAAGCAATCCGCGTTACACGCAATATTTGTATGAGTCCCGGGCCTCCATCATTATCATTAACAGCAACTTTGTTTTAACAGCTCCGGTAATTGCTACATTGATCAGAGTAGAGAGTGCGGAAAAAGCATTTGCTCAAATATTGGAAATGTACAACGAGGTAAAGCTGAATAAAAAAGGCATTTCAAAAATGTCATTCATTTCAGAAACTGCTACCGTTGGCACCGATATCTATGCCGGTGAGTTTTCGTTTGTTGGAGAAAATGCTGTGATTGGTAACAACGTGAAAATTTATCCGCAGGTTTACATTGGCGACAATGCTGTAATCGGAGACAATACTACCCTTTTTGCCGGTGTAAAAATTTATTCTGAAACACATATTGGCAAAAACTGTATCATTCATTCCGGAACGGTTATAGGCAGCGATGGCTTTCGGTTTAATCCCGAAGACAATCATAAAAAAGTGCCACAGATTGGCAATGTAGTTATAGAAGATGACGTGGAAATTGGCGCCAACTGTGCTATTGACAGGGCAACACTGGGCTCAACCATTTTACGGAAAGGTGTAAAATTCGACAACCTGATTCACATCGCACACAATGTTGAAATTGGAGAAAATACGTATTTTGCGGCTCATGGAGTGGTAGCAGGTTCTACCAAAATTGGTAAAAATTGTATGTTCAGCGGACAGGTAGGCATTGTAGGCCATTTAAATGTAGCCGACAATACGATTATCACCGCACAATCGGGAATCTCAAAAAATATCATCAAAAAAGGAGAAATACTCATGGGCTCACCTGCCTTTGACGCCAACAAATACAGGAAGGCCTATATTCATTTTCGCAATCTGGATGTGCTGGTTCAGCGGGTAGATACAATCGAAAAAAAGCAAAAGGAAACAGAACAGAAAGAAGCATTATAGTAAATGGCAATTCAAGCCTGATTGTTATTGAAAATAAATAATTATAAAATATAAAAGCCCCATTTCTGGGGCTTTTTATATTAGGGCATCTCTAAAAAATTACCCTTTCCTCTCTTTTGTCGAAGACCCCGAATTTTTCGGGGGAGAGAAATTAAAGGTGAGGTCAAATAAAAAAATGAGTTTTTAGAGATGCCCATTAATAAAAACAAAAACGATCAGATATTAAAAAGAGGGATCAGGAGGAGTGTTGGTATTATTGTCTCGTTCCCTGAAAGGATAAGGAAAAAAGTTACGCTTGCGTTCAGCAATTGGTCTTGCGAACCTTCTCATATCTTCCAGTTTTAAACCACTCATAAATAACTCGATACACCGCTGGCGGTAAATTTCTTCTAAAATGGCAACTGCTGTAACTGCTCCAGCATAAGCAGGCTGATCAGCTCCGATTCCATAAGGATCAGAAGCTGGAGTTTTTGTCAGCACCTTATTTAACTCAATAACAGCTCCGGCTAAATCTGGAGCGGCTTGCCTAACCAGACACTCGGCCTTTATCAGTGTAATTTCGCCAGTCAAATAATAAGGCCACGGAGTTGATGACGTTGCTCCAAAACCACCAACCCTGTATCGTGGTGCTACTATTGCATTGATCGTCGTATAAAATGAAATCCTTTTGTCGGTTAATGACGGTGCCAGCGCAACCGGAAGCCCTAGCGTTGAATCAATTGGTTGAAAAACATTGTTGGTTGATGTAGCAGTTTCAAAAATAGGGTTGATGCTTACTGCATCAAAATTCATGGTGCTTCTTCTTGCAATGTCTACTGCATTCGCTGCGGTTAATGCAGTTGCATAAGTGCCTGAGAATAATAAGTAACGTGCTTTCAATGCATAAAGCGTATT
>Ga0105044_10002130_pt1 | contig 26923 bp, 25 predicted proteins | sample MAT01_FD_78092 | JGI IMG/M metagenome (GOLD analysis project Ga0105044, IMG submission 78092) | Freshwater microbial communities from Lake Fryxell liftoff mats and glacier meltwater in Antarctica - MAT-01 | ecosystem: Environmental > Aquatic > Freshwater > Ice > Liftoff microbial mat | place... | reverse complement strand
TGTCGACCAGCAGCAGGTGGTCGGGATCGACCTCACCGGCCACTGGTCCGGCCACACTCGCCTCGACCTCGGCCGCGCCGTCTTCGCCCTCGCCCTCGCCCACGTCCCCGCCCTCGCCCGCGTCCCCGCCCACGCCCTCGCCGCAGCCCAGAGCGTTCCCCCCAAGCCACATCACCATCATCCAGCCAGCAAGCACGCGCATCGCGCGATGCTATCAGCTACCGCCGTCTGCTCCGCAATTCCGCGATCAATCAATTCCCTGATATTGCCCGCCGCCCCATAGTAGACGCGGCCCCGAGCTCGGGAGGACAGCCTTGCGGACCGTCGTGCTCATCATCCTCGCGCTCGCGGCGCACGGCGCCTGCGACGACAGCGGGACCTCTCCAGGGTCTCTCGTGTGAGTTGGGCCGCTGCGCCGCGGCCTCGGTAGCGCTCGCCGCGCCGTGCGTCACGACCGCGCAGAGCGCCTTCTGCGAAGACCTCGAGCAGGGCGCGGTGTGCGTGCCGCGGCTCGCCACCGGCAAGCCCTGCGATGACGACGAGCAGTGCGCGGCGAGCGCTTTCTGCAACGTGTTGACCCTCGACGAGCTGGCGCTCGAGGTCGGCGCCTGCGCGCCACGCATCGCCGCCGGTGGTCGTTGCGACCCGCGGGTCGGCGGCTCTGTCGATGGCCTCGCATGCGACGAAGCCTCCGAGTTGTGTGCCGCCATCCCCGACAGCGCGGGCGTCGGCTGTGTCGCCGATGGCCAGCGAACGATGCCGCAGCTAACGACCGTGGCGCTCGGCGAGTGGGCCGACGTCCCGATCAAGTTCGACGACGGCGGCATGTCGCTCAGCGTCAATGGCATCGAGCACAGCGTGCGCGGCAGCCTCGGCGTCGCGGGCTGGGTGCCGGTCTCGACCTGGCTCCTCCGGACCGCCTACTTCGGCCGCGACGAGAAGGCCCCGCACACGATGCACATCGACGTGCGAAGCATTGTCGTCGACGGCGCCTGCGCGCGCTAGAGCCCCCACATCCCACCAAGATCGATTGCCCGCGCCCACGCCGAGCGCTACCCTGCAAGGCGTGGTGGTCGCACTTCCCATTTCCGATGCACGCGCTTTCGACGCGGCGCTCGAGTGGCTCACGAGCCTCTCGGGTCGCGGCATCGTGCTCGGTCTCGAGCGGGTCGACGCGGCACTGGGGCGCATCGGGAACCCGCACGAGGGCATGGCCGCGGTCACTATCGCCGGCACCAACGGCAAGGGCTCGACCTGCGCGTTCCTCGCCTCGATCATGCACGCGGCGGGCTATCGCGTGGGCCTCTACACGAGCCCACATCTCGTCAGCGTCACCGAACGTATCCGCATCGGTGGCCACACCATCCTGCCGTCGGACTTCGCGCGCTGGGTCGGCATCGTGCGCGACGCGATGGAGCACGAGCCGGCGATCCCGCTCACGCAGTTCGAGGTCCTGACGGTGATGGCGCTCGGCTACTTCCGCGAGCGCCAGGTCGATATCGCGGTGCTCGAGGTCGGGCTCGGTGGGCGCCTCGACGCGACCAACGTCGTGCCCGCCAAGGTCGCGGTGCTGACCCCGGTCGGCCTCGACCATCAAGAGATCCTCGGTGCCACCCGGCGTCTCATCGCCGCGGAGAAGGTCGCCATCTTGAAGCCGGGCGGCACGCTCATCTGCGGCATCGCGCCGAGCCTCTGGCGCGACGTCGTCGGACCTTACGCCTTCGCGTTGCGCGCACCCGCCCGCCGCGCCGGCGTCGACTTCGTCGGCAGCTTCGAGGAGGACGGCTTCCGCTATCGCGGCGCGACCCATCGGCTGGGATCGGTCACGCTCGGGATCCGCGGTGTGCACCAGGGCTTGAATGCGTCGCTCGCGTGCGCGGCGGCCGAGGCGCTCGGTGGCCTCGGCTTTCACCTGAAGGCGCATCATCTCGCCGAAGGGCTCTACCGCGCTCGCAACCGCGCGCGCCTCGAACGCATCGAGGCGGCGCCCGAGGTGCCGTGGCCGGCGATGTTGATCGACGGGGCGCACAACCCGATGGGCGCGCGTGTGTTGGCGCGCCACATCGAGGCGTACCTGCCTGAACGTCCGCGCGTCATGCTCTTTGGGGTGAACCCCGACAAGGACGTGCGAACGATGTTGGCGGCGTTGTCGCCCCGTGTCGACGCCGTCGTCTTGACCCAGTCGAGCGCCAGGCCGGTCCCCGATTTCGTGCGTTACGTCGAGCTGGTGCAGCGCCTCGCGCGCAAGCGTGGCACGCGCGCCGTGGTATTGGCGCGGCCGGATGCGCGTGAAGCGCTCGCGACCGCGACCACCATCGCTGGCCCTGAGGGCGGGCTGCTCCTGACGGGCAGCCTCTACCTCATCGGCGACGTCTTGCCGCTCCTGCCAATCGTGGGGCGTTGATCCGTCCGTTACTTACCCGCCCGCCGTATCGGTCGTGCCCGTGAGACCTCCGCGGCTCCTCACGGTCCGCTGCGCTACCCCCGGGAACCGTTACGGTCTGGGGCACGACCTGCCGTTGCTCTACTTCCGCGTCAGGTGCGACCACGGAAAGCCGCCGCAGCCGGTCTCGAGGTCGTCGCTGATCCCACTCGTCGCGGCGGTCGCCGCGTCCTCCGCGGTGCTCGCGCCGTAGGTGGTCGTGCAGTAGTCGAAGGCCTCGCTGACGATGTCGTTCCAGATCACGCGCGAAAAACCTTCGCCGCAGCCTTCACCACCGACCGTCTCCAGGATCGCCACGTTCTCGTCGTTGTCGGCGCTCACGATCGTCTGAAGGCAGAAGCCATCCCAGCGCGACTCGCTGATCGTCTCGTCGCCGAACTCGGTTGCCCAGGTTCCGACGAGCTCGATCGCGTCGTCCGGCAGCGCCACCCCATCGGTCTCCTCAGTCCCATTATCGGGCGACGTCTCGGCGAGGACCTCGGTCCCCGACGAATCCGCGGCGTCGACCGTCTCGAACACATCCGTCGCGTCCGTCTTGCCGGCCGTGTCGTTGTCGTCACAACCGATGAACAGCGTCGCGGCCACCACACCGAGCCCGAACTGCATCTTCATTGCCTTCTCCGCTGCGACCCTGCGGAGGGCACGAAGGCGCCGGGGTACGCGCGGACCTTCCGTCGTCACCGGTTCCCACGCGTCCTCCCTCCGAGGTCGCTCCTGGGTGGCGGGGAACCTGTCCCCGTCACGATGCGTCGGCGCCGAATATCCTGACTCCCGGATCGCCCTTGCCCGCGCCTTCCCAGGCGCTGTCGCGCCCAGTGGCCTCTACGGGTTCGTCCCCGGTAACAGTTGCGGGGGCAGTGCTGGATCTTCACCAGCTTCCTCGGCGCCGCCACGTTGTGTGGGGCGCATAGCGCGCCGCTGGACGAGGGTCAATGGGGTCAATGGGCGTGTGACAGCCGCGGCAGCTCGTGCGAAGTTTCCCGACCAGGCCAAGCTGAAGCCCTGACGAAGGAAGTGGCATGAACGATCTCGCAAGCACCGATCACTATCGCGTCACCCCGGGCGCGAGCTTCTCGCTCGCCGAGCGCGACCCATCCGACACAGGCGCCTTCAACGGCGACAAGAAGGACGCGACCCTCGTCTTCGAGCGGCAGACCAAGCGCCTCGAAGCGCTCCAGGAGCTCCTCTACGCGGACCAGCGTCACAAGGTGCTGATCGTGCTGCAGGGCATGGATACATCGGGCAAGGACGGCACCATCCGTCTCATCTTCGATCGCACCAACCCGGTCGGCGTCAAGGTCGCGTCGTTCAAACGGCCCTCGACCAACGAGCTGGCGCACGACTACCTCTGGCGCGTGCACGGCCAGACGCCGGGCAACGGCGAGATCGTGATCTTCAACCGCTCGCACTACGAGGACGTGCTGGTCGTGCGCGTCGACGCGCTGGTGCCGGAGGCGCGCTGGCAGAAGCGCTACCAGCACATCGTCGACTTCGAGCGCATGCTGGTCGACGAGGGTACGACCGTGCTCAAGTTCTTCCTCCACATCTCGAAGGACGAACAGAAGCAGCGTCTCGAAGAGCGCCTCGCCGATCGAGAGAAGCTCTGGAAGTTCGACAAGGCGGACCTCGCCGTGCGGGCGAAGTGGGACGCCTACCAAAACGCCTACGAGGACGCGCTGGCCCGCACCTCAAGCGCGCATGCGCCCTGGTACGTCGTGCCCGCCAACAAGAAGTGGTACCGCAATCTCGTCATCTCGGACGTCATCATCCAGCGCATGGAGTCGCTCGGACTGCGCTACCCGGCGCCGCAGGACCTTGCGGGCATCACGGTCGTCTGACGCTGGCTGCGCTCAAAACAGAAACGTGAGCGACCCGCCGATCGTGCGCGGGCCTTCTCGCGTCGTCGAGAGCTCGTAGCCGACGATCGATCCCGCGAGCGGCAGCACGCTCGTGAAGATCCACCAGCCCAGGTCGCCGACGTCGATCTCGGCGGCGGCGATGATGACCCCCGTGACGAGCGCGCCGCTGGCCGTGCCGAGCAGGGTCCAGCCGAGGCCGCCGTTGCCGCCCGCGAGCTGGCCACCCGCCCAGCTGCCGAGCCAGATCCCGAAGAACTCCCCGGCGAGCCCGCCGATGATCGCCGCCCCGAAGCAACCAAAGCCGCTGTCCGATGACTCGAATGCGACGCACATGAGCCCGGTCGTGAACGCGCCGCCGAATGCTCCGGCCGTGCCGCCGAGGATGCCGAAGCCGGTCTCCGACGTGATGCGCACCGCGCGATCCTCGTCGGGGTCGAAGGCGGCATGGGCGGGCGACCCCGCCAGAGCGGGGCCACTTGCGGCCAGCAACCCACATGCGAGGTGGGCCAGCAGTCCAGGCTTCGCCCTCCTTGCGAAGGCCAGCGGCAGTGACACCCTCACTTCAGGAGGAAGGCCGCGGCCTGCGCGACATCGAACGGGATCGCCCCGAACGGGGTGCCGACCATCACCTTCGCGTCGAGTGCCACGTCGACCGGCTTCTTGCTCTGGAGCGCGGTGATCATCGTCTTGCCGAGCTTCAACAGGTCGAGGCTCACCGGCAGCGTCACGAGCTGCTCCTGACCGGCCGGCGCGTCGGGCACGTTCTCGAGCACGCCCGTCGAGACGGCCGTGCCCGCGAGCTTCAGGGCGTAGTCAAAGCCCTTGAAGCTTATCGGCGCGCCGCCCTTGTCGTTTTTGAAGCCGAGGTCGACATTGAGCACGGCCTTGCCCTTCATCACGCTGATCTCGCCGAGCTTGGCGCCCTTCAGCGAGATCGTCGGCGGACGCACGACCGGGAAGCGGCCTTCCTCTTTGAAGGGGATGGTGGCCATGCCGACTGGGGTATTGAAGCCGAAGTCGCCGGCCAACGAGAACGCGATGTCGTCCTTGCCGTCGATGTTCTGCACGAGCTTGAAGATGTCGGCGAACGCGAGCGCGACGGGGATCGACAGCTCGGTGTCGCCCTTCGACTTGAGCGCGATGCCGTCGGTGTTGCGGCCCTTCAGGAACTCCACGCCTTCGAGCCCGAGGCTGTAGCCGAACTGGTCGAGCTTCACCGAGATGGGGTTCGGGTTCTGCACGGCGAAGACGAAGTCGACCGAGATGCTCGAGAAGTCGATCTTGTCGACGGCGAGGCGCTCGAAGCGGAGCTTCGGGGTGTAGGGCGCCAAGAGATCGCCGAGCTGCTTGGTCGCGCCGCACGAGAGCCAGGCGGGCGCGAGCGCCAGGAAGGAAAGGGCGGACAACGAACGACGCATGGGAGCTCCGGTGAGCGTGGCGGGTGGCGTGTTCAGACGACGACCCGCAGCAGGTCGTCGGCGAAGAACAGGTCGATGCCGGGTGGGCACTCGGCAAGCAGCGTGGGGATCTGTTCGCGCACCTCGCGCGAGAGATGCGACAGCAGGATGCGTTTGGCGCCAGCGCGCCCGAGCATGCTGCGCCAGTCGGGATTCCAAGCCATGTGACGGCCGCACGGCGGGCGGAGCCCGGTGCATTCGGCGACCAACAGGTCGGCGCCGCGCGCGGCCTCGAAGAAGCCATCGCACGGCTCGGTGTCGCCCGAGAACGCGATCACCTTGCCCGAGGGGCCGGTGATGCGCAGGCAGAGCGGCAGCTCGGGCGGGTCCATGTGCTCGGCCGCGAACGCTTCGACCCGGTAACCGCAGACCTCACGGACGTCGCCCGGGGCGATCTCAGCGATGTGGGTCGGGTAGGGGCGGGGGCGGCGCGCGACGTCGGTATAGAGTGCATCGAAGAGGGTGAGCAGACGCGACTCGAGCCCGACGGCGCCGACGAGGTGCAGCGGCTCACTGCGCACGTCGTGGTACATGCCGTCGAGCAGCAGGAACGGCAGGCCGCCGAAGTGGTCACCGTGCAGGTGGGTAATCAACACGGCGCCGAGGTCAGTCCCGGCGAGGCCCGCGCGGCGCATCGCAAAGAGCGTCGTCGCACCGAAGTCCACGGCGATGGGCGGGGCCGTACCGTCCTGCACGACGTACGCGGCGTGACAGCGGCCCGCACCATTGAACGCGTCTGAAGATCCGAGCACCAGGAGGTCCATCGATGGCGAGCTTATCAGAACGCCCGGAATCGGGTAGAGGCGAGCCATGGCCGAGCGTCGCGACATTCCGAGGACCGATCTTGCGCCGCTGCGATCCCGGGGAACGCAGCGATGCTGAGGGTGGCCGGGGCGCTCATCGAGGCCGAAGCGGCGCGGGACAATGCGGGCTGGTGCCTGCCGGAGTACCTGTGGGCGCCCGGACGGGTGTTGATAGCGCGGCTCCGACCCGACCGTCGGCTGGCGGGCAAGTGGGAGCTGCCCGGGGGCAAGATCGAACCCGGCGAGAGCCCGGCGCAGTGCCTCGTGCGTGAGCTCGACGAGGAGCTCGGGATAACGGTCAGCGTAGGCCAATGGCTAGCGACCAACGAGCACGACTATGGCAATGGGCCGCTCGCTCTCGAGGCCTGGCATTGCCGCTGGGAGTCCGGCCGTCTCTCGCCGATCGACCACGACGCGTTCGCGTGGGTCGAGCCGGGGCGCCTCCTGACGTTCGACTTCGCGCTTGCGGACGTGCCGCTGATACACGCCTGGATCCGGCACGCTGCCTACGTTTGATGCACGCGGATGATCACCTTGCCGACGCGTCTGGGCAGGGTGACCGCGACGTCGATCGCGAGGTCGTCACCGGCGGGCTCGATGGCGAGCGCGTAGCCGGTGATGGTGCCGGCCGCGACCTCGGCTTGCAGCAGGCGCTCGGCTTCGCGCTTCAGGGTCGCGTGCGCGCCGCGGTCCTTGCCGAGGCGATGGGTGAAGCGTCGCGCCAGGTCGTTCAAGGCGGCTTCGAGGTGAGCGGTGGGGCCGCCCGGGGCCGCTTCGAGCGGCGTCGCGCGAGGGCGTGGGGACTCGCCCGCGGGCAACACGACGCGCGGTCCCGAGCGCACGGGGGTGCGTGTCGTCAGCACGAGCACACCCGCTTCGATGAGCGCCGGGGCGATCGGTGATGGCGTCGCGAGCTCGACCAGCGCGCCGAGCTGCGAGTGCCCGAACAAGAGCGGCAATGCGAGCGCCGCGCCGCCGATCCTCACGGCCCTGCGTTGACCCGGGAGCATCACCGTGCCGCCCGGATGTACGAAGCGAACCCCGCGCGCCTTCGCGGCGAGCACGTCGGCCACCGTCACTTCCGGTGTGAGGTCGACGAGCAGCGTGACGCCCGGCGGCGCGACGAGCTCGTGCGTTGCGGTCGCGGTGCTGTTGCCCGTGATTGCGATCAGCTCGATGTCGGCGGGCAGGGTCGCGAGCGATGACGCGACGACCACCCGCGGCACCCCTTCCATCAACGCCAACGCGGCCGCCGCGAGCGCCGGCGACTGCTCGTGCCAGCCGGTCTCGCCAAAGAGGCGCACGATGTCGTTCACTCTCGCTAGGCGCGTCGGTCCCGCATCAGGCCGCGGCGTGACCCCGATGATTCCGGCTGAAACGGCGATCTGCATCTGGTAAACCGTGTCTTGTTGGTCGTGTTTTTGGGGGTGGCCTGCAGTCCAGGCTTCGCCATCCTTGCGAAGACCCGCCCGAGAGGCAGACGAGGCAGCCATGATGACCCGACGAATGCAAACCCCCGCGCCGGCGACCACTCCCCAGATGGCGGACCCGAGGGCTGGTGACGCCTCCGCGCGCACGACGAAGCCGGCGCTGGATCTGTTGCGCGCGGCGATCGGATCACGTCAGCAATGGCCCGGCAAGCTCGCCCGCGTCGGCACCACGCTCGCTGCCTGGGGCCGCATCATGCGGCGTGACGGAGGGCTGGCTCTGCGCCTCGAGCCGCTCGTGCGCGCTGGCCTCATCGCGCAGGTCCCGACGCGCCTCCAGCTCATCGTTGGCAGCCTCGACATGGTGCGCTTCTGGATCACTCCCGCGGCGGCTGACTACTACCGACAGCAGGGGATCTCGTTCGCGTTCCATCAGCTCCTGCGGCTCGTCGACGACCCGGGCGCGATGCTCGACCCGGTCGGCTTCTTCGTCGATCGCGACGCGGTCATCGGTCACCTCCTCCAGGTCGTGCACGCGAACCCGGTCTATGACGTGCAACTCCTGTCGACCCATCGCGACGGGCTCGACGCGCTCGAAGCCCAGACCCGCGGCGTCATCGATGGCAGCCACCCGCGCGCCCGGTCGATCGGCGCCATCGTCGAGGAGCCCGGTTACCACGCCCGCCTGCTCGCGTTCGTGCGCGCCTATCGCGTCGACCCAACGACCACGCCGCCCGTGCGTTCGAACATCGATGAGCGGTTCGCCCTACTCGAACGCACTTTTGGCACTTTGCCGGCTGCGATGCGCTACTTCGCGCGACTCCCGACCGATCTCAGCGGCGCCTCCCACCATCTGCGCACGGTGACCGTCTTCCCCGAGCACCTCGCCGAACCGGCGCTCAGCTGAAGGTCAGGACGCACAATCGTCGCAGCTAAACCGTGTTGCCTGGCTTCGGATCCGAATCGTGATGAGGCGTCGCTCCTTCGGTCGCTTGTGCGCCGTACGACGAGTACGGCTCGGCACTTCCTCCAGTCGCTCCTGGCCTGACGATTTGGCTCCTTCGCCATGCAACACTGTTTACTTCTTGGCGGCTGCCTTGGCGGCTTTGCGGACCGACAGGTAGGCGAAACCGACGCCCGCAGCAAAGCCGAACAGGTGGCCTTCCCACGAGATGCCGCGTTGCCCCGGGAACACCCCGAAGAGCATGCTGCCGTAGAGGAGGCCAACGAGCGCAGCCATGGCGATCGACTTGAAGCTGCGCTCGAAGATCCCCATCGCGAGGTTGTAGCCAAAGAGGCCGAAGATGACCCCGCTGGCGCCGATGTGATAGCCGCTCGACGCGAGCAGCCAGACGGCCAGGCCCCCGACGATGGTCACGAACGCGGACACCAGGAAGAAGGTCGAGACGCCGCGCATGATCGTCAGGAAGCCGAGCAGCGCGAACGGGATCGTATTGGCGATGAGGTGCCCGAAGCCCCCATGCAGGAACGGGGCGAGTGGGATCCCAATGAGGCCGCTGGCGGTGCGCGGCTCGATCCCGAGGCTGTTCATGCGCTGGCCGATGATAGCGTCGATCACCTCGAGGCCCCACATCGTAGCGAGGGCTATCCCGATGATGTACGCGCGCTGACGCAGCGTGTCGCCCTTCGCAGGGGCGGGCTTGCCCAGAGCCCCGGTGGCCGGTGCAAACGTGAGTTCCTTCGCCATCGACATCCTCCTCGTCCTTTCGGGCAACTTGCACGACCCGGGCAGCAGGCGCAAGGTTCCGAGCCGCTCGCGCCTCTCTCGAATCGACACGGTCCGCCTTGGTTCAAGCCCCCTCGAATCCCCCCCGAAGCGCCCCCGAGACGGCGCCGCCATCGTCCGCGGCTGGCTCGCCGGAGGTTCGCCAGAACCTGCTGCTGCCCGACGTGCCGCGCTGGCCGGCCGATCCCAATGAGCCGGTCATCCGATTGCGTGGCGTGCACAAGCGCTACGGCGATCGCGTCGTGCTGGCCGACCTCGACCTCGACATCCACACCGGCCTGACGACCGTCATCGCCGGCGCCTCGGGCTCGGGCAAGTCGGTGCTGATGCGGCTCATGAACGGGCTCGTGCTGCCGGACGAGGGGGACGTGCTCATCTTCGGCGAGAACACGCGCGACGTCTCGCCGCAGCGGCTCCTCGACCTGCGGCGCCGCCTGACGATGATGTTCCAGAGCTACGCGCTCCTCGATTCCCTCACGGTCGAGCAGAACATCGCGTTCCCGTTGTCCGAGAACACGTCGCTGCCGTACCGCGAGATCCTCGAGCGGGTGCACGAGCTATTGAGTCTTCTCGACCTCGCGAACGCCGGCAAGAAGCTCCCCTCCCAGCTCTCGGGTGGCATGCGCAAGCGCGTTTCGCTCGCGCGCGCGGTGATCTCGAACCCGGAGGTCGTGCTCTTCGACGAGCCGACGACCGGCCTCGATCCAGTGATGATCGACTTCGTCGATCGGCTGCTGGTCGACACGCGCCAGCGCTACGGCATCACGTCGGTTGTCGTGTCGCATGACATGACGTCCACCATGAAGCTCGCCGATCGCCTGGCGATGCTCGAAGGCGGCAGGATCGCCGCCTACGGCACGCTCGATGAAGTGCTCGGCCCGAAGAAGACCCCGCTCGTCGAGGTCTTCTTCGCCGATGTCGGTCGCCTCGCGCATGCGGGCGTTTTCGCGAGCGCAGCCTCACTTCGCGAGGCCTCGGATCACGAGTCGCACGCCTCGCCGGGGGCCACGCCGCGCCCCACCCAGAAGGTCTGGCAGCTCGCCCCGGACGAGACGGCGATCGCCGAGCTGAAGGACGTGCACAAGAGCTTTGGTTCGCAGCAGGTCTTGAACGGCGTCGATCTCGTCGTTCCAAAGCAACGCATCACGGTGCTCATCGGCGGTTCGGGCAGCGGCAAGTCGGTCATCATGAAGCACATCATCGGGCTCTTGCGGCCCGACAGTGGCAGCGTCGTGGTGTTCGGTCAGAACCTGCCTGACCTCAGCAACGACGCCCTCATCCGCCTGCGCGAACGCTACGGCATGGTGTTCCAGGGCGCGGCACTGCTCGACGCGCTGACGCTGCGCGAGAACGTCGAGTTCCCACTCGTCGAGCGGGGCCTGAAGCGCGCCGAGGTGCGTGAGCGCAGCGACGAGATCCTCGAGAAGCTCAAGCTCGTCGACATCGCCGGGCGCGCGCCAGCACAGGTCTCGGCGGGCCAACGCAAGCGCACCGGACTCGCGCGTGCGCTCGTCGGCCGCCCCGAGCTCATCATCTATGACGAGCCGACGACCGGGCAGGACCCGATCCTCACGCGCTACCTCGACGACATGATCGTCGAGGCCCAGGACAACTTCGACATCACGAGCCTCGTGGTGTCGCACGACATGCCGTCGGCGTTCCGAATCGCCCACCAGATCGCCATGTTGCACGAGGGACGGATCCTCGCGGCGGAGACACCAGAGGGCCTCCAGGAGGTGCCCGACCCGTTGGTGCGACGCTTCATCTTCGCGGGCACGCCGGTCGGCGAAGAGGCCGCCGCCGAGGTCGAGCGCCTGGGTCTCGCGCGACCGTCCGCGGAGCTGTGAGCGCACGCTGCGACAAGTCCCGGGTCGAAGGACATTCTCATTGGGGCGCGGGCCCTGGCCAAGGCAGCCCAAGTCGATACTGAGCCCCCCACGCGTCCGCGCTTGGTAAGGCCCGCGGATTCTGCTATCCGGCCCCCTCGCGCGCTGACGCTCGCCTTCCGGCGGCATCCCAGGGGCAAATCGCCCGCGCTAAGGAGTCCGCGATGCTCGACACGATGTTCGGCTTCAGCTTCCCGATGGAACCCTGGGAGCCCTTTGGCCACGGCAGCCTCCAGCTCGCCCCGTTCGGCTTCCTGGTCGGTATCGGTATCGTGCTCGGGACGATCATCGCCGGGCGCCGCGCCAGGATGCTCGGCCTGTCCGAGCGGGTCGTCGCCGATGTCGCCCTATGGGCGGTGATCCCGGGCTTCATCGGCGCGCATCTCGTGCACCAGCTCGCGTACTTCCCTCACGAGCTGGTCGATCACATGGTGAACGGCCAGCTCGTGCCGGGCGAACCGCTCAGGATCTTTATGATCTGGAAGGGGATAAGCTCCTTCGGCGGCTTCATCGGCGGCACCCTCGGCGTGCTCTACTACTTCCGTCGCCACAAAGAGCTCCCGTTCCTGCCGTACGCCGACTCGATCGTCTTCGGCTTCGCGTTCGCCTGGATCTTCGGCCGCCTCGGCTGCACGACGGCCTTCGACCACCCCGGTTCGGTCACCGACTTCTTCATGGGCATGACCTACGGCGGCGACTCGCTCGACCGCAACGGCATCAGCCTGCACGGCAAGGTCATCCACAACCTCGGCTGGTACGAGGCACTGTGGTCGATGGCGATGGCTGCCTTCTTCTGGAGCCAGCGCAAGGTCCCGCACGTGAAGGGCTGGTACCTCATCGTGTTCGTGCTGGCCTATATGCCGTTCCGCTTCATGCTCGACTTCCTGCGCGAGGTCGACGTGCGCTACGGGCTCACGCCCGGCCAGTGGTTCGCCATCGTGCTGCTCGGTCTCGGCATCCTGTTGATGGTGAAGGCCAACAAGAAGCGCGACCTGCTCGTGCCCGACGGCGTGCCCAAGTACGAGTGGTGGCCCAAGGGCGAAGCTGACATGTACCGCAAAGAGCAGGGCGGCGCTGTCGTCGGAAAGGATGCCCCGATCGCGCTCGGTAAGGGCAAGAAGGGCGCAAAGCCCTGAACTCGAAACGCGAACGGCCAAGCAGTGCTCGGCCGTTCGCGTTTGAATCGTAGCGGCCAAGCTTGCTCGGCCGACCGGGAGGGACGTCAGCGACGCGCTTCCGTGATGATCTTGCCGTTCTTGATGGTGACCGTGTCATTGCCGCGCGCCTTCGCGCGACCGACGCCGGGCACATAGAACTCACACTCGCCAACGCAGACGACCAGCGACAACGTCAAGGCGTTGAGGTCGATGTCGCGGCTCATCGAGGACGAGGTGATAGTCACCTGGTACTTCCGCTCATCTTCGTTGCGGACGTCGATCGCGTGCGAAGCGCCACCGAACTGAACCATCGCCAACACAACACCGAGTCCACCGAGTAGCGCCTTCATCGAGCCCCCCATCCAGTTTGGTTTCCCTCGGATGCTCCCCACTCGAGAGCACCGTCGCTGCGCTCCCGAGTGGAAGCCCAGTCGCTGCGCTCCCGAGTGGGAGCCCAGTCGCTGCGCTCCCGAGTGGGAGCCCAGTCGCTGCGCTCCCTCCGACAAGAGCGCCCCGACAGTGGCTTCATCGGCAGGCCCCACGACGAACGTGAGGCTTGTTTCCGTGTTGTAGCAGACCCTGTGCAGTTGCCGAGAAAGTGATTATTTCCCGGGTAACTATCGCTGCGTCACTCGCGTGACATCAGCTCGTCCTGGACGTTGTAGAGATCGCCGCTGCCGGCGTTGGAGCTCCAGATGTACTCCATGCTGCGGCCATCGAGGACCGCGTTCCAAGGCAACCCGATCGATCCACCGCTGTAGGTGTCGATCGCCCCAAAGAGCACCGGCCACGAGTTGGTGCCGTCGTGGTCGATGAACGTCGCCGCGGCATCGAGGCCCTTCTTGCCCGCGTAGTCCTTGCAGTACTCGAGCGAGGGCTCGGCCCCGGCGGCGTTCTCACCGATGACGACCATCAGGTCGAGGCCAGCGTCGGCGTTGTCCTTCGTGCGCTGTGCCGCCTGGGGTACGAACGCCTCGCAGGCACCGCACCAGCCGGCGGTCGCGACGATCCAGATAGCCTCCGCCTTGCCGCAGCGGTCGTGCAGGTCGATCGGGTCGCCGTAGCAGTTGGTGAGCGTGAAGTTGCGCACGTTGTCGCCGATCTTGTTGCCGGTGCCCGCGCCGACACAGGCCTCCGAGGCGGTCGGCAACGGCGGTACCTCGACGTCGAGGCGGAAGTCGCCCGCGCACCAGACATTGCCGTTGGCGAACGGCAGCACGTTGCCGCTGCTCGGGTCGATGCGCACCTGCTTCATCTTGAGGCCACGCAGCCAGCCCTTCATGTGTGAGCCGGGCGCGCCGACCTCATCCATCTGGAAGCTGCCCGACTCGACCACATAGGGGAACGCGCAGTCGAAGTCGTTGCAGTAAGTGTAGCCGCGCACGAACAGCGGGCCGCCGATTTCGCTCGTGCCTTCGAGCGGGAAGGTGCCGGGCGCCGGCTCGGTGTCCTTGAAGAACTGGTCGTGATTGAGTTCGAGCACGAGCTTGTCGAACGGTGGCTCCTTCTCGACGTTGGAAGCGACGAAGCGCACGCGCGTCTGGCCGCCCGCATAGCGCGCGAAGGCGACTTGATTGGTCGACGTGAAGCCCGTGATGCTGCAGCCCTCGTTGGAGATGCACTGGCTGTCCGAGCAATACTCGTCGACGCCGCAGCCGCCGCAGCTCAGGGGCGCTGCGGTGTTCTCGCTGGCGGCGTCGCCGCAGGCGGAGGTGGATGCGGCGACGAGCGCCAGACCGATGAACGAGAGAGCGAATCGCATGACGGGACCACCTTCCTGGGCGCGGACCTTGCGTGACCGAGCGCACGATGAAGGATACGCTTCGCCTCAGGGGGCCACAAGTACGCGCTCACCGACTCAGCCCTCGACCCGCGGAGAGCCTCATGGAACCGGTGCCTGCCAAGCGAGCCCTGTTGCTCATCGACATCCAGAACGACTTCCTGCCCGGCGGCGCGCTCGCGGTCGGTCGCGGTGACGAGGTCGTGGCGATCGCCAACCGGCTCTCGGCGCGACCCGACCTATTCGACCTCGTCGTGGCGACCCAGGACTGGCATCCGCCCTTGCATGAGAGCTTCGCGCGCCAGCACCCGGGCACGTCGCCTGGCCAGGTGATAGACCTCCACGGGTTGCCCCAGGTCTTGTGGCCGCCGCACTGCGTCCAAGGGTCTAGCGGCGCGGAGTTCGCGCCTGGCCTGGACCTCAGCAACGTCGTGCACGTGACCCGCAAGGGGCAGGACCCGAGTGTCGACAGCTACTCCGGCTTCTTCGATAACGGCCGTCGCCACGCCACCGACCTCGAGGCGGTATTGCGCAAGCACGGCATTCGCGAGGTCTGCGTGATGGGCCTCGCGACCGACTATTGCGTCAAGTGGACGGCCCTCGACGCGGCATCGCTCGGGTTCGCCACCTCGGTCGTGGTCGATGGCTGCCGCGGCGTAGCCCTTGCGCCCGAGGACATCCCGCGCGCCTTCGAAGAGATGCTCGGTGCCGGCATCCTACTCGTCGCAAGCGACGAGCTACTCCTCAACTACGGTGGTCGCTGGGCAACGCGCCCTTCGTGATCTACCTCCTCACGTTCTGCCTCGCGCTGCCGTCCGGCGTCATCTGGCTCTTCAATGCCGAGGTGATGGTCGTCGCCCAGATGACCGCGCACCCGGACGCGACCCCGTGGCTCATCGCGCTGATGACCGTGCTCGGGCAGTTCATCGGCTACGTGGTCCTCTATACGTTCGCGGCGCGCATCCTGACGCGTTGGGAGTTCGTGCGAAGGGCGGTCGCGAAGGTGCAGATCCGCGAGGCGGGCTGGGGCACCTACGCCTTGTTTCTGAGTGGCGGGCTCGTCGGCTTTCCGCCACTGCTCGGCCTCTTCACGTTGTACGGTTCGAAGCGCATCGGCCCCATCCACTGGCTACTCCTGTGCGCGATGCCGACCCGCTTCGTCTGGTATTGCGGCTGGGCCTTCGCGGCCGATTGGATGCGCGAGAACCTGTCGTTCCTGTCGTGCTCGTGAGCCCGCTCAGCGTTTCGTCTTCGGGACCCGCACGCCGAACAGCACCCTGTCGAGCACCTCGGTCGCGAGCACGGAAGGCGCGTGCCCTTGGTCGAGGGATAGCGCCGCTTCCTTGAAGAGGCCGAGCGCCAGCCGCGCCAGGAGCCGCACGTCGCCTGTCTTCACGAGGCCAAGCGACTGGCCGGCGCGCAGGGACCGCTCGGCCAGGGCAGCGATGCCGCCGAAGAAGGCGTCGAGGTGGCTGGCCAGCCCGTCCAAGACGCCGCCCGCCTGACGGAAGAGGAGGCGCGAGAGGGCCGGGTCGTCGGCTATGAGCGTGAAGGCGCGCGTGTTGTTGTCGACGAACTGCTGTTTGGCGGCGAGCAGCTCGCCCATCGAGGCGGCGTGGAAGCCGCGTTCGGTGAAGACGCCGCGGACCGCAATCGGGATCCGCGCCTTCGTTGGGGACTTGCAGACGACAAATCTACCCGCCGGGGTGCTGGCATCGGATGTCCCACAAACCAGGGTTCGAGCCCTTCGCGGCGCTGTAGTTGGCTTCGACTGCCTTCTGGGCGGTCTTGCTGAGCTTGACGCCGGTTGCATAGTGGGACCTTTTTTTTGGCTTGTCTTGGCTACCCGCGCCGGGTGGTAACCCAGGACGTTGAGTTTGACGCGAATCGTCTCTGCGCTGGGCGCGATCGATTCGTGCTACAACGGATGACTCTCGAGCCAGCCGAGATCGGTGTCCTCGAAGTACATGAAGAACGTGCGGTCGAAGACCCCGCTCACGAGCGCCACCTGGTCCAACATGCTGCGCCGATATAGTGCGGCGCCGGCGCTCGCGCAGAAGATCTCTCGCGGTCCTTCACTCGCATCGAACAACGTCCCGAATCCGCGGTCGACACCCCAACCGAGGCGCGTCAACGCAATGCCCTTGGTGTTCACGTGATGGGGCCGCGACTTGAAGAGCAAGGTCGGCTGAATCATACCGACATCTGCCGCAGCCTCATGCGCCAACCGCGTCAGCTCCGCAGCCGCACCCTTTACCAACGCCGCGTCGTTGTTCAGCGTGAACACCCAGTGCCCTCGCGCCACCGCGATGCCACGATTGCAGCCCTCGGCAAAGCCCAGGTGCGCGGCGCGTTGCGACCACTTCGACGGCCGGGAATTCACGCTGCACGGTCGCCACGCTCCCATCGACCGAGCCATTGTCGACCACGATGATCTGCCCGTCGAAGCCATCGTCATAGAGCGACGCCAGGCACACGACGAGTTCGTCCACGAGGTTCCAGTTGACGATGACGACGCTGATGTCCCCATTCACCATGCGGCAGTCATAGCGCACGACAGGCAAAAATGCCGCGCCGCACAGTGAACGGCGAGGCGGACGACGGTCAGGACGCGGTCAGGCGCCGCAGCAGCGCTTGTGCTTGTTGCCGCTGCCGCACGTGCAGGGATCGTTGCGCCCGACCTTGGGGGGCTTCGGGGGTGGCGCACGCTCGACATACGTCCCGACACCTATGGTGTCGCGGATGAGCGCGAGCGTCATCTGGGGCGTCCACGCGCCGTGGAGGCTCGTGAGTCGCTCGGGCAGATAGAAGTCGAACAGCTCGGTGCGTGCAAACCAGCTGACCATCGTTGCCAAGGTCGGTGCGCCGGCGCCAGTGAAGACGTTGACGCCGCGATTGGCGTAGGTCCAGCGGAACAGCTCTGCCAAGTCGGGGGTGTATGCGATCCCCCGTTCCTTGGAGAACTCGCGCGCGTCGTTGTCGATTGCAGCGAGTGCGTCATGCCGATCCAAGAGGTGGTCAGGCGACAGCACCTTGGCCCAGAAGCGCCGAAAGGCACTCACATAATGGCGCGCTTGCGTCGCGTCGAGAGCCGGCTCGGCACACGCCAGCGACTTCTCGGCCTCGGCCCGTAGGTTTGCATGGGCGGCCCCGACAAAGGCGATGCCCAGCACCGCGGCCAACGAATAGTTGGTGAGTGGGTTGTCGGCGAAGTCCTGGAGCACGCGTTTGCAGGCGCGCAGCGCACCGTGCCCGATGCGTGCCATCGTCCAGGCGCCGCGCAATGTCGTTGGCCAGAAGCCAAAGCGCATCGCGTGGAAACCGTAGACGCCGCTCCGCATCGTCGCGGCGCTGAGTCCTTCTCCCAGGGCATCGAGCTGCGCGTGATCCATCAATCCAGCGAGCCCAATGAGGTGGCCGGTCGCCCAGTGTTTGCGCCAGATCGTCTCGAGCACCTGCTCGTCAGTCGACGTCAGGCGCGCACGCGGACCCTTGAAGCGGTTCGTGTTGTCGTAGACCAGCTTGCGTGCGACCCGGTCCTCCGCAATCCACAGGTCACCGAGCTCGCGTCCAAAGAGTGGCACCAGCGGCGCCAGTCCGACGATCACCTCACGCGGGACGAGTTGCCCGTCGTTCAACACGGAGCGCCACATGCGCCGAACACTGCCGTGGTTGTCACACGCCCAGTCGATGTAAGCGAGCCGCCCCTTCAGCGCTTCATGGCGGTCGGCCGCGCGGTCGATGCGCTGGCGTGGCACGACCGGCAGGTCACCAGGGCTCATGCCCGACCCGAGGCATGTCACAAACGATCCGTCCCGCGCAACGATGACATGCGGCGGGTCGGGCGCATCGGAGATAGCGATAGCGATCCGGGGCGCCATCGGTGCACGGGCGTCGTCGAGCAGCAGCCGAACAAGCTCGGGCTCGCGATAGAGCCGCAACGCGAGCTCGGTCTCGCGCCAGCCGACGCGTTGCAAGCGCTCCAGGAAGTGTGCGTCCTCCATGGTGAGTGACCTCCTTCATAAGGGTCAGACTGTGGGGCGAGCATGGTCCGGCTCGTGCGTGCTCGTCAACCCCATCGGAGCGTATCGGCGCGCGTCGGCGTGGCTCGACGCGCCGGGGACCCTCAGGTTGGCCGATCTCAGTCAGCGGCAAGGTGGTGCTGGTCGACGTGTGGGCGTCGTGGTGTGCCGGCCGCGGTGCGTTGCCGGCCTGGACGGAGTTGCGCACGCGTATCGGCACGGAGCGCTTCGAGGTCGTCGGCCTCAGCGTCGCCGACGAGCGCGAGCCCGCGGTCGCGTTCATGGGCCAGCTGGCGACGGGGTTGCCGATGGTATGGGATGGGCAGGGGGACCTGACGGCTCGCTTTCCGGTGCGGACCAGTAAACATCTGGGTCCGAATTTGTCTCACTCATGTTGGCAGAGAGGGATAGGCCGGGGCCTTGAAAAGCAGCGCGGCCACGCAAGTGCGCAGCGAAGTGTGCAAAGAGCTTCATAGGTCTTGATGATGGTGTGACGTGAATGCTCGTCAGCCGTGACGACCGCGAGCACAATCCAGGTCCCACATGAATCGCCGGGGCCACGGAAAAAGCGGTGGCGTCGCGCGGCATGGGTGTGGCAAATCTTGCCCGGGCTGCGCGGCGGCCGGACGTTCTGATATGGAGTCGATAATGCGCTCGATGATCCTTGTGTTCGCTACCCTCTGCTCGTCGGTGTTCGGCTGTGGCGACGAGGGTGTTGCCACGGAAGTGGGCCTCCCCGGCGGAGATCCGAACGCGACCCTCGACGACCAGCTCGCCCGCATCGCGGCGGACGAGGCCCAGCACGGCCAGCTCCCCGGCAAGGCGGACGGGGTGCTCCCCGGCTTCGAGGACGCGCTCGACGTCGACAAGCCGCTGATCATCATCGCCGAGAGCGTCGCCGTCCCGACTTACCAGCGCGCCGACGGGGCCAACGGCTTCAGCCTCGGCGGCACCGAGTTCTGGCAGAAGTGGTCCGGCGGCCACAACCCGACCTACTCGTACGCCGACGGCACAGAGGCCGGTCGCAAGTGCATGCAGGCCTCGGCCATCCGCTTCCAGGCACTGATGGCTGATCCGCCGGCCACCTACACCTACGCGCTCGAGCAAACGGCCTGGACGGGCTCCCACTTCAACTGGAACGACGACTACTCGCGCGCGGACGCCTCCGGGCGCGCGAGCGGCGCGACTCTCTGGGCGTGGCGGACGGGTCTCATGAAGTTCATCAGCCAGACGGGCAAAAACGGCGAGTGCCACCTCGTGACGCGGGCCCAGCTCGAGGCAGCGGGGGCGGTCTGCGCGCAGGTCGGTCGCGACAGCGCCGGGGAGACTCAGGGCTGTTCGGTCCGCGCCGGCGAGGTCGACCGAATGCTCGCGCAGTACGCCGACTTGATTGCCGAGATCAACACCCCGCAAGCGCCCGAGACGCCGACAACCGACCCCGCCGCGGTGCGTCACGAGGGGCCCAGTGGGCTCGACATCCCCGACGGGGACACCGCCGGTGTCTCTGCCACCATCACAGTGGACACCGAAGGCGCCGCGGGCGCGCTGACGGTCTTCGTGGAGATCACGCACCCGTACATCGGCGACCTCACTGTCACGCTCGTACACGGGGACCGCACCGAAGTCCTGCACGCGCGGGGCGGCGGTGCCGCGGATAACCTCACGTTGAAAGAGGTGACCAGCGCGTTCTCGGGCATGGCCAAAGCCGGCGCGTGGACGCTCACGGTCGCGGACGACGCCGCCCAGGACCTGGGTGTCCTCGAAAGCTTCGCGATCTCGCTCTGATCCGGGTCCCAGTATCGCCTTGGACTGCCTTGTCCACGCGTGGGCAGACCTGGCCCGGGTCCGAACTCGTTCCACGCCCGACCTGCGCGCGCTGCCGCCGTCCGGCGAGTGTCTGCTATTGTGCGCATGTCACGCGTATCGAGACGCGCACGCGGGTCGTCATCCTGCAGCATCCGCGCGAGCGTGACGTGCCGATCGGCACCGCGCGTATGGCGAGCCTGTGCCTTCCTAACTCGGAGCTGCATGTTGGGATCGACTGGCATGAAGCGCTCGTGCGCGGGCCGCTGGCGACGACGTTGAACGATCCTCTGCGACCGGCGGCGCTGCTCTATCCAGGGGCAGGTGCGCTCGACGTTATGCAGACGCCACCTGCTGGGCCGGTGACGCTCGTCGTGGTCGACGGGACCTGGTCGCAGACGAAGAAGGTCATACAAAAGAATCCGTTGCTGGCGGCGTTGCCGCGCTATGCGTTTACGCCGCCACGGCCGAGCGACTATCGCATCCGGATGGAGCCCGACGCGGCCTACGTGTCGACCATCGAGGCACTCGTGCACGTGCTCGGGGCGTTGGAGGGCGACGCCGGGTCGCCTTCGGCTGCCGTTCTTGGCGAGCGCTTCAGCGCGCTGCTCGCGCCGTTTCGGGCGATGGTCGATGCGCAGATCGCGTTCGCGCAGGTCCCGGGGCGCGGGCGATCACAGCGGCCACGTGGGCCGAAGCCGCCGAAGGCGAGAGCGCCGGCCACGCTCGGGCAACGGTGGCAGGACCTCGTGTGCGTCACCGCCGAGGTCAATGCCTGGCCCTACCGATCGGGCAAGCGCACGGGCGAATGCCCCGACGAGCTCGTGCATTGGCTCGCGTGTCGGGTCGCGACCGGCGAGACGTTCGAGTGTGTGCTCGCGCCCCGCAATGCGTTGTGCGAGTCGACGCCGAACCACCTGGCGCTGTCGGCCACGGTGCTGACCGCGGGCACCGAGGTCGCTGATTTCCGCACGCGCTGGCGGGCGTTCGTACGGGACGAGGACGTGCTCTGCGGCTGGGGCGACTTCGCGTTGACCCAGCTCGAAGCGGTGGCCGGTGCCGTGCCGCGCGGTGGACGGGAGGCGTCGCACCTCGATGTGCGTCTGCTGGTGCGCCGCGCGTCAGGAGGTGCTGTAGGAACGGCCGAAGGCCACCTCGGCGCGCACGGGATCGACACGCCCGCGCCGCTCGGCATGGGGCGCGGCGGGCTTCGGCTCGGGCTCCTGGTGGCCACCGTCAAGAGCCTCCTGGCACTTGCACCCGCGCGACAAGATCCGGCGTCGCCGCGCGCTGACATGGGGTAGGCTCCATCAATGACGAGCGCGACCGATTCACGGAAAGAAGCTTCGATGAATGTGACGGACCTGGCGGATGACGCGCAGGAGCCGGCGCATCTGTTCGCCCCGTTGCAGCTCCGGCGCGTGCGGCTGCGCAATCGCATCGCCGTGTCACCGATGTGCCAGTATTCGTGTGCCCGTCGCGCCGAGCGAGATAGCCTTCGACGCCGGCTACCCCGCGCCCGAGGCGTTGTCGCCGACGGGTATCGGCGGGGTCATCCAAGCCTTTGCCCATGCCGCACGGCGGGCGCGCGGGGCCGGCTTTCGCGTCGTCGAGGTCCACGCGGCGCACGGCTATCTGCTCCATCAGTTCCTGTCGCCGCGGTCGAACCAACGCACGGATGCGTATGGTGGCTCGTTCGATAATCGCATAATCGCACCCGCCTCTTGCGCGAGGTCGTCGCCGCCGCGTGTGGCGAGTGGCCGGATTCGTTGCCGCTGTTCGTGCGCGTATCGGCGACCGACTGGGTCGCAGGGAGCTGGTCCAACGACGATACGATCGCGCTCACGCGCGAGCTCGTGCCGCTCGGGGTGGATGTCATCGACTGTTCGAGCGGCGGGATCCTGCTGCGCGTGAAGATCCCGGTCGGCCCCGGCTATCAGACGCGTTTCGCGGCGCGCGTGAAGCAGGAGACGGCCGCGCGTTCGGCCGCGGTAGGGCTCATCACGTCGCCCCAACAGGCCGATACGATCGTGCGCACCGGGCAGGCCGACCTCGTCTTGTTGGCGCGCGCGCTGTTGCGTGATCCGCACTGGCCGCTGCGCGCGGCGCACGAGCTGCGCCAGAAGATCGCGTGGCCACAGCAGTACGAGCGCGCGTCCAAGTCGTGAGGGTCAGCGCGCCAATAGCTTCAGCGCCGCGATGTTCACCCGCGTGAAGGGGCCGTCGATGCCGCCCGTGGCGCCGCGATAGGTCGCGAAGTGCGCGAGCGCCGACATGTTCATGGTGCCGGCGTCGCTCGAGATGACGATGCGATAGGTTGATGTCGCCATGAGCGTGGCCGCTACGAATGACGAGAGTGCCCAGCGGTCCCAGCGCCCGAGCTGCGGCATGACGATGATGCCGTCGGCAACGGTCGAGGCACTGGCCTCATCGATGACGGTGACGCGCTTTACGCCGCACGCGATGCCAGTATTGATGGGGCCGGCCCCATTGCCGTACTCGAGCTGGACGAGCTGCGGGCCGCTGCGGGTCGGGCGCACGCCGCGCAGGGTCAACGTGTGGCCGGCATCGCCCCAGCCCTGGTAGTGGAAGCGGCCGTAGTCGTCGACTGCATTGCCGCCGACCGCCTCGAATGTGCGCGCGTCGAAGCTCTGGATCGCCTCGCTGTCGGCGCCCCACCAGCACGCGGCGCGGGCGTGATGGGACTCATTGCCGGAGGCGCTGAAGACCGCCGCGACGGTGTAGCAGGGCGAGCGTGCGGCCGTCGCATCGGAGTCGGGATCGACCCAGCTCGTACTGGTGCCCGGCAGGTCGGCGGCGACGCGTACGCCGTCACGATAGACGTCGAGCGTCAACCCGTCAGGCTTCTCGGCGCCGAGCCCGAGCTCGAGCCGGAGCTTGCCAGCCTCGGCCGTCACCGACTTCACTTGCGGCGTGCGTGGCGCATAGATTGTCTGCCAGTCGGCGCTTGCTTGGGCGGGTGTCACTTCGGTCAGGGTGCTCGCGGGCACCGCGGGATCGATGGCCAGCGTGACGTCGACGCGCGCATGCGCCCCGATCGGACCGAGCCGCGCATCGGGCACGACCGTCTCGCCGGCTGGCAGCGCCGCGCCGTCGACCGCCAGCGCGCTCACGCGGTAGGCGCCGCCGTTGGGCCCGGTCGCCACGTCAGCGGGCAGCGCAATGACGATCGTCACCTTGCGTCCGCGATGGGAATAGTCCTCGAGCACCAGGCGGTCGCTGCCCGCGAAGAGGCCGGTGCGCAGCCCGCGTGTGAGCCACGGGGTGACCTCGAGTCCGGGCGCGAGCCCGGTTGGCGTGGCGGCGAGGCCGAACAACGTGCCGTGCACCATGGCGAGATAGCCGGCGACCGACCAGAGCTGGCGTTGCGAGTTGACGACCGGGCCGGACGCCGTGTCGTCCTCGAGCCAGGGCGCGCCGGTCGCGGCCTCGAATGATTCCATGTTCGACAGGTTGAGTGCCGCGCCGCGCATGAGCGCGTGCACCATGCGATCGGTGACCGCGTCGTGTTTCGCCTTGCGCGCGGCGCGCAGCCAGTAGGCGTCGACGAACGGCCACTCGGCGCGGTTGTGGTAAATCGCGACGGACTGCTGCTGGGGCCAGATGACGGGGGCGCCCGGGCCATAGTGGGGATAGGTCGAAAGTATGCGGCGCGCTTCGTCGTCGCTCGCGACGCCGGACAAGATGGCGAGGCTCTCGCCGAGGAGATCGAAGCGACGCACCGGGGCCGGGTCGAGCGTCGTCGGGAGGAAGCTCGCGAAGAGGCCGACATCGTCGAGCCAGAAGTGTCGGTGGATGGCACCGCGTAGGTCGGCGGCGAACCCTCGATAGCGGCTCGCACGCGCGTCGCCGAGCTCCGTCGCGAAGGCCGCGGAGCGGCTGCCCTCGAGCTCAGTCGCCAGGTCAGCCGCGAGCGTCAGCGCCTCGAGATGGAGCACATTGGTGCCGAGTGCCGCGCTCATCGCAATGTCGACGACGTCGTGCTGGGTCCAGTTCGGGTAGCTCTGCTCGCGCCAGTCGAGGAACGATGTCTCGCCGCGATAGAGCCCGGTCGAGGCATCGAAGACGACGCTGCGGTCGTGTTCGAGGGTCGTGACGAGCGCCTCGAACGCGTCATCGCGGAACATTGTGCGGCGGTCGCCCGTGAGGCTCGAGAGCACCGCGCGTGCGCCGAGCGCCCACACCACCCGGTCGCTCGAGACGGGATAGCTGCCGCCCGAGCCGGTGTCCTGCACGATGTGCAATGGGCTTTCGTTCGGGTCGTCTCCAGGCTCGCCGCCCAACATTCCGTCGCGCCGTGGCGACAGCTTGAAGCGCAGCGAGTCGGCCGCACGCTCAGGGGCGAGCGCGGCCAGACCGAGGTCGACCGCGAACGCCGTGTCGCGCGTCCAGACGTAGGTCCACTTGCGCCCGGTCTCGAAGCAGCCGTCCGTGCCACACGGGATAGCGGCCCCTCCGGAGAACGCGCCGTCGCTGATACTGGCGACCTCGTTTTCATGCATCTCGGCGAGCGCCAGCGCATGCAGCGCATCGAACAGGTCGTGACCGCTGCGCAAGCGTGGGTCGCCGTCCTGCTCGACGACGCTACGCGGCGACGCGGGGAAGTCATCGCGCCGGGTCGCGGTCGAGGTGATCTGATAACTGCGCGCGCAGCCCTCGCGTCCGTCGATCGTCACGCTCGCGCTGCCGAGGTCGGCTAGGAGCTGGTCGGTGCCGGCGACAGCGGGGTAGGGCGCTAGACACATAGGAGTATCGGCCACCTCGCGACCGTCGTTTGGCAGGTCGGTCGGGCTCACGTCGAGCTGGTCGACCACGTCGATCGCGTCGCGGTTCTCATCGAAAGTGTCTTCGAGCTCATTGGGGATGTCCCTCGAAGCGCCGGAGTCGGAGCCGCCACACGCTCCGAGGGCCAACACCGCGAGGACCCACCTAACCGGCTTGTGCATCGTCCACCCCGCTTGCGCACCCGTGCTCGGAACCTGGCTAAGTTTAGAGCGCCGAACAGGTTGGACTCGGGCGGAAATGCAGGGATCCACGTCGCATCGCTTCGTTGCTCGTCGGTCACATAGGCTCTCGCAGGTGTCCGGGGTGGACCCGCTGATGCTCACGCTGATCAGCCGATCCGCCGGAGTTTCATCTGCACATCGCCGGAGTAGTGCAGCTCGAACTGGCGCACGCATGCTGACAAGTAACGCTCGTAGTCGTCAAAGACCTGATCGCCCCACTTCTGGCGGATGTGGGCTTCGTGCATCCGGAAGCGACGCCGCCACTCGAAGGTGGTCTTGCCATAGTCCTCGCGCAGCATCTTGAGCTCGATGAGCTCCCAGCTCGGGCTGATGGCGGCGACGAGCTCCTCGATGCGGGGGTTGAGGCCGCCCGGGAAGATGACGTCGGCCGTGAACTGCAAGTCGAGAAGGTGCTCGCGGTTGCGCGGGATGCGGTTGCGCAGGATCGCTTGAAAACCAAAGCAATCGCCAGGCTTCACCCACGAGGCGAGCGTGTTGAAGTAGCTGCGATAGATGTCGACCGCCAGGCCCTCCTTCTGCTGCGCGGGCGAGCAGAGGTGGTCGATCATCTCGATCGAGATGAGGGCGTCGTACTTCTCGGCCGGCGCGTAGGTGGCGTAATCCTGCAGCAGGAAGGTCGCGTTGGGGATGCGGCGGTCGATGCAGTAGGCGAGCTGCTCGGTGGAGAGCGTGATGCCGACGCCCTCCTTGCAGCCAAAACGAGTGACGCAGTCGATGGCCGAGCCCCAGCCGCAGCCGATGTCGAGGACGCGCTTGTGCGGCGTCACCTCGGCGAACTCGTAAAGGCGACGCAGCTTGTTCTCCTGCGCGGCCTCGAGGGTCGTGTGCCGGTCGTCGAAGACAGCCGACGTGTAATGGAGGTTCTCGTCGAGCCACAGCTTGAAGAAGTCGTTAGAGACGCTGTAGCTCTGGTCGATCTCAGCCTGCGTCGAGGTCATGCGCATCACCCTGGGGTTCGTGGCCGAGGCGGACGCCTCGGATCGGGGCCGGACTGAAGCCTATTTCGTGGCCGCTGGCAATCTCCGAGCGCGCGTAGGCGCGCGCAGGCGGATAAGGTATCGGCCTACCCCAGGACCCTGGCGGACAGTCCTTCGGCCGCCGCGACGACCCGGACGCAGTGATCGGCGGCCACCAGCCAGGGATTGGGAGGCCTTCGCAAGGAGGGCGAAGCCTGGACTGCGGGCCCTCGCAAGGAGGGCGAAGCCTGGACTGTGGGCCTTCGCAAGGATGGCGAAGCCTGGACTGCGGGCCCTCGCAAGGATGGCGAAGGCTGGACTGTGGGCCCTCGCAAGGATGGCGAAGCCTGGACTGCGGGCCCTCGCAAGGATGGCGAAGGCTGGACTGTGGGCCCTCGCAAGGAGGGCGAAGCCTGGACTGCGGGCCCTCGCAAGGAGGGCGAAGCCTGGACTGCGGGCCCTCGCAAGGAGGGCGAAGCCTGGACTGCGGGCCCTCGCAAGGAGGGCGAAGCCTGGACTGCGGGCCCTCGCAAGG
>Ga0105044_10002128_pt1 | contig 26928 bp, 21 predicted proteins | sample MAT01_FD_78092 | JGI IMG/M metagenome (GOLD analysis project Ga0105044, IMG submission 78092) | Freshwater microbial communities from Lake Fryxell liftoff mats and glacier meltwater in Antarctica - MAT-01 | ecosystem: Environmental > Aquatic > Freshwater > Ice > Liftoff microbial mat | place... | reverse complement strand
GTCGACGCCGAAACGAATCGGCTGCCCGTGGTGCAGATCGATCATCATTTCTTCGCGTACCTGACGGCTGATGATGTCGTCGAAGGCACCGTCGTTGAACACATTGCAGTTCTGGAAGATCTCCACGAACGACGCCCCCCGGTGCGCATGCGCGGCCCGGAACACTTCGATCATGTGCTTGCGGTCGAGGTCGTGAGTGCGAGCGACGAAAGTGGCCTCGGCACCCAACGCGACGGACAGCGGGTTGAACGGGTGATCGATGGAACCGAACGGTGTGCTCTTGGTGACCTTGCCGGTCTCCGACGTCGGCGAATACTGGCCCTTGGTGAGCCCGTAGATGCGGTTGTTGAACAGCAGGATCGTCAGGTTCACATTGCGCCGAAGCGCATGGATGAGGTGGTTACCGCCGATGGACAATGAGTCGCCATCACCGGTGATCACCCACACGTCGAGGTCCGGGCGGGCCACCGCAACTCCGGTTGCAATGGCCGGCGCGCGGCCATGGATGCTGTGCATGCCGTATGTGTTCATGTAGTACGGAAAGCGGCTGCTGCAGCCAATGCCGCTGATGAACACCGTGTTCTCCGGCGCCACACCAAGCTCGGGCATCAGCGTCTGCACCGCGTGCATCACGCCATAGTCACCGCACCCGGGGCACCAGCGCACCTCTTGATCGCTGACCCAGTCCTTCTTGGTGGTGATCGGAACAATCGTGTCGCTCATGATGTGGTCGCTCCTGATGTCGTCGTGCCAGATGTCGTCGTGCCAGAGAGTGCCTCGTTGATGGCAGCTTCCAATTCGGCGGAGGTGAAGGGCAGGCCTTGCACCTTGTTGATCGGCTTCGCGTCGACCAGGTAGTCGGCACGGATGATGCGGCACAGGTGGCCGAGGTTGAGCTCCGGCACCAACACCTTGGGGAACCGTCTCAGCAGGTCACCGAGGTTGGGTGGCAGCGGATTCAGATGCGTGAGGTGGATCCAGGCGACCTTCGTACCTACCCGCCTGGTCCGCTGGACCGCAGCATCGATTGCGGCCCACGTCGAGCCCCAGCTCAGCAGGCACACCTCGGCGTCGTCATCACCAACGATGGTTGCCAACGGAATGTCGGCGGCGATACCGGCCACCTTGTCGGCACGCAGGTGCACCATCTTCTCGTGGTTCTCGGGGGCGTAACTGATGTTCCCGGTGCCGTCTTCCTTCTCGATGCCACCGACGCGATGCATCAAACCGGGGGTGCCAGGGATAGCCCACGGGCGGGCCAGCGTCTCGGGGTCGCGCAAGTAGGGCCAGAACTCGGGAGTGCCATCGTCGGCAACATGGTTCATCTCCGTCTGGAACGGCACCGAGATGTCGGGCAACGTGTCGAGGTCGGGCAACAACCACGGCTCGCTGCCGTTGGCCAGGAACCCATCGCTGAGCAGAATCACCGGCGTGCGGTACTTCAGCGCGATGCGCGCTGCCTCGATGGCAGCGTCGAAGCACTGCGCCGGGCTGTAGGCGGCGACGATCGGCAGCGGTGCCTCACCGTGGCGACCGAACATCGCAATGTTCAGGTCGGCAGCTTCCGTCTTGGTCGGTAGGCCCGTCGACGGGCCGCCGCGCTGAATGTCGATGATCAGTAGCGGCAGCTCCAATGAGATACCAAGGCTGATTGTCTCGCTCTTCAACGACAGACCAGGCCCGCTGGTGGTGGTGATGCCAAGGTGCCCGGAAAAGGCGGCCCCCAACGCCATACCGATTGCCGCAATCTCGTCCTCCGCCTGCACCGTGCGCACGCCGAAGTGCTTGTGCTTCGACAGCTCGTGCAGGATGTCGCTGGCGGGCGTGATGGGGTAGCTGCCCAAGAAGAGGGGCAGCTTTGCCATCTGGCCGGCGGCCACCAGCCCCCACGCCAGCGCCACATTGCCGCTGATGTTGGTGTACTCGCCGGGCGGCAGCTTGGCGGGCTTCACCTGATACGGGTGGTCGAACAGCTCGCTGGTTTCGCCGAAGTTGTAACCCGCCTTGAAGGCGGCAATGTTGCTGGCCTTCACCAGATCCTTGAAGCGACCCTCGATCCATTCCAGGGTTGGGTCCGTCGGGCGCGAGTACAGCCACGAGACAACACCCAACGCGAAAAAGTTCTTCGACCGCTCGGAGTCGCGGGCCTTCACACCCAAGGGCTCGGTCGCCAAACGGGTGAGCGTCGTCATCGGAATCTCCACCACGCGGTACGCCGAGAGAAAGTCGTCGTGTAGCGGGTTGTGGTCGTAGCCGGCCTTGTCGAGGTCGCGGGTCTCGAACGCATCGCTGTTGACGATCAGTAGTCCGTTCTGCTCCAGCCGATGGAGGTCGGCCTTCAACGCCGCCGGGTTCATCGCCACCAACACGTTGGGCGAATCGCCCGGCGTGGTGATGTCGTGGTCCGAGATATGGACCTGAAAGCTCGACACGCCATTGACGGTGCCCGCCGGCGCACGGATCTCCGCCGGGTAGTCGGGAAACGTTGATAGGTCGTTTCCGAACAGTGCGCTCGCCGAGGTGAATCGATCACCGGTGAGCTGCATCCCGTCGCCCGAGTCACCCGCGAACCTGACTACGACATGGGAGATCTGCTCCGGCTGCCGGTCGGTTCGAGCATCGACGCTGATGGGCTTGGTGTCCGTCATGGGCCACCTCCTGGTGCGAGGCTCGGCATCATTGCCGCCCTCGCTGCGCACGTTACCGCGCTTGGCCGAAGCGTGAGCGCCACTTCCACGGATGCGACCGCCAGGGGCGCGACGCGAGAGGGGCGGGCCGCCACAGCGACCCGCCTCTCCTCGTGTGAACATTCAGCCTTGGTCAGGCGCCGCCCTCGGTGAGGGTGACCTCGATCGGGGCATAGTCGGCACCGTTGATGTCGATGCCCATCGACTCCAACAGCGCGTGCGCTGCAGTGACGATGTCGTTGGTGTACGCCTCGGCGTCAGGAGCGGCGGTCAGCACCGTGCTGCCCTCCAGGTTCTTGGTCTCCTGCGAGATCTTGGCCGTACGGTCCCATGCTGCGGAATCGATGTAGCCAACACCGCCCTCGGCGGGCCAGATGAGCCTGTTGACTTCGTTCATCTGCCACGTTTGGTGGGTGAGGCCCAGGATCGGGCTGAGATCGCTGACGATCCCTGCGCACTCCTCCACGTTGTCGCGGCAGAACGCCCAACCTTGCAGCGAAGCGGCAACGAAGCTGACAGCCATTGCCGTGTAGTCCGCATCGGCCAGACGGGTGCCGTCTGCCCAGATTGCGTCCTGCAGCATGCCGACGCCGACTTCCTCGTACGAGATGACGTTGAAGTCTTCAGGCTGGTACAGCTCGCCCGTGTCGGGGTTGATCGCCTCGAGCACCTGTGCGTACTCGTTGTAGGTCATTGCCTGGGCGGCATCGATGTCGCCTTCCAGCAGACCGACCATGTCGAACTGCTGCGCCACGTTTTCGACCGACGCCGGGTCGATACCGGCCTGGGTCATGGCCGCGAAGACCTCGAACTCGTTGCCGAAGCCCCAGTTGCCAATCTTCTTGCCGGCAAAGTCGGCCGGGCTGGTGATGCCCGAGTCGGCAAAGCTGACCTGCAGGGTGCCGCTGCGCTGGAACACCTGTGCGATGTCAACGATGTCGGCGCCGGCTTCACGACTGGCAAGTGCCTTGGGCACCCACGCAATTGCGAAATCGGCATCTCCGTTGGCAAGTACGGTCTGCGGTGTGATGTCCACGGCACCTTCGAGAATGGTGACGTCGAGGCACATGTCCTCGTAGTAGCCCTTCTCAACAGCCGCGTAGTAGCCAGCAAACTGGGCCTGTGTGACCCACTGCAGCTGCAGCTTCACCGGGGTCAGCTCGGCACAATCGCCGGCCGCCACGGTGTCAACTACGGTGTCGCTGGGAGCAGTCGTCTCTGCCGGTGCTGTTGTCTCTGCGGTGGCAGTGGTCTCCTGCGTCGCCGTGGTCTCCTGCGGTGCCTTCGTATCCGAGGTGGTCTCGTCATCGCCGCAGGCTGCGGCCACGATCGAGAGAGCCACCAAGGCTGCGATCACACCCCTGTTTCGTTGCTTCCTCATTGTTGCTCCTCCCCTGTCGGAATGATTCCTCTAGGCCTGTGCAGGTGGGTCACTAGCCCTCCCGATTGCGGTTGCGGCCACCCGGTGTGGCGACCGCTTCCACGACTATTGCGATCAAGTAGAACCCCAGCCCCAGCAGGCAGGCGCCAGCGACATATGCCCAGCCGACGGCGTTCTTCGAATTGGCGATGTTGCTGGTGATCCTGCTGCCGAGACCATTCTGCGCGCCGCCAAAGTACTCCGAAACATAGGCGTAGATGACCGCCAGCGGCGCCGAGATGCGCAGGGCGGTGAACAGAAACGGAATGGCATTGGGAATGCGCACCTTGCGCATCACGTCCCAGCCGCTGGCCGCGTAGCTGCGCATCAGTTCGGCGTGAACGGGTTCGACCTGGCGGAGGCCCTTGGCAACATTGACGAGCACGACGAAGAACACGACCAAGGTGACCATCAGGCGACGCGGCACCTCGCTGGTGCTGGAGAACATGTTGTTGAAAACCGACACCAGCACGAAGGCCGGAATCGCATTGATGGCGATGGACATCGGCGTGACCAGCTCGTCGGCGATGCGGAAGCGACTGAGCAGGAACGACATCAGCACGCCGGCGATGGTGCCGAACAGCAGGCCAAATGCAGCGTTGGTGCCCGACACCTGCATCGCTTCCCACACGTTGCTCCAGTTGTCGGTCAGTGCCACCCAGATATCGGTGGGTGCCACCAAAAAGTAGGGCTGCAGGTCGAAGCCGCGGACCATCGCCTGCCACAGCGACAGCAGCAGCGCGCCAAGCAGCGCCGGCGGCCACAGTGCGTGGAGCACGGGGCTGAGTCGGGCGGTCACCTGTCGTCAACTCCCTTGGGTGCGTGGCCGGCAGTGCCATACTCGGCGCCACGTAGCGCCTCGCGCACCTCGGTGATCTTGCCGAAGAAGTCGCCCGACTCACGAGTATCGAGGTCGCGTTCTGCGCCAAGCGGCACGTCGATGATGTCGGTGATTCGACCCGGCCGCGGCGACATCACGACCACCCTCGTGGACAGGTACACCGCCTCGGGGATCGAGTGCGTGACGAAGATGACCGTGGTCTTGGTCTCGGCGCAGATGCGCAGCAGTTCCGCCTGCATGTGCTCGCGCGTCATCTCGTCGAGCGCACCGAACGGCTCGTCCATCAGAAGAATCGGAGGGTGCGCGGCGAGAGCTCGAGCGATGGCAATCCGCTGCTGCATGCCGCCACTGAGCTGCCACGGCATGTGATCGGCGAAGTCGGAGAGCTTGACCAGTTCCAACATCTCGCGAGCGCGCGCCCGACGCTTCGAGCGATCCCAGCCCTTCAACTCCAGCGGCAACTCGATGTTCTTGGCAACTGTGCGCCACTCGAAGAGCCCGGCCTGTTGGAAGGCCATCCCGTAATCCTGCTCGAGACGAGCCTGCTTCGCGGGCTTGCCGTTGACCGTCACTGCGCCCGACGAGGGCTCGGTGAGGTTGGCGATCAGCCGCAGCAACGTGCTCTTGCCACACCCTGATGGACCGATGAGCGAGATGAACTCACCGGGCTCGACTGCCAGATTGATATCGACGAGCGCATCGACTTGGCTGGCCTTGCCGGCGTTGAACACCTTGCCCAGCCCGACAACTTCGACTGCTCTCATTCCAACGACCGCACTCATGCCAACGACTTCGCTCATGCCAACGACTCCTTTGGCCGGTTCCGCATGAAGAAGGAGTCGGCGATGGCGATGAACGAAGCCATGATCAAGCCCAACACGGCCGCGCCGATGATCGCCGTATAGACGATGGCAGGGTCGCTGGTGGTTGCCCTGCCGAACTCGATGACCAGCCGGCCGATGCCCCCGCGAAGGCCGGTGGAGATCTCCGACACCACCACGCCGATGACCGCTCCAGCCGCGCCCAGCTTGAGGCCGGGGACGATGTACGGCACGGCCGCCGGGAAGCGAAGAGTGAAGAGTGTGCGATGCCACGGCGCCGCCAGGCTTTCCATCAGTTCCAGCGACGACGGGCTGGGCGACTGCAGGCCGCGCAGCGTGTTGACCGCGATCGGAAAGAACGTGAGAAACGCTCCCAGCACCGACGCCGACAGCCACCGCGGCCACTCCCACCCGAACAGCTCCAACTTGCCGCCCCAACTGGCAACCAGCGGCGCGAGCGCAATCAGCGGAACCGTCTGCGAGATGACCAGGTATGGCAGGATTGCCCGCTCCGCAAAGCGGAAGCGGGTCATCGCCACCGCCAACGACATCCCTGCGATCAGCCCCATTGCAAAACCCGCCAACACCAGCCGCAGTGAGAACCACACCGCGTCGATGACCACCGAGAGCACGGTCTCATCGGAGCGACCGATCGGGTCGCCGAAGCGACTGAACATCTCGCTCACGTGGGGCATCACGCGATCTTTCGCACGCGGCAGGATCTTCCAGCCGAGCACTTCCCCACCGTCTTGCGGCCCGAACTTCTTGTACAGCTCCCAGCTGATTGCCACCAGTGCAAGCGCAACGAAGAACATGAGCGCGCGGCGGCCGCGCTGCAGCCATAGCCGAGGCGAACGGGCGATGGTCGGGACGATCTCAGAGTTCATGAGGGACAGAGCGACCATACGCCGCGCCCAACAGCACGCGGTTCCCAGTAGGTGAACGCAGCGTCACAGCTACGTGTGGCCATCATCAGGACTGTCACCATCAAGACCTGGCCTTCACGTGCTCGGCGACTGCCGGCATGACCTTCTCGCCGTAGACCTGCAGGGTGTGGTCCTTGTCGTCGTGCTGGAGGTACACAGCGAACTGGTCGACACCCAGGTCTTTGAGCTGACGCATACGCTCGATGTGTGTTTCCACTGGGCCGACGATGCAGAACCGGTCAACGATCTCGTCGGGTACGAACGTGGTGTGGCTGTTGCCGGTCTGCCCGTGCTCGTTGTAGTCGTAACCCTGACGGTTCTTGATGTAGTCGGTGAGCGCCTTCGGCACCGGTGCATCGTCGCCATAGCGGGCGACGATGTCGGCGACGTGGTTGCCCACCATGCCGCCGAACCAGCGGACCTGCTCGCGTCCGTACGCCAGCCCGGCCTCGGTGCCGTCGGTGACGTAGGCCGGCGCTGCAACGCAGATGGTGATGTCGTCGGGGTTGCGCCCGGCCGCAGCCGCCGCGTCGCGCACAGCCTTGATCGTCCATTCTGCGATCGAGAGATCGGCGAGCTGAAGAATGAACCCGTCGCCGACCTCACCCGTGAGCGCAAGTGCCTTCGGCCCGTACGCCGCGACCCACATCTCCAGCCGACTCTTCGCCGCCCACGGCAGTCGCAGGTCGCTGCCCTTGTGCTCCACCGCGCGACCGTTCGCCAACTCACGGATCACGTGAATGCTGTCCCGCAGCGTTGCCAAATTGGTCGGAGCACCATTGGTGACACGCACAGCGCTGTCGCCGCGACCGATGCCGCAGACGGTGCGGTTACCGAACATCTCGTTCAGCGTTGCGTACACGCTGGCCGTCACGGTCCAGTCGCGGGTAGCCGGGTTGGTGACCATCGGCCCGACGATGACGTTGCGCGTCTCCGCCAGAATCTGGCTGTAGATCACGTACGGCTCCTGCCAGAGGATGTGGCTGTCGAAGGTCCAGACGTAATCGAATCCGTACGACTCCGCCCGCTTGGCCAGATCGATCACGCGCCTCGACGGCGGCGTGGTTTGCAAGACGACTCCGAACTGCATCGTTGGCTCCTGTCCTAGTGGGAGGTGTGGTGGGGTACTGGTAGTTGAAGTAGCGGCTCTAGCAGCTTCAACTGTTCTAGCGGTTCTGCGGGAAGCCGAGATCGACCTTGCTGGTGCGCGGGTCGGGCCAACGCTTGGTCACAACCTTCGTGCGTGTGTAGAAGTTGACGCCCTCGGGCCCGTAGATGTGGGTGTCGCCGAAGAGGCTGTTCTTCCAACCACCGAAGCTGTAGTAGCTGACCGGCACCGGAACAGGAACGTTGACGCCGACCATGCCGACCTGCACGTCGAACTCGAACTGCCGCGCGGCGCCGCCGTCGCGGGTGAAGATGGCGGTTCCGTTGCCGTACTGGTTGGAGTTGATCAGCGCCACCCCATCGTCGTAGCCGTGCACGCGGCTGACAGTCAGTACCGGCCCGAAGATCTCGTCGTCGTAGCACTTCATCCCCGGCGTGACGTTGTCGATCAAACTCGGGTTCAGGAAGAAGCCGGTCGTGGGGACGCCAACCGTGCCATCCACCACGACCGTCGCGCCCTCGCCCGGTGCGCCATCCACGTAACCCTTCACCTTGTCGCGATGCTCGCCGGTGATCAGCGGGCCCATCTCACTGCCGTCCTCGCTGGCCGGGCCAACCTTGATGGCGGGAATGCGGTCCTTGATCTTGGCCACCAGGTCGTCGGCAATGGCCTCGCTGGCCAGCACCACCGACACAGCCATGCACCGCTCGCCGGCACTTCCGTAGGCAGCGCTGACGGCAGCATCCGCAGCCATGTCGAGATCGGCGTCAGCCAGCACCAGCATGTGATTCTTGGCGCCACCGAGAGCCTGCACCCGCTTGCCGTTCTTGGTACCCGTCTCGTAGATGTAGCGAGCGATGGGCGTGCTGCCCACGAAGCTGACCGCCTGCACATCCGGATGCTCCAACAGCCGATCGACAGCCACCTTGTCACCGTTGACAACGTTGAAGCAACCGTCGGGCAGCCCTGCCTGCTTCAACAACTCGCCGATGAACATGCTGGCCGAAGGATCCTTCTCGCTGGGCTTGAGTACGAACGTATTGCCACAGGCGAGCGCGTTGGCGAACATCCACATCGGCACCATCGCCGGGAAGTTGAACGGCGTGATACCGGCCACCACACCAAGCGGTTGCTTGATGCTGTACACGTCAACACCCGTCGACGCCTGCTCGCTGTACCCGCCCTTCATCAGGTTGGGGATACCGCAGGCAAACTCGATGTTCTCCAACCCGCGAGCCACCTCGCCAAGAGCGTCGCCCAGAACCTTTCCGTGCTCCTTGGTGAGCAGCGTCGCAATCTCCTTACGATTCGCATCGACCAGCTCGCGCATATGAAACATGACCTCCGCTCGCCGCGAAAGGTTCGTAGCGCGCCAAGCCGGAAACGCGGAAAGAGCAACCGCGACCGCGTGGTCAACTTCAGCCGAAGAAGCCAAGTCGACTGCGGACTGTTGCTGACCGGTGGCGGGGTCGAAGACCACGCCGGACCGCCCAGAAGTCCCCTCGACAACCTTGCCGTCGATCCAGTGCGAGATGCGATTCATAAGTAGTCCTTAGTAGTGAGAAAGCCCAGAAGTGAGCAAGGCCAGGGCACCTGGGGAGGCAAACCAGCGAGTGGGAGCGAGCAGCTTCGACGACGAACCGGTAGGTCAGGGGTGGGGTTCCCCCTGACCGTGGTGAGGAGCGAAGTTGGTCGCAGCCCACGAGCGGGATGCGCCTAGACCAAGTACTGCGAAAGGCCGCGGCGAACGTACTGACCGTGGCCTTTGCGGCCCTTGAATGTGTCGTTCTCCATGACCACGGTGCCACGAGACAGGACGGTGTCGACCTTTCCATCGATCACCCAACCCTCCCATGCGCTGTGGTCCATGTTCATGTGATGCTTGTCGTTGATACCGATCTTGGTCGTCGTGTTCGGGTCCCACACCACCACGTCGGCGTCGGCGCCGGGGGCGATGATGCCCTTCTTCGGATACATGCCGAACATGCGAGCCGGCGTGGTGCAGCAGGTTTCGACCCAGCGCTCCAGCGAGATCTCGCCGGTGACCACGCCCTGGTAGAGCAGTTCCATACGGTGCTCGACGCCGCCGATGCCGTTGGGAATGGCGGAGAAGTTGCCCAGCCCCAGTTCTTTCTGGTCCTTCATGCAGAACGGGCAATGGTCGGTACTGACGATGGCCAGTTCGTTCATCCGCAGGCCCTTCCACAGGTCGCCCTGATGGCCGTGGCCCATCTGGCCGATGTAGTCCGGGTCATTGTCCCTGCTGCGCACCGGCGTACTACACACCCACTTCGCACCTTCGAAGCCGGGCTTGCCCAGCGTCTCCTCCAACGTCAGGTACAGGTACTGCGGGCACGTCTCGGCGAACACGTTGCGGCCGGCATGGCGGGCGGCGGCGACTTCGTTGAGGGCGTCGCCGGCGCTCATGTGCACGATGTACAGCGGTACGTTGCCGGCCACGTGACTCAGGACGATGGCCCGGTGTGTGGCCTCCGCTTCCAGCGGCGACGGACGGGTGTAGCTGTGGTACTTCGGGTCGGTTTCGTTGCGGGCCAGCGCCTGCTGCACCAGCACGTCGATGGCGATGCCGTTCTCGGCGTGCATCATGATCATCGCGCCGCACTCGGCGGCAGTTTGCATGGCCCTCAGGATCTGGCCATCATCGCTGTAGAACACACCGGGGTAGGCCATGAACAGCTTGAAGCTGCTGATGCCCTCGTGCTCGACGAGGTACTTCATGTCCTTCAAGGACTGCTCGTCGACGCCGCCGATGATCTGATGGAACGAGTAGTCGATACTGCAGTTGCCATCGGCTTTACGGTGCCACTCGGCCAGGCCCTCGTGCACGTTCTCGCCGTAGCGCTGCACGGCCATGTCGATGATGGTGGTGGTGCCACCCCAGGCCGCGGCGTTGCTGCCGGTTTCGAACGTGTCGCTGGCGAACGTGCCGCCGAAGGGCAGCTCCATGTGCGTGTGCACGTCGATGCCGCCGGGAATGACGTACTTCCCAGCTGCGTCGATGACGTGATCGATGCCCTCCTCGGTGAAGTAGCCCGGCGCGCCGAGGGCACGAATGATCTCGCCGTCGATGAGTACGTCGTGGGCGATGACGCCCGTACTACTGACGACCTTGCCGTTCTTGATCAGTGTGGTTGCCATTGTGAGGTTTCCCCTTATCGCTCGAACAGGTCGTCGTATGCGTCCGGCCGACGATCGCGGTAGAACGCCCAACGATCGCGGACCTGTTTGATCTTGTCCATGTCCAGATCGCGAACGATCAGCTCCGGCTCGTGTGCGTCGCCCACGTCGCCGACGAACTGGCCTTCCGGATCGACGAAGTAGCTCTGGCCGTAGAAGTCGTTGTCGCCCAGTGGTTCGATGCCGACACGGTTGATAGCGCCGACGTAGTACATGTTGGCGACTGCCGACGCCGGCTGCTCGAGCTTCCAGAGGTACTGCGACAGCCCGCGGCTGGTAGCTGATGGGTTGAACACGATCTCGGCGCCATTGAGACCCAGCGCACGCCAGCCCTCGGGGAAGTGGCGGTCGTAGCAGATGTAGACGCCCACCTTGCCGACGGCGGTCTCGAAGATGGGGTAACCGCCGTCGCCGGGTGCGAAGTAGAACTTTTCCCAAAAGCCCTTGGTCTGGGGAATGTGCTGCTTGCGGTACTTACCCAGGTACGTGCCATCGGCGTCGATCACGGCGGCGGTGTTGTAGTACAGCCCGGGCCGCACCACTTCGTACATCGGCAACACCAGCACCATGCCAGTCTCCTTGGCAAGACTCTGGAAGCGTTGCGTGGTGGGCCCGTCGGGGATCTGCTCGGTGTACTCGTAGTACTCGGTGTCTTGCACCTGGCAGAAGTACGGCCCGTAGAACAACTCCTGGAAGCACATCACCTGTGCACCCTGAGCCGCTGCCTCGTGCACGGCCTGCTCGTGCTTGTCGAGCATTTCGTCCTTCGTGCCGGGCCAATCCGTTTGCAGCAGTGCTGCCTTCACAATGCGTGCGGTGCTGTCGGGCATCTCAGGACTCTAATGACACACATCATCCCGCACAATAGTTGTATTGTTACCGGACAATGAACGACCTGTTCAACGCTCCCATCCACGACCCCACTGCGAAGGCGCTCAGCAAAGCCATCGCCGGGCAGGTCACCGACCGCAGTGCACGCGGTATCGCAGCATCTGTAGGCCGAATGATCTCAGCCGCCGAGCTGTCCATCGGCAGCCGGTTGCCGACCGTGCGCGAGCTGTCCAAGGAACTCGGTGTGTCGCCCACCACCGTCAGCGAGGCGTGGCAATCGTTGGCAGCCGTTGGTGCCATCGACGCCCGCGGGCGCCAAGGAACCTTCGTCCGTCAGCCCACCGGCCCGGCAACACCGCGTCGATACCGACGGGTCACCGAAGGCCCGGGACACTTCGCGCTCGACCTCAGCAGCGGCACCCCCGACCCGGCGCTGCTCCCCGACCTGCGCCCCGTCATCGCCCGTGTCAGCCGGCAGTCGCTGACCAGCAGTTACCTCGACCAGCCGGTGCTCCCCGAACTGGCCGAACGCGTGCGCGCCGGCTGGCCTTTCCCGCCCGAGGGGCTGACCGTGGTGGACGGCGCGTTGGATGCGCTCGACCGGGTTGCCGGTGTGATCGTGCGCCTCGGCGACCGAGTGGTGGTGGAGAACCCGACGTTCCCGCCGCTGCTCGACTTGCTCGACCTGTTGGGCGCGGATGTCATCGGCGTCGATATGGATGACGAGGGCATGTTGCCCGCTGGGCTGGCCGACGCGCTTGCGCTCGGTGTGACGGCCGTGTTCCTGCAACCGCGTGCGCACAACCCCACTGGCATCACGCTCACCCAGCAGCGCGGCGAGCAGCTTGCTGTCGCGCTGGCCGACGGTGACGCGATCGTGGTGGAGGACGACCACTCGGGCGATATCGCCAGCGGTACGTTGGTCAGCCTGGGGACGTGGCTGCCGCATCGCACCGTGCACATTCGCAGCTACTCGAAGAGCCACGGACCGGACCTTCGGCTGGCGGCGGTGGGCGGTGCCGGCGATGTGGTCAGTGCGGTCGCCAACCGTCGGCTTCTGGGGCCAGGGTGGAGCAGTCGCATCCTGCAGGCGGTGCTGTTGGAGATGCTCGATCATCAGCCGACCATCGATGCGGTCGGTGCAGCACGAGCGGAGTACGCGGGGCGACGGGTGGCGGTCACCGACGTGTTGTCCGACGCCGGTGTCGGGTTCACCGGCACCGACGGGATCAACCTGTGGATGCAGGTCGCCGACGAGCGATCGGCGTTACTGACGCTGGCAGCGCAGGGCATCGGCGCTGCGCCCGGCGAACCGTTCATGGTGCGCGACGGCGAACCATTCGTGCGAGTAACCGTTGGCTTGATCGACGACTCGATCGCCATGTATGCAGCCCGCCTCGCCGAGGCCGCTGGCAACCAACCAACTCGCAGCGGCCAGCGCTAGTAGCGCCCGCCCGCCCGCCCGCATCGTCGGGCCCCGCATCGTCGGGCCCGCATCGGCCCCATTTGCGCGCGCAACAAAGTTCTGGGCGTCACCTGTTCCAGCCGAGATTCTGGGCGTATCTGGTTCCGGCTCCCGGAACCAGACACACCCAGAATCGAAACTGAGACGGGCTGCGGGCGTTTCAACTCGTGCACCTAGTTGATGGAGGTGTGGAGCAGCTCGTGGGCCAACGGACACTCCGCTCTCAGCGACGCCTCCTCGACTGCCACGACGCCGCCGACCGTCGACAGATGCGAGAAGAGTGCCAGTGGCATCACGTCCGCTTCAGCGAGCCACGGAGCACGAACGTCGCCGAGACGGTCCACCAGCGACAGGAAACCCGCTTCTGGCAGGCAACGACCGACACCGGCCACGGCCCACACCGGTACCTCACTGCAGTAGGCAACCGAAGCCGCTGCACGGCTTCCACGAGCGGCGATGATTTCGCTGGAGGACGCGGCCAGGACCTCGATGAGGACTAAGTCGGCGGCGAGAACAGCGGCGGCAACCCCTCCCGGCTCGATCACCTCTGCCTCGACGTCGGCGCGTTCCAAGCGACGGAAGAACGAGCCGCCCTGATCGTCGGCGTCGATTGCCAGCACGCGAATGTCACCACGTCGAAGAATCGCCTCGCCAACCAGGTCGGGCCACCCCACCACACAGACGGTGATGTCGGTCGGAAGCGAGTCGACCAGCACCTCCGGCGTCACGTCGCCGTCGATCTCTCCGGCGAGGCGTCGAGCCGTCGAGTACGGATCGGCGGCGGTCAGCATGTGAGCGCACAGCCACCACAGCGGGCCCGACGTCGGGTGTCGTTCGACAATCCTGCGGCAGGCGACGACGAGACCCGCCGGGTCAACGCCCATTCCGCGCAGCGCCGATGCCGTCTCGCTGACCATCACACGTGGGTCGCCACCGCTCGAGCGGGCAAGGTACCGCAGGCGCTCGATCGGGTGCACGACTGCGACCCTACCGTGAGCGGCTGAACCTGTCCCGTCCGGCTGCGGCTTGGCCATCCGTCCATCCCCTGCGAGCGAGGTGGGTGGCCGAGCGGGTTCGGCGCTAGGTTTGCTCCGTGGCCAGCACCGTTGCTCTCGACATCAAACTCACCACACTCGGCGGCGAGTCGCGTCCGCTCGAAGAGTGGGTGACCACATTCCATCTGGCCAGCGTCGTGCTCGATCCGTACACCAACGAGAGTTCCTGGATTCTCAAGCCGGCGGCGCATCCTCGAGGCCTTCCGCGGCGCTGACGTGCGGGTCAATCTGGTCGTCACCTGCGGGGCCGAAGAAGCCAAGCAGTTCCTCGGGCCGCTGACCGATGAGTTCCTGGTCTTCTGCGACCCGGATCGTACGTTCGTGCGTGGGTTGGGCGTTGCCACCCTCCCCGCATTCGTGTTCGTGCGCGGCGATGGCAGTGTGCAGGCCGCAGCGCAAGGGTGGAACCCGGCGGAGTGGCGGCAGGTAGCCAAAGTCATCGCCGACAACACGTCGTGGATCCCACCGACGATTCCTGGTTCCGGCGATCCGTCGCCGTTCCACGGCACGCCTGCCCTCGGCTGAGCCGATAACCCGGTGACACGCAGACTGCCGGATCTGCCCGTACTGGACGCGTTGCCGTCGGTTCTCGCCGCGCTCGCAGACCACGGTTCGGCCATCCTCGTCGCCCCACCCGGCGCAGGCAAGACGACTCTCGCGCCGCTGGTATTGATCAACGAGTCGTGGATGGTCGGGCAACGCATCGTCATGCTGGAGCCGCGCCGGCTCGCCACCCGTGCAGCTGCGCAACGGATGGCTTCACTATTGGACGAGCACGTCGGTGACACCGTTGGCTACCAGACCCGCGACGAGCGCCACATCGGTCCGCGCACGCGTATCGAGGTGGTGACGGAGGGCGTACTGACGCGGCGCCTGCAGCACGATCCGTCCCTCGAGGGCTACGGGCTGGTGATCTTCGACGAGGTCCACGAACGCAACCTGCCCACCGACGTGGGGATGGCCCTGCTGCTTGATGCCCGGTCGAGCCTGCGCCGCGACCTGCGCGTGTTGGCGATGTCGGCGACGCCCGACACGAAGGGCCTACTGCGCGTGCTCGGCGACGACACCCCGGTCGCCGCCAGCGATGGCCGTATGTATCCGGTCGACATCGTGTGGGCGCCGATGGGCAAACAGGATCGCGTGCAGGAGGCAACGGCCGCGCTCGTGCAGCGCGCACTGCGCGAGCAGACCGGCGATGTTCTCGTGTTCCTGCCAGGGATCGGCGAGATCCGTCGCGTGCAGGGCCTCCTGGAGGGGACCGTGACCGCAGGGGTCGATGTGTATCCGCTGGCGGGAGCGCTGTCGCTCGCAGAGCAAGACCACGCGCTGGCCCCGTCGCGCGCCGGTCGTCGACGGGTCGTGTTGTCCACCGACATCGCCGAGTCCTCACTCACGGTCGATGGGGTGCGGGTGGTTGTCGATGCCGGTTTGGCACGCGTGCCCCGCTTCGATCAGCGCACAGGCATGAGCCGCCTGACAACCGTCAGCAGCAGCCGTGCCTCCGCCGATCAGCGTGCAGGGCGAGCTGGGCGCACCGAGCCCGGCGCCGCGTACCGGCTGTGGAGCAAGCTGGAGCACGGTACCCGGCGGGCGCACTTGGAACCCGAGATCACACAGGTCGACCTCGCCGGGTTGGCGCTGGAACTCGCCGCGTGGGGCACGCCGGTTGACGAGCTGCACTGGGCGGACGCTCCCCCGCCGCGCACGTTGCAGCACGCCATCGAGTTGCTCGTCCGACTGGATGCACTGACTGACGATGGCCGCCTGACGGATCGCGGTCGCCGGATGTTGGCGCTGCCGCTACACCCTCGGTTGGCGCGAATGGTCGCCGGTGCCGACGCCACCGACGGCTCGCTTGCCTGCATCGTCGCCGCGCTGCTCGATGAGCGCGATGTGTTCCGCGGCCGCCCCGACGAGCTTCCGGCCGACCTGGCGCTGCGCGTTGGGGCTATCTGCGGGCAGTATCACGACCGGGCAGATTCTCGTGACGTGCGGCGCGTGCGCGATCGCGCGGCCGACGTTGCGCGGCGCGCACAGATCCGCTTCGATCTCGATGAGGTTCGCTCAGACCGGTGCGGGGTGGTCCTCGCTCTCGCCTATCCAGACCGCGTCGCTGTTCGCCGCAATCAGCCCGGCCAGTTCCAGTTGCGCACCGGGTCATCGGCGTGGACACCACCTACCGATCCATTGGCCAACGAGCGATTCGTCGTCGCCGCCGACCTCGACGGCAAGCGCGACAACGCCCGCATTCGTATCGGTGCCGCACTCGACGTCAACGACGTCATCTCGTCGCTGGCCGATCAGATCGAGCGCCGCGAGTCGCTGGTGTGGGACAAGCAGCGCGACGACCTCGTGCAGCGCGTCCAGACTCGGCTCGGCGGAATGCTGCTCGATGAGCAGGTGCGCAGCGCCGAGCCCGGCGAAGCGACGACGGCCGCGCTCGCCGAGCGTGTGCGAGCAACCCGGTTGACCGCGCTGCACTGGTCGCCATCCGCCGTGCTGTTGCGTGCCCGAGTCGGGTTCCTCCGCCACCACCTGGGCGCCGACCAATGGCCCGACTGGGGTGATGCCGCATTGATCGCCTCGCTTGACGAATGGCTGGCCCCGTACCTCGTGGGTGCCATCGGTGCGGCCGATCTCGCCGCGCTCGACACCTCGCTGCTGCTGTCCGCGCAACTCGACTGGGACACGTCCAATCAGCTCAGCGAACTGGCGCCGACACACCTCGACACGCCCGCCGGCCGCACGGCGCTCATCGACTATTCCCGCGATGTGCCCACGGCCTCGGTGCGTGTACAGGATCTCTTCGGCCTCTCCGAGCATCCGACCGTCGCTGGCACCGTCCCCGTCTCGTTGGAGTTGCTCTCTCCCGCCGACCGTCCGATTCAGATCACCAGCAATCTTCCCGGCTTCTGGGCCGGCACCTGGGCCGACGTCCGCAAGGAAATGGCCGGCCGCTACCCCAAACACCAGTGGCCCACCGACCCCGCAAACGCCACCCCCAAACGCCTCAAGTAACCCCACCCGGGCGCGCTCCCTCACACACCCCGTCGGCCCTCACACACCCCGTCGCAGTGCCTCGAAACGCCTCGGAACTTTGCAACCTGTCGCGGGCGTGACCACCAGGATTGGTGGCGGGAGCGCGACGGTTTGGGCGAAATGTGGGGGTGGCGTTGCCGATACGCGCTGCTCGCCATGCCCAGTGAAGGTGTGAGAGACAAACTGAAACTGATCGAACAGACCCGCACGTCGCATCGCATTGCAACCGTGGCCAACGTCAAGGCGCTGGGAATTTCCGCTGCCCGATGGCGCCGCTGGCAGGACCATCACGAGTGGTTACAGATCACCCCTGAGCACTTCCGCCACGCTGCCACCGACCTCACTTTCGAGATGACGTTGCATGCCGGGGCCCAATGGTTGAGTACGCGCGGCGCACTACATGCTGCGTCCGCACTGTTCTGGCTGGGGGTTGAGGTTCCGATGCCGCAACGGGCGGAATTCATCGTGCCTCGTTCGCAGCGTTCCATCCCGAACTGGATTCCGATCCACACCAGCTTGAGCCTGAGCGAGGACGATGTCATTCGACATCGAGGAGTGCGCACCACGACTGCGGCCCGAGCGTTGCTCGATTATGCCGCCACCGGCGTGTCCGCCAACGACTTGGAGAAGGCGATCGACAGCGCCATCCGCTTGCGGAGGACTGCGCTCACCAGACTTCGCAAACGGCTCTCAGAGGTTGGTGGGCGGGGTCGAGCCGGCACCCGTTTGATGCGCGAACTTCTCCTCGACTCCGGGGGCGAATCGCACCTCGAGCGGCGGTTTCTTACACTCCTTCGTCAGCAAGGCCTTCCCCGGCCGAAGTGCCAGGTGGTCCATCGCCGAGGCAACAGCACTGTCGCCCGAGTCGACTTCCAGTTTCCTGGCACCAATGTCGTCGTCGAGGTGAGCGGCCGACTGGGCCACACGAGCGATAGCGATCGCCAACGCGATGCCCACCGACGAAACGCGCTCCAACAATCCGGAATGCAGGTGCTGGAGTTCACCACGGCCGATGTCATCGACGGCAAGGACTACGTCCTCACCACCCTCCGCACCTCACTTCCTGTCGCCCTGTGACGGCCAGGTTTGGTGGTCAGCGACGCGACAGGTTCGTTTGGAGTATGTGGCGGGACGCCAACCTGTCGCGGGGCGAACTTCAGTTTTGGTGGTCACGGCCGCGACAGGTTCGCTTGGACTGCGATGATGGGGCGGACCGGTGGGTCTCGGGCGGGGACGCGGCGGGGCTGGGGCTGGGCGGTGGGTGGTGGGGCTGAGGCTGGGGCTGGGCGGTGGACGGGCGTAGCCTTTGGGTATGGCAGTTGCACCTGAGTTCGAGTTCACGGAGATGTTTCCCCTGCATCTGAACGACTCGGGCCACGACGAGACGCAATACAGGCTGGTGAGCACCGACCATGTGCGCACGGTCGAGACGTCGTTGGGCACGATGTTGCAGGTGGATGCCGCCGCGCTCACGCTCATCACGCAGGAAGCGATGCGCGACATCGCCCATTTCCTGCGCTCCGCCCACCTTGCCCAGTTGGCCAAGATCCTCGACGACCCGGAGGCCAGCGACAACGACCGCTTCGTCGCGCTCGACCTGCTGAAGAACGCGGCCATCAGCGCCGGCGGCGTGTTGCCGATGTGCCAGGACACGGGCACCGCAATCGTGAAGGCGAAGAAGGGCAACCTGGTGCACACCGACGGGGGCGACGAGGAAGCCATCGCCCGGGGCGTGTTCAACACCTACCAAACCAGCAACCTGCGCTACAGCCAAATGGCACCACTGACGATGTACGAAGAGGTCAACACCGGCAACAACCTGCCGGCCGAGATCAAGATCAGCGCCACCGACGGCGACGCGTACAGATTCCTGTTCCTGGCCAAGGGTGGCGGCAGCGCCAACAAGAGCTACCTCTTCCAGGAGACCAGGGCGCTGCTCAACGAGAAGACGCTGCTGCCCTGGCTCTTCGAGAAGATGAAGACGCTGGGCACCTCGGCATGCCCGCCGTATCACCTGGCTGTCGTCATCGGTGGTACCAGTGCCGAAATGGCAGTCGAGACTGCCAAGCTGGCCAGTGCCCACTACCTCGACGACCTTCCCACCGCTGGCAGCAAGCTGGGCCACGCGTTCCGCGATCTCGACCTGGAGGCCAAGGTGTTGCAGCTCAGCCAGCAGACCGGCATCGGCGCCCAGTTCGGCGGCAAGTATTTCTGCCACGACGTGCGCATTGTGCGCCTGCCGCGCCACGGCGCCAGCTGCCCGGTGGGCATGGCCGTCAGCTGTAGCGCCGACCGACAGATGCTGGGCAAGATCACCAAGGACGGCATCTTCCTGGAGCAGTTGGACACCGACCCGGCCCGCTTCCTTCCCGACATCACGCACGAGGACCTCGACGAGGCAGAAGTCGTGCACATCGACCTCAACCGCCCGATGGCCGACATCCTCGCCGAGCTCACGAAGTACCCGGTGAAGACGCGCGTGATGCTGACCGGGCCGATGGTCGTCGCTCGCGACATCGCCCACGCGAAGATCAAGGAGCGCCTTGATCGCGGCGAGCCGATGCCGCACTACATGAAGGATTTCTGCGTGTACTACGCGGGCCCGGCCAAGACACCGACCGGGATGGCCAGCGGCTCGTTCGGCCCCACCACGGCCGGCCGTATGGACAGCTACGTCGACGAGTTCCAGTCGGCCGGCGGCAGCTTGGTGATGCTCGCCAAGGGAAACCGCAGCAGAGCGGTCACCGATGCGTGCAAGGCGCACGGTGGCTTCTACCTGGGCAGCATCGGCGGCCCAGCGGCTCGCCTGGCGCAGGACTGCATCACCAAGGTCGAGGTGCTGGAAATGCCCGAGCTGGGCATGGAGGCCGTGTGGAAAATCGAGGTCCACGACTTCCCTGCCTTCATCGTGGTGGACGACAAGGGCAACGACTTCTTCGACCTGGTCAACAAGCCGTACAACCCGGCCACCACGACCGCAGTGCAGATCCACTGACCGCCACCGGCAGCAGTTACCGGCAGCAGTTACCGGCAGCCCTTCTCCGACAGGCCTTCTCCGGCAGCGCACGCGCCCGCCGCAATGACGGCGACACATACAGCAGCCCAAGCCATGGCTGTCGCTTCATCCTCTTGACCAGAATAGGCATCACCTTGCCGTGAGGCTGGACGCGTCAAGCGAGTTCGCGCAACACCGAATGCGTCCGTGCCAACTCGTCGGGGTCGGACGTGAAGACACCAGCGTTGAAGTCGGTGACGCCCATGGACTTCAACTCCGCCAGCTGGTCGCGGACCTCAGCCTCGGTGCCCACGATGGCGAGGCCACCAGGACCATCGACACCTTCATGGTTCATCATCGTCTTGTAGCTGGGCAGCGTGTCGTACACCGCGAACAATTGTGCCGCTCGCGCACGGGCGCCCGCCACGTCGTCAGTCACGGAGATCGGCAGTGCAACGGCCACACGCGGCTCGGGGCGACCAGCGTCGGCCGCAGCCTGACGCAGGGTGGGAATGGTCAGTTCGGCCAGCGTCTTGGGGCCGACGCACCACGTGGACGTACCATCCGCGAGCGCACCGGTGACCCGCAGCATTTGCGGCCCGAGGGCGGCGACCAGCACCGAGGGGCGGCTGCTACCGGCCACCGTCACGGCGCCCTGTACCCGGTAGTCCTCACCCTCGAACTTCACCGGCTTACCCTCCAACAGCGGCATCAGAACTGAGAGATACTCTTTGAGGTGGCGCACCGGCTTGGAGTACGACAAACCCCACATCGACTCGACCACGACCTGGTGCGAGAGCCCGATGCCCAAGCACAGCCCGGCATCGCCGCGGCTGTTGATGGCTGCCTGCGTGCTGAGGGCCTGCTGCGCCAACATCATCGGGTGGCGAGGGTAGGTGGGCACCACTGCCGTTCCCAGCTCGATACCCGGCACTTCACGACCGACGATGGCAAGCACCGTGAGTGCGTCGTGTCCGAAGATCTGCGACGACCAAAATGTGTGAGCACCGAGCGCCTGTGCAGCCTGTGCCTCGGCGACGACGTCGTCGATGGTGCCGCCGTTGATTGCATTGCTCATTGTTCCAAGACGCATACGCGCAAACTACACGGCGTCGCGCAGCGCGGGCGAAGGGTGGCTACGCCAGGCTGACAAGCTCCAGCCAGTCCTCGTTGAAGTAGTCGACCTGCCCGTCAGGCATCAGCAATACCTTCGTCGGTGCCAGTGCCTCGACGAACTCGGTGTCGTGACTGACGAACACAATGCTGCCCTTCCACCCGGTGAGCGCTTCCGCGACAGCCTCGCGACTGGGTGGGTCGAGGTTGTTGGTGGGCTCGTCGAGCAACAGCAGATTGTTGCGGCCCACCATCAGCATCGCTAACGCCAGCTTGGTCTTCTCGCCTCCGGAGAGCGTGCCGCTGTCTTGGAACACCTTGTCCCCGCTGAGGCCCATCATGCCCAGGAATGCGCGGAGCTGGGTCTCTGTGTAGATGACGCCCGGCGGCACGTCGGCGCGCAGGTTGTCGAGCAGGTTGCGTTCGGTGCGCAGGTTGTCGTGCTCCTGCGCGTAGTAGCCCACATGCACTTCGTGGCCGTAGCGGAAATCACCGAGGTTCGCTTCCGTCTCGCCGGCAAGGATGCGCAGCAGGCTGGTCTTGCCTGCGCCGTTGAGACCCAGAACGAGCAAACGATCGCCGCGACCGATGTCGAAGGAAACATCCTCGAACACGGGCGGGCCGCCGTAGCCCTTCGACATGTGGGTGGCCGTGAGAACGGTGCCACCGCACGACGGCGGATCGGGGAACTTCATCTTCAGCTGACGGTCGCCGGCACCGACGTGCACGCGTTGCGACTCGAGCCGAGCGATCTGCTTTTCCTTACTGTGCGCCATCTTGGCCTTGGTGGCCTTGGCGCCGAAGCGATCGACGACGGCCTGGATGCGAGCGATCTCTTTCGTCTGCAACGTGGCCTGCTTGACCAGGCGCTCCTCGTCGAGACGGCGGGACAACTTGTACTGGCTGTAAGTGCCCTTGTACTCGACGAGGTTGCCGAGGTTCTCTTCACCTGGACGGTCGAGGTGCAGCACGCGTGTGATGGCCTCATCGAGCAGTTCGAGATCGTGACTGATGACCAGCATCGCGCCGCGGTAGTTGCGCATGAAGGCCAGCAACCACATCTTCGCGTCGACGTCGAGGTGGTTGGTGGGCTCGTCGAGCAGCAACACATCGCTGCCGGCAAAGAGGATGCGCGACAATTCGACACGCCGACGCTCGCCACCGCTGAGCACTCCGATAGGAAGTTCCATACGCGTCGGCGACAGGCCGAGGCCGGCCATGATGCTGCGCGCTTCGCTCTCCGCGGCGTAGCCACCGGACGTCGCGAACTCGTCCTGCGCCTTGCTGTAGCGGGCCACGTTGCGTTCGTTGGCTTCCTGCTCCATTGCGACGCGCAGCTTCTCGATGCGGTCCAGCTGCTCGTCGATCTGACGACCGCTGAGCACGTGCGTGACCGCCATCCGAGTGTCCAGTACGCCGGCGATGCGCGGGTCTTGCGGCAGATAGCCGAAGCCACCCTTACGCAGCACCTTGCCACCAGAGCTCTCTGCCGCGCCACCCAACACTTTGAACAGGCTGGTCTTGCCGGCACCGTTACGACCAACCAGGCCGACTTTGTCGCGGGGCATGACGGTGAACGAGATGTCGTCGACAATGAGCCGACCGCCAACCTCTACCGAAAGACCCTGCACCTGCAACATGAGGCATCCAGCGTGGCGGAGGATCAGCGCGTACACAACCACCTCGACGAGAGGCACACATGGGAGCGCTCGTCTACTGTTGACGCGATGCAGGCAACGGTGCTCCAGACGATGGCCACTGCGCCCCCCAGCCGGTGGCAGCGGGCCGCGCCAATCGCCTGCGGGTGCGTTGCGTTGGGCGCGGCGGCGCTGGTGGCACGGTTCGACCCGGCCGCGTCTGGAAGTCGGTTCCCCGCGTGCCAGTTCAAGGCGATGACTGGCCTGTGGTGCCCTGGTTGCGGGCTCACCCGCGGTTTCCATCAACTGTTCACCGGCCACCCGATCTTGGCGATGCAGTACAACCTGTTCGTGCCGCTGGTGCTGTTCGCGTTGGCGATCGGCTGGTGGTCGTGGTTCCGTGTCAGTTGGGGTCGCACGCGGGTGCGGGTGCCCATCTGGGCCGTGCGACCCCTGGCCGTGTACCTGCCGATCGCCGTCGTGCTGTACGGCGTGCTGCGCAACATCCCGGCGACGCCGTTCAACTCGCTCGCCCCTTGAGCTTCGCTAGGGCGTGGTCGGCTCGGTGGGGGTCGGTGTCGGGACGGTGAGCGCGGGCGGAAGCGTGAAGGAAGGAATCGTCGCAGGCGGGGTCGTAGTGGGCGGCGCCGTCGGCTGGGTCGTAGACGGCGGAACGGTTGACCTCGGCGTGGTCGACGCGGGGCCGGCAACCGTCGTGGTGGGCTTGTTCGTCGGCTTCTTGACCGTCGTGTTGGGGCCGGTCACCGGCCCGCTGGAATCGTTGCGGAACGCCGACGACAAACACGAGCCGGGCAGTACTGGAGCGGGACCGAGCACCAGGGCCACCTGTTCGGCCAAGGACTCGCGGCCGGGCTGAGTGAGGTGCAAACCGTCTTCGCCCGTGAGCGAACGATCGGCACCCGTGACCGCCGCCCAATCGAGCACCACCACGTTGGGGTACTTCGCCGCCATCTCGAAGATCACAGCGTTGACCTGCACCCGAGAGGGTTTGAACTCGGTGACCGTGAGCAGCACGACCGGCTTCGGGGATAGTCGGGCCACCATCGCATCGAGGTACTTGAGATACACGTCTTGTTTGTCGCCGTAGTTGTTCCCCAGGAGGATCACGCTGACGTCCCAGCCGGCGGCGAGGCGACTGTCCAGCACTTGGCCCCCGAAGTCGATGAATCGACCACTCTCGGCATCGACCTCTGCCTGCCAACCCAGTGGCACCAGCGCGTCGCACATCTCGCCGCCGTAACGCTGTGAGGTACTGGCCATCACGGAGTCGCCGATGAGAATGACCCGGTTGCCCGGCACGTTGGCGCCGATCTGCGCGTTGACCTCGATGGGGATGGTGGTGCGCACGACGGTGGAAGTGGGTTCGGATCCGCTCGTCGAGGTCGTCGGGCCCTGCGCCGGGAGCCCGCCAACAGCTGCGGTGTCAGGAGGGTCGACACCCTGCCCTGACGCCGCACCGCATGCGGTGGCCACGGCCAGCAGGCCGAGCAGCAGAGTGATTCGCCGTCGCAACATAACAACCTCCATTGGACCGACTCGTAGCCCAAGTTGCAAGTCAGCTCGGGCAATGACGGCGTGACACATGGCCCTGCCCTCATCATCGGCAACGGAGTACGAGTGCTAGCCGCGGGCCTTGAGCTGGTCACGGATCTCGGTGAGCAGGTCGACTTCGGAGGGCCCATCGGTGGCCAGTTGGCGCTTGGTGGCTCTCTTGTACACCTTGACGATCCAGAACACCACCAACACCATGATGACGAAGTTGATGACACTGTTCAGGAAGTTGCCTCTTGCCAGGCTCTTGTATGCCTTGCCGGTGAGGCCCGAGCAGTCCTGTCCGATGACTGTGGCAGTCACCTCGTCTCTGATCTCTGTGCACTTGACGAACAGGCCGATGGTGCCGGTGAAGATGTCCTTCACGAACGAGTCGATCAGCGATTTGACGGCAAGGCCCATGATGAACGCAGCGGCGATCGACATCAGGTCGCCCGTGGTCAGAAACTCCTTGAACTCCTGAACAAGGCCCTTCTTCGCGGACATCTCATACGCCTCGTGGTTGATCGGTCTTCCCGCTGGAGACCCACACCAGGCATTCTCGACGAAGGCTTTCGCGGATCGACGATCCAGGGTGCCGCCACTAACGTGACGACCTGATGACTGATGCGACGGGGAACCCATGAGCTACGACCTCGTTGTCATCGGTATGGGTGCCGCGGGCCTCACCGCAACCGAGTTCGCAACAGGCCTTGGCCTTCGTGTGGCCGTTGTTGAGCGTGCGCGTATCGGCGGCGACAGCCTCTGGACCGGGTGTGTCCCATCGAAGGCGCTGGTGGCCAGTGCCAAGGTTGCCCACACCATGCGCAACGCCCATCGGGTCGGTATCAGTTCCGTGGAACCCGTCATCGACCTACCGACGGTGTGGCGGCGGGCGCGCTCGGTTCAGGCAGAGATTGCCGCCACCGACGACAACCCGCATCGCTACCGCCAGATGGGCGCCGCACTGTTCGCCGGGCAGGCCTGCCTCACCGGCGCCAACGAGGTGACGGTGCACGGCGCCGACGGCAGGATCGAAGCGCTGCAGACACGGTTCGTGCTGCTGTGCACCGGCAGCCGACCGAACATTCCAGCCATCGATGGGCTGAACACGGACTGGTGCCTCACCAGCGAAAGCCTCTTTCAACTCAACGCACCTCCACCCACGCTTGCCATCATCGGCGGCGGCCCGATGGGGGTGGAGATGGCCCAGACACTGCAGCGGCTGGGGGTGGAGGTCACTGTCTTTCAGCGAGCTCACACGCTGCTTCCCCGCGCACAACGTTCACTGGTCACACAGCTCACCGAGATGCTGACGGAGGAGGGCGTCGTCGTGCACACCACCGCCGACGTGCGCTCCACCCTGCGGCGGCCCGACGGTCTGATCGACGTGACAGCCAACGTCGGCGACGATGGCAGGCAGGTGCAGCTGCGGGTTGCCGGCCTATTGGTGGCGGCTGGCAGAACAGCCGATACTGACGACCTCGGGCTGCAGGAACAGGGCATCGAGGTGAGCGAACGCGGCGTCCAGGTAGACGATCGCGGCCGGACAGCAGTGCGCACCGTGTACGCCGCCGGCGATGCAGCCGGCCGTCGGTATCTGAGCAACTCGGCGGGCTACGAAGCGGTGCGAGCCGTCCGCGACATGTTCTATCCGGGCAAGGGCAGCATCGACGCAACTATCCCCTCATGCGTCTTCTCCGACCCCGAACTCGCCAGCGTCGGGCTGACGGTTGACCAGGCCGAAGAGCTGTACGGCACCGACTCGGACTCATGGCGCATCGACCTTGCGCACAACGACCGTGCCAGAACCGATGCGCACGCAGAAGGTTCGGTGGTCGTCGTCACCGCCAAGGGTCGCATCGTTGGTGCCCACATACTCGCCCGCGACGCCGGCGAGATGATCCACGAGCTGTCCCTCGCCATCCACAGCGAGTTGCGGCTGGAAGAACTGGCAGACACTGTGCACGTGTACCCCACCGTGGCAGGTGCAATCGGGCAGCTCGCCACCGAGTCGGCGTTCGAGAAGGCCCACCGCCTTCGGTGGATGATGAAGCGCCGGTGAGTCGTTCGGGCCGCTAGTGACCCAGATCGTCGAAACGATCGACGTCGCGCAGTTGCGGAAAGCTGAACCACCAGACCACGACGATGACGATTGTCGCCAGCCCGCCACCGATCACCGTTGCTGGGGTTCCGATGGCTTGTGCGACCAGTCCACTCTCGAACGCGCCGAGTTCATTC